>Ga0126342_10022518_pt1 | contig 10393 bp, 6 predicted proteins | sample Cyp1metagenome_FD_92528 | JGI IMG/M metagenome (GOLD analysis project Ga0126342, IMG submission 92528) | Coral microbial communities from Lord Howe Island, Old Settlement Bay, Australia - Cyphastrea 1 metagenome | ecosystem: Host-associated > Invertebrates > Cnidaria > Coral ...
AAAGAGTGAGAGAGATCAATCACCTTTCGATCCATCAGTGGCTTCGCTCTGCCATCCCTGATTCACAACAACCAACCTCTCCTATAGGTTTCCTATTTTTGAAACTTCCGCCACCGCCTTGTGTGGTACTACTGGTAAGACTTTTGAATCAGTAATCACTGTTCGGGCCACAGGCACATCAGTGCGTGAGAGTACAGAGCTCATTGGAGATCTAGGTTCCGGAGGCATGTACGAGCCGTCTTGCTGCAATGGCCAGCCACCAACAGCCATTCAAGCATGGTTCGCGTCTCGCTCGCCACCTTCCATGCCACTTTCTCAGGTTCTGGGAGGGTGAGCCACATGCCCGCCCTCCAAGCACCTGCCGCATACTTGTCGCGCCTCAGCATCGCGCCACGATTTGTGTTTTTCTTTATCTTTCACGACCGTCTTACCCCGCCCAGGGGTGCCAGCTTTTTGCGTGACAAAAAGCGGCCAATCTCTCCAAGTCGAGGTGTTGCGGTTTCTCATCAACACTGTCGGCTGTCTTTTCACACAATGTGACTGACCGGTGCAGGCCTTGACTACAGACGAAACATACGAATTTACCTTCAACAATGGCTGCGCATGCCCTTGCCAAAGCAGATTGGGCAGCACTGTGGGAAGTTGTGGCAGCCTCCATCGTTGCACCTGAAACGATGGGCCATGGGGTGATCATCAGTGATAACTGAGTGATATTCCCTGAAATGGATGTATGCCAGCTGGTGGTAACCCATGGATATAATAACTGGATGATACCCCATTGATATGATATAATTCCTTGCTGGTGCTTGATTCTGATCATCTCAATGAAAAAAACACCCAGTGATGATCATATCAACCACCAGTAATTAACTGGTTTAACTGAGGCTAACTCACTTGTTGATCCCCAGATCGTAGCGTCTCTGTGCAAGGCCCGGCTCAATATGAGTCTGAAAACTGGCTACTATCATAGCCTCAAATATGGCCAGTTTAGGCGAGTTTAATGCGGCAAAATATGATAAAGTAGTGGATGAAATGGGATATTCACCATTTTCTAAGGAGCCATAGATTTTGGCGTGGAAACTCCCTTGACTTGCAGGGACGTGTAACAGGAAGGTTTGGTTTGGTACTCAGCAGAGGACTTCAGACAGTTTTTGCCAAACCATCCACTATCCCTCAACAATTCAACAATTGGCTAGCTAAACGAACTTACTCTTTGGTAATCAAACGTGGAAATGGCAAATGCATGCAAATGCCTCATTTATAGATGATTTCCTCATGTTTACCTCCATGTTTAAGGGGATTTTCAAGCCACATTTGGCACCGGAGCGCAGGAGGGTCCCGGGTCCCTATTGGGAGCACATCCAGCGGTGATTCGGTCGCCTCAAGACCGGTGGCACATCCCCCAGGTGTGGACTCCGAAAGACTTCCCGAAGTGTCAAGGGTTTACCAAGACCTGGCGCGGCACAGATCATGATGAAATGTTGATGAAATGTGGTCCCGAGTCACGGGAAGGCGGGAAGGCGGTGCCGGGAGCTCAATCTCAAAGTTGCTACAAATAACTCCAATAACGCGGTTTAGCGTAGATATATCTGATAAAAACAATGTAGCTACTATGGTATACAAACCAACGTAGCCATGACTGAGGAGGCACCCCCAGTTAGCAAGTGGGATGTAACCCCGGTTATGAGTTGGGTAAATAGGACTCCTCCATTGAGAATTGTGTTATCACCCAAGTACGAACTGACATTTAATTACCAGGTGTCTTCACAGGGGTCATTTTGAGGATGTTGCTATTTTTCATACATAGACCCTCAAAGCAATCAGGAAAATAGGTAAAGGGACCAACATTTTGAGCAAACAAATTGTAAGAAAAGAGATCCATCAATTGAAGGCCTCCATACTTTTGTAGTTCAAGTCTCAAAATGGTGCCAGAATAGTTTTTCGAATGTCACCGAACTATTTGTTTTGGGGGAATGGTGATTTTGTTCACTTTTACAAAGATGGTGGTAATGAAGATGAGAGTGCTCATGGCACAACACTGTATTGATGCAGTGTTAATTTTGATCCCTGACCCATTTCGAACAGCGGTTCTAAACAGGAAACTTATCATGGTTCTGAAATCAAATGAGCCGCAATTTGGGTGTGTCTGATAATGGTGTATACACCGAAATGGTCTTTGCTACGAAAAAACACACTGATATCAGGGATTTTTTGGGGTACACTATTTCAGACAAAACCATTTAGGTGTGCTGCTTCGTTAAATCCATTTTTTTTGGTGGGTAAAAAATGGAACTCCCAACTCATGGGTTTTGAGAATCCCCATTGGCTAGTAAATTTCCGAGAAATCATTAATCAACCATCCTTTATCAAATATAAATTGTATCCCAATATTTTTGGATGGTTCTTCAGCATGTCAAAAATAGTGAAATGGTTAAATCAACTCGACTATATCTATATATACCCATCTGGTTGCATGGGTTTTGCCCCATCTTGAAAAATATTAATTTGTCCATATTATCCATTCATATGAAATGGAAAAAAAATCATGTTTGAAACCACCAACCGGCCATATTGTTGCATGGATTTTCCAAGATGTTATAAAAACCATACCCAGATGCGAACCATGGTGCTGGAATATGAATCCCTAGATTTACCCCTATGTTTATGGCCCAGTTATGTACAATGTGAGTCCCCCAAGATATAAGTTGGTTTATTAGCACCAGTAACTATAGCTATAAATACCATAAACCATATTGAAATTGGAGTTATTTGCACCAACTGAACGCTATCGACTGGGGGCCTCACATTGTAGGTGTGCATATTCCAGCACCATGGCACCATGGGGGCCGCATCAGTGACATCACTCACAATGGACCGTCCCTTTGAGCAGCGAAATGAACGCCTCCGTGAAGTTGAAGGACACTCACGGTGCCTGCACCGTGCAGGGGCTTGGGGCTTGGGCCGATCCGAGGCTTCACTGAACTCATAACATGTTATACCAGGATATAACATTTTATAACATTATATAACCATGATAGTGATAATTAGTTATAGTATGTTAATGTATGTTATAGTACTTGGGGGTTCAGTGTTTCGTTCGTTGATTTTCCAAGCGACCCGGTGAGTTTACCTCCAACTGACTAGTTCTGAGATTTCCAGTTGCTGAGCCATGACAGCCCTATGATGTGCACAGAGGAATAGCTATTACCCATAGGATCCATGGTGCTGGTACATATGCTAACATTGGGGGTATATTGATGGTAAATGTTACCATATATAGCATACATGGATCCTATGGGTTATAGGATGGTGGCTCCGAGCGTTCTGCAAGTTGACTTGAACACTTTTTCTGACATGAATGTCCGATTCTTAGGTTCTTAGGTTGTCCCAGATGCGAAGCATGGTGCTGGAATATTTACCTACAAAACTGGGTCATTTTTAGGGTAAATGTAGGTAAATATTCCAGCACCATGGTTCACATCTGGGTGTGTGAAACACTCCAGAAGGAAATTTGTTTTAGCAAAGTCCATGGCTATGATGCTTCGCTCAGCAACGCCCATGATTTGACAAAGATCGGATGATGTTTTCGATGCCGGAAACCTGCACTAGAACTGGATCCTCTTAAAGAGTGACAGAGCCCTTACCCTGGTAATTTAACAGTTCGCTATTGAAAGTGGCAGATTTAGAGTTGATTTACCTATTAAAAATGGATAAAAATTGTGATTTATCACCGTTTTTTGTGAACGTTTACCAGGGGGTAACAGTTACACTTATAACTTGCGATATTTCGCGATAAACATCTCACCTTGGAGTTCATCCCATGGCGATAAAAAATGTTGAACCAAGGTGTCATTGTTGAGACATCTTGTTGCAACACAAGAAGCATCATTGTATTCATGTTGATCCCATATGAAATTTCGAATTCTGTGCCATACAATGTGGTGCCCCCCTAGTTATAAATTGGTTTATTACCCTCATGAACTATAGATATATCACCTATAAACCATAGTTATTGGAGTTAAAAACCAACTTAGCTATCTTGGGGGCACCACCTTGTACTTGGGGGCGCAGTTCCACAAAGTGGTTACAACAGGTCAGTTGACCTCGACCACGGGCAGGAGGCGACCAAAGAGGTGAACGTATTCCACGGCTGGGGGTTTCCAAAGCCATGGGGGTACCCCATTTATCATCCGTTTAGATAGGATGTTCCCTTGTAATTCATCCAGCTATTGGGGTACCCCCATGACTATGGAAACCCCCATCTCGGATCTCAGACTCCAGTTTCTCGCAGCGGAGGCAATGTTGATCGTTTCTTGCAACGAAGTTTCCCTTGGGCAAACTTGGTTGGATATCCATGGATATCCTAATGGTATCAGGTGGTATAAACTATGATTAGAAGTTACCCTCTGGTAAACGTTTACAGTTCGCGAACTGGAAAATCACCATCTTTAATAGCTAAATCGTCTATTTCTACTTAATTTTCCAAAGCCATGTTAAAATACCAGAGGGTACCCATTACTGATTATCAAACGATTATGTCATGGGTATCCATGGCTATCCGACACCTATCATGGAAGACCTTGCCCTCCGCTGGAGCTGCTCGTTGATTTTCCCAGCTTGAAACGTACATGGCTCGATCATGTTACGATTTGGAAAAGCAATGCTTTCCTTAACCAATACTTTATCTACAGGAAAATGACTTACAAATGGTGGGTTTTCATGGTTTTTCCACATCTTTTTATATGTGTACAGGAGGGTACTTCAAACATCTTCAAACTTCAAATGGTCAACGCACTTCTTCCATTGAAATCACCAGACTTGCCAGTGGCTTGTGCACACTGGCGAGATGGTAGCGCTCTCCAGTGAGACTAAATCCTTCCTCCAACTTTGTCACGAGCGTTGGAATACGCTCTATCAACTGCTCCTGCTGTTGAATGAGCATACTCTGTCTCTTCGAGCGCTTCACAGGAGGCATTTCTTCTTCATTCGGCTCCTGATCACCCTCTTGCTCGGGTGCTTTTTCACTTTCTCTAACCTCCTGTGGAGGATTGGCACCTTCAGCACCTGGTTGTTCCAACAACTCACCAGGTGGAGCACCCATTCCATGGGCTTCTCCATGGAGGGCGGTGCCCAAAACCTCTACGTTGACTTCAGCAGCAGGCATAGTTTAGTTCAGTAGGTCAACTACCCTCTGGTAATTTCACATTATTGAACATGGAGATTTATAGTTGATTTACCTTTAAAAAAAAAAGGTCCTTAAAAAAAAAGTTTACCAGAGGTATGGTTTATGGTCGATATTAGATCTTGTATCCATAACAAAGGGTGTGTTATAGACCAACAACATAACTGATGAGGGGAGCACAGCAATCTAGCCATTTCAATCAGGTTGAAATCGTGCATTATAATTGTATATAATTGTTAATATCCATCATGTGGAGGTTTCCTGAAATAGGGGCACCCCCAAATCATCCATGTTTTAAAACATTTTTTAAGAATTTGGCATTATAAACCATTCATTTTGGGAGATCCCCCATGACTATGGAAACCCCCAAATCGCCATCATACCAGGATCGCTGAGCCTCTCTGAGTCGGCAACAGCACAACCAGCAGATCCTTCCATAGCGATGCCCACAGCACTTCTCCACGAATCTCCTGGTGCCCCAGCAGCTGAGCAGCTGAGATTTAATGCTGATGTAATGGTGTGGTTGCATGGGAAAATTCATTGGATTTCATGGGATCTAGTTAGCCAAGTTGGTTTATCGTAGATGTATCGAACTAGTCACATTTTGGTTTAAAAACCAAATTTAGACTGGGTGGTACCACCGAGTATGATCCGAATATGAGGGGATAACTAGAGTTGGAAGGACTGAGATTCGAGAGATCTCTTGGGGTGCTCGCAGAATTTAGTGACGTAATGGTAATAGAATGGGGAATCAGGTGCTATGTGATAAGATACGGATTGATAATGAGTAATATAAATAGCACAACTATGACATTAATGGTCATGTAAACCAATGCATTCAATGGGAATTTGACCACGATAAGATAAGCCTAATAGTAGTGATAACGGTCATATAACGGCATCATGTTAATGGGATACTTGAATCAATGGCTATTCCTGGATTCCTGGAATATCAATGGCTAGGGGGAACATATGGGATATGTAACCAAGCAACCTTTATTTGTGAATTAGGCCAATGAATGGGAACTGTGGGAATAAACCCAGCAACTGCTGTTTGGTCACCTCATTGCCGTGTCCATTTGGCGGTGCTTGCCCACTCAATCATGGAGCTGGTGCAAGTCTGTTGTTCCAGGAAGGTCATTGTAGATGGAAAGAACTTTCAGCACAATCACGGTATGAGCTGTCGCTCATCTGGGAAAACACCTCTCGGCAAAGTGAATCTTCAGGACTTGCAAGAAACAGTTCTGTGTGTCCCCATGCCTCTCGGTCCGCAGATGGCAATCACGTTGAGCTCCCTCTGCAGCCGGGTGATGGTCTGGAGCTTCCAAAGCTGCAGGTACATGACACATTGGCGTAGCCAGGGAATGCCCTTCACGCCCATCTTCCGATAGACCTCTTCACCAACGGGGCTCGACCTGTCAGATTGCATTAGAGACGCCTGTGCTTGGACAAATTTGCCATGAAAATTGCCATCAAAATGGCCTGGATAGACCATCTGGGAAAATCTCAATGGCTATTGGAGAAAAGAACAAAGAATGACAAAGATGGTCTATCATTGGGATTTTCTCCAATAGTGACAAAGAATGAATCAATGAATCAAAGAATGATTTTCTCCAATAGTGGTTGATTTTCCCAATTTAGACTACTGAAGTGACAAAGAATGAATCAACGACCGGTCTTCCATTCTTGTGGCCACTTCAGTATTCCGATGAACGAAGGGGCTAGCTTGCCGCAGACGGGCCGCACAGGCATTGCCGGCGGAGACGCATCAAGATAGCTACTTGGCAGGAAGTTGTTTTTTTTCAGTAGGTTAACTTAACTGAATTGTGGATAAAATTAGAGTTAGATGGGTGAACATAATTATCATAAGCCAAAAGAAATCACTGGATGGGATTCTGCAGATTTCTCTGTGGTTGGGAAAGTCCTGGTAGCTCCGTATTGGCTCCATTTTTGAACAATCGGGAATCTGGATAACCACAGGCATCGCTCCGAAAAAAAATCCCGCAATTTGCTGAACATTTGCCCATTTTTCTTGGGTACTTGGAGGATCTTGGACAGTCTATTAGGAGGTTTCCACATTCATGGGGGTACCCCGAGCGAGCATTGGATGGTTTATTTCATGGAAAATCCTAGAATGGATGATAACTGGTGGTTCCCCAATTTTAATAGGTAAAACATAACATCATAAATTAATTGGGGGCAGCCCTATTTCAGAAAACCTCCATTGTTGAAGCCAACGGCCCAATACAACAACCCAAAGCCCCAATCATTTCCAGCTCCTCGGGGAGCTGGGTAGTGAGATCTCGCACGACCACTTGACCTGATGAGATGACTATGGACAAAAGGGGGACGTTTCTCCCGGGGAAACCTACAGTGCTTGGTTTATAGATGGAAAATCCGAAAATCACATGGATGGATATAGATGAATTATGGTGGAATATCAAAAAGAACCAATGACGCTAAAGAGGAATGTTTGTCTGTGTTTCAAGAGAAAAATATGGATCTGATTGTATGCCGGAGTTAGATCAATTACTGGATACTTCAGTAACTAATTAGCTAAGTTATAGACTTTGTGCTGGATACAACTCTCTACTTTTAAGGATTGTCGGATGTTTCTTCACAACACACCAGCCGTGAAAACGACATCCCGCGTCCGACTCGTCGACTCGTCGACTCGTTATGGAGCTCGATGGGCTCATGGGTCATCCAGGGATTGGTTTTGGGCACATCGAAAAACCGGAAACAGCATCAATTTTCCCAGGTGGCGATGGGGTTGAAACTGGTTGACATTTTCCCAACAAAACCATTCCGTTGAGGTCATGTTACTTCCTAAGAAAGCTACTTAAGCCCATCTAAATTGTATGAAATCGTAACCCAAAGCTTCTCAAAGTGATGAAATTTACCCAGATACATCTGCTGTATAAATTCTGGTGATTTTCCATTGCCACGTTTGATTCCCAGACGGCCTTACAAAAATTGAAGCCTTCACAGGTCTTCACAGGACCGACAAGTCACCAACTATGGTACCCAGGTAGCCTATGTGGTGACAATATGTTCCAGCTATGGCCAGCTCATTTCGCTATATGCTTGTGAAGGAAATGACCAGTCATTAAGGAAATGGTACCCTCCAGTTGTAAGTTGGTTTAAATCCCCTTTACGCTAACTATAGATATAACCTCCATTCCAAAAATACTTATGAACCAACCTAGCTAATAAACTGGGGCATCACTTTGCAAGGGTGTTTGGTTGAAATGTACAAGGATCAAAACCTCAATAAACCTCATCTTGACCAAGTTCCACATGGTAAACATAACTACAACAACTAGCGTTGATTTGGGGGATATATCATGATAGAGCGAACTAATTAGATAAGGTTATAACCAACAAACATAACTACGGGGCCCCACTTTGCAACTCTCATTGGGAATCTATGATTATGTATTGTCCCCCCGGTACATAAATTTCCAGGGCATCGTTAAAATCCCCGGCCTGTGTTGGTGGCACTGGTCATTGTGAGCAGCTTGATGGTTTTGTCCTCGAAACTTCGGAGAAAGCTAAGATGAACTGCGGAAATGAGGATATGGCAACCCTGAAAACAAGTATACCACGAGTTGATTATGAGTTATAGTTCAATTATAATTCATCTAACGGTATATATAGCCATATCCACGATAACCCCCAGTCAATCTGGTGAAAAAGACCAAGCTATTTAGCTACCGACCGGGGACCCCACATTGTAATAACCCAATCGTTCACAAGAAAATTCTTCAGGGCACATCAAGGAGGGGTCACGGATGGGAAAACAACTATGGGGTTCTGACTCGACATGGGTCTGTCCCCCATCAAAAGTTTTGGCCATGGACCAACCCCAAAAGAAATCTCCATAAAGGAATGTTTGGCTCGATGTCTTCGTCCCACGCGCTCCAGAAATCGCACATGATTTCTACCGCAGGTGCGAGCATACGACTGTGCTCGGTTCTCATCGGGTAAACGAAGTCGTTCACCTCACATTCTGGGGTGTCAAACCCAAAAATTGTGAGGACATCTGAGACGATCCAGGGATGATGCTCAGGGGCAGTCGAGAAGTGCAGCTGGATGGTGAATTGATTTGGGGGCAGTTCAGCCATCGTGGTGGAGAAGCCCCACCGGAAGGATCACGCTCTGTAAGTGAGCCGTGATAAGCCACTGTCATTGGGGAGAGGCATCAAAGCTGCAACATTTCAGAGGTGCCCTTTTTGAAGACTTGCATCTGTCTAATCAAGCTGTGATATGACACTCCAAAGCCCCAAAATGCTGATTCCAGATTTTCTCCAGATGAACCTGTATAAGGCTCGTCTAAGTCCATAGATCTATCCTCATGTTTCCTACTTCAAACCAACCATAAATTGGGGAGACAATTCCATGTTCGGATCATTTTACTAAAAGTTGGTTATAATCATGATTTTCATTCCTTTTCCCTCTTGAATTGCCTTGGATAAAGGGAAGTAACTCCACCCTCAACGGGACACCGGTTCGAAGAACAGATCCAGCATCCTCCAACCGCAAAAGCACGAAGGGATCTGCGACACTGCCGCCGGACCTCAGCTCTGGAAATATCTGGTGGATTTTATGATTATCATCTGGTTATTTAACACAGCGAACTGGAAAAACCCTTATGAATGGAGGTTTATAGCTGCGAAAAATCATCTTGAAATGAAAAATTAATGGATCAATGGTTGTGAATGAATCTGATGGATGATTCATCTGTTGAGATTAATATGTGTAAATCAATGATGATTAATGAATGAATTGTCAATCATTAGATCAATGATGATTAAATATCAGCGTTGATCCGATTGATCTCAATGAGGATAAATGGAGCAATGGTTGTAAATGAGTCTGATGAATGATTCATCTGTTGAGATTGATGAAACAGATGTTTTTTCCCCACCTGCCAGGTGAGGGTTGTTAGATTTTATGTCAGTTGCCTCCTCCTCCTCCTGCCTCGTCCTCCTCTCCTCCTCCTCCTCTCCTCCTCGTCCTCCTCGTCCTCCTTGTCATCCTTGTCGTCCTTGTCGTCCTCGTCGTCCTCGTCGTCCTCGTCGTCCCCGTCGTCCTTGCTCAACTGCGACCCGCGATCCACAGTGTTCCCTGCCGGACCTCAACCACGACCATCCACGCCCAGTGTTCCCTGCCGGACCTCAACCACGACCATCCACGCCCAGTGTTCCC
>Ga0126342_10022519_pt1 | contig 10393 bp, 7 predicted proteins | sample Cyp1metagenome_FD_92528 | JGI IMG/M metagenome (GOLD analysis project Ga0126342, IMG submission 92528) | Coral microbial communities from Lord Howe Island, Old Settlement Bay, Australia - Cyphastrea 1 metagenome | ecosystem: Host-associated > Invertebrates > Cnidaria > Coral ...
CAGCCTGCTTTTAACAGACAGGCATCTGAATTCCACGGTCCTCTCAGAACCGGCTAGCCCAAACTGGGCCCACAAGGCCTACCGCCTCGGCAAGCCAGGCTTTGACCATCCTGGCACCCTCCCAATCTAAGCACTTCAGCCTTGATCGGGGCAAGAAAATGGCACTCACACTCCCATTTTCAGCGCTGAAAGGTGCGCCTCTGACGAAGTTGCTCGCAAAAAGATGTCATAGAGGCCTGGAAATGATCTACTAAGTGGGCACTTTTGGGGGTCAACTGCAGTTGAACCAGCGCCGCACGGCCTGAATCCAGGTACTGACGAGCAGTTTTAATGCTCTGCCAGCGGCCGGCTATCAGCAGGGCGTCAAAATTACCCCCATGGGCGAAAGAGTGGGAGGCACTGCCTCGGCGCAAGCTAGAGTGGGAGGCACTGCCTCGGCGCAAGCTGTACCCAGTGAAGTTGTGGCGCTGAAGGTGCAAAAAGCTGATTAAATGCTGCAGCCGGGACCTAAATTGGTTGGGTGTCAGGTTTGCCAGCGTAGGACCCGAGGCTGTAGCTAAAACGTGCAAAGTGAAACGCGCCAACAAAGGGTCATTCACGGCCACACTCTCATCTTTATTTTTGGAAGTCTTGGTGGCCGGCAATGCAAGGATAATCTGCCCCAAATGAATATTGACTTGGATCTGTTGAGGTCGAAGGGCAGTGATCTCTCCTGTGCGTAAAAACGCTGTGAAACCAAGTAAAATAAGCAGCCCGAGCGCTTCCTCTTGAATGGAGACTGCTACCCCAGCCAAGGCAAGAGCCACATTTGCAGGCATAGGAACCGCCTGCCGTGGTACGTGAACACTTTTCCAGTTGGTAAAAAATTGCCGGGCTGTAGGGATTTTATACCGCAAAGGCGGGTAGAAACGGCGAAGAGCACTCAAAGTGTGCCCAGCATAGGTGATGTTAATGTCGTCCAACCACAGATGCTCTAGGTACCTTGCCAAAAGGTCATCCAAATGGGTTGCCTTGGCAGGGATAGGAAGGTCCTCATCATCAAGCCATTGGAAAAAGCCCAGCAAGGCCTTTTTGTAGCTGCGCAGTGTCCTCACGTGCAACCCAACAAATCGTAAAGAGTGGCTAGTCATGCTCGACGACTTGGCCGATCTGCAAAGTTCCATGCTGAGAGGGTCCAGATGGGAAGCACGTAGAGGTCGCCCATCAACTGAAGGGCAGTAAGCCTGCGCATAAGCCTGTTCAGGCGTTTTGAAGGGCTGCGCCCTTTTCCAATGGCATAGAAGAGCACCTGGGAATCGACGACAATCATCAATCTAACTTGCTTGACCTCATCTTCACGTAGAAGACGGCGAACGTGCGCGATTAGCGCTTGTGTTTCAAGCTCATTTATGTGAGCTTCCTGTTTCCACCGAAAGGTAAGCGTGTCACGCCATAGCCAGCGGTATGCTGGGTAGGGGACCATCTCTCGTTGTGCCAGATGTTCCACGGCGAACCGGATGTCCGTGCCCCGATAGTGGCCATTTCTCAGCAGGTGGTATCGGGCTTTGTTTTCCTGACCTGCGACCAGACCCTGTTCCATTTCGAACACTCGTGCTGCCACCTTGAGGCGTAGCTCCTCATCTTGGAAACGCCCGTACTTCTCCAACTCTGCTGCGAGCTGAGACACACGGAAGGGTTCATCCTCCGGCCACTGTTGGTTCTGTTGAAAGTCTGCTTTGATGGCCCGCGCATACGCCTCTACCAGGCCTGGAGGGTATTCAGCTTCGTCCTCCGTTGGGAATCGAAGGGTGCCCTGGTCATCAAAATAGGGCTGGTAGTCATGGACCAGTCCATGCTCACATTCGGGCTTATGCAATGCCTCGAATAGGGCCCGGCTGTTGGTCAAGAGGGCGGTCCATTTCTGGCGATGGCCTCCGAAGCAGCAGTTGCTGAAAGTGGCCATGTACACCCCTGGTAGAGCTGCTAGCTCCGTCGTAGCAGTCATATACCAGATGAAACTCCTCCAAGGGTGTTCTAAGGAGAAGATGCGCCCTTGGTGATGGCGCTCAGTGCAGCGTTTGATGCTGCGAAGGGCCCTCCTGTTCCCGTGCCGCACTTGGACAGCTGCTTGCCCTCTCACATTTGGAAAGCCCATGACATGGCGTTCATCTCGCAGGGCAGGGGGTCCTTTGTACCACTGCCCATCAATGCAAAACGGCCTTCCCCTGGCACGACTGAAGCTCTTGCAGTCGGGTGCATGATGCTCCACATCGGCGTCCTGCGCATCCAGGTCATCCCAAATAGCTCTGCCGCTTTGGGAGAAGATGTCCATCAAAGGACTGACTTTTACATCGAAGGGACGCGCCACGTTAAAACCTTATTGCAACATGGCTTTTGTCAAGGGGCTTTGCTCACCAGACCATCGCTCACTGAAAAGCGGCAGGGGCTTTGCGGCATTCTCACAGCTGGAACGGTGCTCCAAGAAGCATTCCATTGAGCACAGCCGCGTTCCACAGTGCAAGGGGCATTCAACATCCTCACCGCTGGCCATCAGCTCTGTCATGTCCCCACGACACTGCCCACAGGCCAGTTGCTTGGGGTTGGGCACATCACGAGGTCTTTTCAATTGCCCCGCTATGCAAGAGCCTGCTCCTGTGGGGGATGCATCGGTGGCACTGAGTTTGCCATACACGCAGGCTCTCACGTTTGTGAAGGCCAGCGGCAGCAGTGCCAACATTGAGACCAGCTCATCAACCTGGGTCGCTGTCGGTTTGCCTTCTTTCCAGTGGCGTACGAACTGGAATAACTCATCCATCACAGCCAGAAGTGGCCGGCGAAAGGCAGCTGCAAAGACCAAGCGGCCAATGGTGCTTGCCACTTCTCGTGGGTTCCAGTTTGCTTGGCTCAGAAGATAGGCCGCCATTCCGACGTCCCACTTCATCTTGGTTTCCTGCAGCATAAAGACTCCTTCTTCGGAGCGCAGTTCTCCTCCCTGCAGGGAGCCCTTCAGTGACCCTGCCAACGACTTTGCTGCGTTCGTGGTAACCCCTTTCTGATACACGCCTCCTTGAACCGCGTGTGTTCCTCGGAGTTCTCTCCGGCACAAAGTTTTGCTAAAGGTTTGGAAACTATCCGCAACTGATCCACCGAATCCAAGTAGAGCAACAGTCTGTCGCCCGCCGGTAGCTCCATCCATTTTTGAACTTCCGCTTCAAGGGGCAGACCAGCTTCTTCGAAGGCTAGGTGTCTGATGGCTGCTTGGACAATGCCAACTGCTGAAATCCAGCCCATTGGGACTGTCCGCAGGGAAACATAAGTTGGAGAGTCACCCTCAAGTCCCAGGGCATGCGCGGGTACCTATTTTTCGTAGCAGAAGAGCCCTCTCCATCCAATGGGCATTTCAAAGAGGTTGAAAGCCGATGCCATATCTTCCGAGTCTATGACGACCTCGGCCTCCTCTGGCACAAACAAAAGGTTGACTTGCCCAACATAGGGGAGGGTGTCTTCGTCCCCTGTGATCTTTTTGCTGACACTATTCAAAGGGCAGAAGATCGAGATAAACCGCTGGAGGCAGCGGTCTCCTTTGAGCTTCTGTACTGCCCCAGCTCCATTCAAGATCTTCCTCCCCGTGGGATCCGTCAGCACTTCTGCCTCAGGGCAGGCTTGAAAAAGACCCCGACGATACCCCTCTTCAACCAGCTTGCGCCATGTCTCATCAGAGGCTCTGACGTAGCTCTTTGGGATATCCTTTGGCCATTCTTCCGGTGGGAGTATGCTTTGCATGGGGGCCTTAAGATGAGCAAGAGTATCACCCTTCAGGAAATCCTCCAAGGGGGCTACGGCGGCCTGGTCTCTGGTAGGCCAACACTCAACCACCTTTTCAAAGTCCAACTCTTCCATTACAACATAGGTGGTACCATCATAGTTGTGGCCATGCCTCCCCAGTTCCTCTCTGATCTCATCGGGTGAGGGGACTATGGTGTCCTTCTCCAACAAACGCTCGATCGCAGGCTTGAGGTGGTTTTCCAACAAGAACATCTGCTTACTCGAGAGGTCTCGGCGATGCCTCAAGTATTTGGGGCTAGAGAAGCCTGAGCAGTACTGGTAATTGAAGGCCCCACAGATCAACAATAGCCAGTCTTTCAGCCCTTCTCGCCATTGGCGGCAACCCTGGATAGCGGTCAGGCTGATTGGTAGGACTTCGTTGTGAGCAGCGGGCTCACCTTGGGCCGCAGCGTGGGAATCAAACACTTTCCAAAATTTCCCCAGTGGGGTCCTCAACTGTGACATCAAGTCAACCATAACTGTCCCCATCTGCGAGAAGCGGATCTGGCCTTCCAGCGCTGACCGCAGCAGTTCACTGTTGTGGGTCTGGCCCGGGATGACTTGAGAGCTGTTCTCTTCTTCCTCACAAAGTGCCGGTTCCGCCTCAGGGAAATCATCCTCTGGAGCTTGCTGGGATCTGGCAAGGGGTTCAGGAAGCGTCCTTCTTCTCACCTCGAGGGTGGCCTCCTCTCTCAGGCTCCTTTCTTGTCCACCGCCTCCTGAGCCGGTGTCTTCCATTTCCCTCGTCCTTTCACCTTGCCTGACCCCTTTCCTTCCTTCCCTTTGTTGGCGGTGTGCCCTTCCTCCCAACGACTCGTTGCTTGGGGCTTTCCTTTGAACTTCTCCTCCAGCTCCAGCTCCTTGCTCATCATATGTTCTTCTCCTTTGTCTGTCATCCCCGTGTCCTCTGCCACTAGTTCCAAAAACTTGGCCTTTTTCCATGAGTTCGCGTCTTGGACTGACTGCTCCAAGGCTTTTAGCCTTTGTGCTTGTATGTCTGCTGCGTGTGACCCCTTCCCTGCCGCTAGGCAGTCCAGGATCTCGGCCCCCACTCGCATTTCCCGTTGCGTTCGGGCTGTCCACCTGTCCTTCAACGAGGGCGCCAGTATTGTCAGGAAGTAGTTGACGGCGCACGGTCGGACCGCCTTCGTCTTTTGTCCGGTTGCGTTTATCGCCCCCTCGAACCTTGTTGCCCGCTCCATCTTCTCCAGGAGTCGGGTTGCCAGCCGGCCCGGATACCGCTGAGCATACCTCTGCAGCCTCAGATGCAGGGTCAGGCCCGAGGGGGCTTTGCGAAAAGACTGGCTTGAACCAGTCGAACTGCTCCCTTCGCTGTCTTCACTCCCGCTCTTTCCTTTTGGGAGGCGACTTGTTTCCCCTACTCCGAAGGGTCCTTTGTCGCGATCCAATTTGTTTCTTTTACTTCTCTTCTTCTTCTTGTGCGGGCTTGCATGTCTGCCTCGCTTCTTGTCCTTGTGGCCTTTCTTTTTCTTTTGGTCAGACTCGGACTCAGTCCGGCAATGCCTCTTCTTTCGTTTGGATCGCTTGGAACTTGTATCACTCATAGACTCATCAGATGAGCCCTTCTCTGACGACTCCTCCACTGAGCCCCAATCGGCTCCCATCTCATTCGTGTCTCCGGTACCCAGCCCGCCTTTGTCGAAGGGCTTGACTTTCTTTTTGCTCCTGCCACGGTCCTTCGCTGAGGCCGGCTGTTTCCTCTTGCCTGCTTTTTCAGGCTCATCCTCCTCGCGGAGCTCCTTCTTAAGCTCCTTCAATTTCTTTTCCAGCTCAGTGATCTTAGTCACCTTAGCAGCTCTGTCTCTATCCTTCGGTTCCTTTTCTTTGGGACTGGCCGGCTTCTCATCCGGTGATCTCTCCCTTTTCTTTTTCAGGTCCAGGACGCCCTGACGTGACCAAGGGAGGCCAGAGTCAGCTGGCTTGCCAGCTGCATCATCTCCTTGTTTGAGGTATCGTGTGATCAGGCCTTTTGCTTCTCGGTTGTATCCTTCAGGCGCTTGCCCAGCCAGAAGTTCAGCCTCTTTCCAAACTCTCCACTGGCCCAGGTGCACCGTTATGCTATGCTGGCCTGTCGCGGCGCATTCGCCCGGCGAGGTCTTGCAAAGGTGGTATGACCCATCCACTGTGGTCACCCTTCCTTTCTTTGTCTCCGTCCAGGACCTGTACTCCTTGTCAGAAGCGCTGATGTAGTCACCCAGGAAAAATCGCCCTAAGGCTCCTGGGGCATAGATCCGCTTCACACGGACGAGGACTGTGCCTCGCGGATCTCCATCGTCAGTATACGCTTTGCCCTCCAAGATGAGATCCTTGGTGGGCGCAGCGATACTGCCTTTTCCTCCTACCCACCGACCAGGCATCGCCCTGGTAGGTGGGTTTTTACTCGGGGTTAACCCGGCACCAATCACGGGTGTCCCCCCCGGCAAGGCTCTAAAGCCAGAACTTGCGGAGAGCTCCATGCTGTGCTATAGAATCGTACATGGTCGCTACAAGCTCCCATTTAACTCAGTCCTATATAATATTACAGGGGTGGTATTGGGCATTGGTTTGTGCGCCTGTTTTTTTTCGGGCCCTTAGCTGTGAATGCATGTGAATCCAGTCATTTGCGCTCTCCAGCATCAACTTCCCTCTGGTAATTTAACATAGCTATTGAAAATTGCCATTTATAGTTGATTTTCCCATTAAAAATAGTGATTTTCCATAGTTATGTTAGTTTACCAGAGGGTATATCATATGCACAGATGATTGAGTGGCGGACAACATTACTTGCTGCCCGCAATGTAGATGGCCAAAGGGGGTGGTCCCCTATCGGTTGTGAAGGTTTGTACTTCCATGCTGTAAAAAATACGGTATCGGTAAGTGGGTGGTCCCTATGGGTTGTGAATATTTTCGCACAAATTTGAACATCCCAAGTCCACTCCCCACTACTTTAGTCTTCCGCTAATTTTGTCGGTTACTGATGACGTGCATACAAATCTGTGTAGAGAGAGAGAGAGATACTATTCAACTAGTGAATACATGTATAATATATGAATATCTATACATATCTATACATATAGTACTATTTTATGCTGTATATCCTGTACATGGCATATGAATGCATATTTTTTTCGAGCATGTCCATCTGCGGCGTAGAGATTCATGATGATTCATGATGATTCATGGATTTCATGGGCTGGTTCTGTCCCATGTTCTGAGTCTGGACCCCCCAGTCGTCGCACCTAAGGCTTTCGCAGTGCGCACCAGCAAACCACCAGAGAGGGCACCGCCAATCACTTCCCACGAAGTCATGGCCTGAGGAGATCAAAAACTGCTGCGTTTTACGTAGGGAATGAATGGGAATGATGGGAAATGGGATGATTATTACTAGTGCTTATGGATGATTATGGGGATTATTATTAATAGATATTAATAGATGTTAATAATGATGAAATGGATCATTCCCGAAAATTCCCTACGTTTAGCACCAGTAAGTCATCTGTGAAGAATCTCTGGTTTTGGACCCGACTGAGATTCAAGTCCAGGCGTCTCAGCATGTGTCGGCCTTCGCGACGAATCTGCAGCTTGTCGCCATGGAAAACGGAGATAATCGGACCTCTTCGCTGTATTTTGTTCTGCTGGCTGTGGTTGATATGGATGTCCACAGAATCCGCATTGAGCCTGCTACATGGACCATCAAAAGAATGTCCGGGCGCCGGTCAAAAACTCATTGGCCTCCAGTCGGAATACTCACTAGCCTCTCTGCCACCCAGCCAAGGCAGGCTTGAAAATGCTTATGTGTCAAATATTCCAAAGTTCAAAATGCAAAAACACGTGTTCCAGGGAACAAGATCTGACGAGCATGTGTGTTTGGTTTCGTGATCATGGCAGGACTATTGCTGCCAATTGTGCTTCTTTCACATGCTTTGTTGTCTTGATATGCTTCCTTGCTCCCTGAATTCCTGCCTTGAACCAAACGGGTAAAATATAGCAAGCTTCTCCGACAGTCTACTACTCCATGGCCCCAAATCCACTCATTGTATGTTATTCTATCCATGGCAAACATTCTCAGCCAGTTTCTGTTCTTCTCACCTGATGACAGTCACTCCTCGGTTCGAACTAAGGCCCCAACGGCTGACACCATGGCGGCACCACCTGTGATCTGTCAACATTGTTTACCCAACTTAACTTAACCAAAAGATCCACACAAGTTTGCTGCAACCTTCAAATATACAAGGAACCCGTGGTCCTCACATGTTTTCACGCTCCCTGCGATTACAGTAGGGTTTCCTACAAGCTGTGCGTAAAGAAAATGTTTGGAGCACATGCTCTGCCGCTGGTCAAGCTGAAACATGTTCACTTCTTTAGAGCCGGAAGAAATGCAGCAGCGAAACGTGCCAAATCAAACAGACCAGACAACAAAAAGTCAAGCATATCAGCATATCATTCAAGTCTCCTGATAACACCCATGCCTAGTGTATGGGGCTTGTCTCAAACTTGGACCCCATTTCATTCCACGTCATTTTCTCCATGTTTAATGCCCATTCTAGGGCGTCTATGGTATGCCGCATTTTAGACACACCCATCTATCCCACACTGTTGGTAATATCCATCTGCGATCCACAGTATATTCCAGATCATTCCTGATTCCCTGGGTACCTGGCATTTGGACAAAACGTGTATTATATATATATATATATCTATCATATTGTTGGTTGGTTGTATCCCATTATCAATTATGTCCCACTGTACACCATTTGGTACCCACTACATGATTGGCCATCCTGAATGTTTGTCATGAATCCCAAACGTCCAGAACTGCCCATTATATATTTATATTATATATATATAGATATCATTCTATATCTATATTATTGATATATATATATTTATTATTTATATATTTATTTATCTATTCCCATTCTGTCCATGACCATTGAACATGAACAGCTCCACCTCGCTAAAGCCGGGCCCCCTAAAAAGTCCTGAAAGACCTGGATCAGCTTCACCTCGAAGATGAAAAAAACATGTTGATTTATGGTGATTTAACCGACAAGAATCAAGGGATTATTTAAATAACAAAGATGGAATAAAGATGGTGATTTTTTCATGGTGATATAGTATGATATAGTTGTGGTTTTCCATGATGGTATAAAAATGTATAAAATGCTAAAAACCCAACTGGTGTCATCAAACATGGCTGGGATTGGAGGTTGATAGCTGGGAAAATTATCGAACTGATTGGGCTTTTGCATAGGAACCCAAACCATGCGACTGATTATCGGAGGGTACCCAGCATTCTGCAGACAGATAACCAAGCCACATTGGGTGAAACCAAGCATTTCGAGGGGATATCATGGATATCAACCAGATAGCATTCGGATGGGATTTTGAATTTATCCTTCCATCTAACAAAGACCCTGCCATTCATTTGGGGGTTTGAAGAATACGTTCCAAGAAAAAATGGTGATTCCCAGGGTTGATCTTAGTTCAGCGGCAGATGGAAGATCAGAGTGGAAATTCATGGGGCCAAAAATAGGGAATTGAACCACCCAAATTCTGGTCATTGATCATTAAACAATGCGAAAACAAAGTTTCCAACCATGGGATTTTGGGGCACCCTAGTTTCAGACCAAGCCACATGTACATCCAAAATCAACTTAAAATTTTGCTGCTGTTTTTCAGCTCTTTGTCTGGTGGATTTACTCTGCAAAGTGCCTTCCCTATCCTTCCCTTGTCCAAAAAGCTGCGAAAATTCTGCAGAAAACGAACTGTCTGCGGGCCAAGTCAAGATATCTGAATGCCAAAAACATGAAACACTTGAGAATTTGTAGGAAAAACAAATCGAACACAGCTTTCAATTTGACCCTGCTGTCCCGCCGTTCGTTCAACTTCTGGGTCAGCTCTGTGATCGAGTGGCGATGTTGGGATGGTTCAAGCCCTTCATGATGTCCAACTGCACAAGTTCACCAGCCAGGTGTGTTCTCACAAAACTGGTCTCTGGTCTCGAAAATCTGCTGATGTTCAGTGATGCGAATCTGACAACAGTGACACTTTGTGACATTGTCTCTACTGAAGTCTTTCAATTTGGCACGACAAAAAACAAGATAAATACAAGAAAAGGCTGCACTGAATTGACAAACAAGTGCTAAACATGTGCCTGTAGTCAAACTCCGAACTTGCAGAAATTTGGTCTGTTCTTTCCTTCACTTCTCGAAACTTACAGGAATTCAACAGCCATCAAACGTTTAAAGATCCGAAGGTGTGAAATGTGCCTCGTCTCTGGCGGCTTGGTAAACCTGCACAGCAGCTCCATTGATCTCTGTTACCATTTAGTCTTCATTGCATGGTAAACATGGTGAATGTAAGCGAAGGAAGTTTAGAAGTCAAACTTCCGACAATATGGACAGATGAAAAGCAGAGATGGGAAGAGGCAGAGAGAAGAGAAGAGTAGAAGCGAGCAGATCAGAGAAGAGAAAGAGTCAGAAGAAAGAAGATGCAGATGCGCGAAAAGGTAGGAAAGTCGCGAAACACTGTGTTTTTCAAATGATTTGTGGCTCCGGAGGGTCGAAAAGTAGGCTCGCTAAAGCGG
>Ga0126342_10022520_pt1 | contig 10393 bp, 6 predicted proteins | sample Cyp1metagenome_FD_92528 | JGI IMG/M metagenome (GOLD analysis project Ga0126342, IMG submission 92528) | Coral microbial communities from Lord Howe Island, Old Settlement Bay, Australia - Cyphastrea 1 metagenome | ecosystem: Host-associated > Invertebrates > Cnidaria > Coral ...
TAATGAATGAATGTAATGAATGAATGTAATGAATGAATGTAATGAATGAATGTAATGAATGAATGTAATGAATGAATGTAATGAATGAATGTAATGAATGAATTTAATGAATGAATGTAATGAATGAATTTAATGAATGAACGTAATGGATGTAATGAATGTAATGAATGTAATGAGTGTAATGAATGTAATGAATGTAGTGAATATAATGAATGTAATGAATGTAGTGAATATAATGAATGTAATGGATTTAATGAATGTAATGAATATAATGATAACACTGATTTTACTGAATGTAGTGAATGTAATGAATATAATGAATATAATGAACATAATGAATATAATGAATAAATAAAATGAATAAATGAAATGACAAATATAATGAATACATATAATGAATATAATGAATATAATGAATATAATGAATATAATGAATAGAATGAATAGAATTAATAATTTTAATTAATAGGAAACAAATAATGAATGGAATGAATAGAGATACAGATAGAATAGACAGAAAAGAGAGAAAAGAGAGAAAAGAGAGAACAGAGAGAAAAGAGAGAAAAGAGAGAAAAGAGAGAAAAGAGAGAACAGAGAGAACAGATAGTCACATAGTTGTTGATTATTACAGTATTTATTATTATGACAGTTGTTAGTTGTTCACAATGATGATGATTATGATGATGATGATATTTGACCAGAAGTTTTGGGAACTAGATCTATTCAATATGGACCGTTCAGGACTACGCAAGAGTCATGTGCAAAGAAATAACATTTGAAAGGAAAGTTTTCATCAACAGATATGAAGAATTCTTGTCATCAGGATCAGGCAGTTCACAAGAAAAGATGAGGGAAATTATCAATGCGGAGGGTAAAATCCCTTGCACTAGGTCTCGTAGCTCTTCCACGTGATTTTTCTCCATATTTTTATGATAGACACCAGTTTGTTTCAGGGATATTTTGAGGGGATCTTTATGCACCTTTATTTCCTTGGCAAACAAACAAACATGGGGGGTTCCTGAAATGGGGGTACCCCCAAATCATCCATTTTAATTAAAATGTTTTTTTCCATTATAAACCATCCAATTTTTGGGTACCACCATTTCAGGAAATACCCACATGGCAACGGACAATTTCCCAGTTGTGGATGACGTACCTTCAGGAATGGTTTTGTGGGTGAACCACCTGACGATCAACTTGACGGAATACCTTTGATCGTTCACAAACGTTGGTGCATTGTTAGCGGAAAACCTTTATCCACTTTCGGGGGATATTGTGTATTATAATTACCTATATATTAATACATTATGTAGTATTATGTGTGAATTATTTATTCATACCATATTCTAATTATAGATATACTGTTAGTGGTGTTCAAATCAAGCATTGTGTCAGCCTTATTACTCCAAGTTCCTCTGGATCTTTCACTTTCTTCAGGTCTTTGTGCACAGTGAAGGCCGGAGGGACTCGGATGGCGGTGATCCGGCAGCAGCAGCAACAGTTGGTGGCCAGTAGTTTGATTCTGGCAGAAAGGGAGCTGAAACTGAAGAGTAACTCTGAGTTAGCACCCTTCCAATGTGAGTCTTTACTTCAAACTGCCAAACTGTTTTCAAAAAGCGAAGAGTTCATGATTCAAAATATTCAGAATCCTCAGAAATTGCAGAGTTGAATTGCCCATTGCAAATCCCCCTCAGGGCCCCACGTTTTTGTTGCCCCTTCCGAACGTCGTGAAAAATCCTGGGTGTAAATTTTCATCTCCAAAGATTGTGGATGAAACGTGCCAATGGTACTGTACCCGCTAGTTGTTGGGGATGGACATCCATTGATGGCCCGCAGGCTTTTGACCTATAGCCTCATAGCGACAGCTGGAAAAAGGAGGGACAACCTGATACAAGATATCCAACAAATGGGGGGAATCAATAAAACCTTCCAAGGGCGACGCAGTTCGTCCGCAGGTCTTGTTTCGCCTCCGGTTGTGTGTGGAGTGGAGTCAGAGTTTCAGGGCGTGTCCGGGCGCCCAGTAGGGAGCAGGGCCTGGTTTAAGATCTTTACGAAATCAACCTCTCGACTTGGAAGTCAAGGGAAACCCTACCACCACTTGTAATGAGACCCTACCACCACTTGTAATGAGAACATGTGTATTATCATAAAAATGAATAACATACATGAATTTATGTCTATAATGCAGTATGTATATATATAGATATTTATATATATATATTATATCTATTACTTAAAATCTTTATCTATATCATTCTATATCTATATTCATTCCTATATCTATATCTCCGTATCTATCTACATATATATATATATTTAGATATGTACATGCCATAAACTCAAGTATTAATATGATGAATATGTATACAGGTCGAAATCTCCAATGACAAGCTCTCTATTTTGACTCCCTAACCTTTGCCACAGACATGTCAGATCTCAGGTTCAAAGACATGGCAGGAAAGCCTTCCTGGGTGAGCCCTGGTTCTGGGGATTGACCTTGTGGGGATTGAACATGTGAATGACCATGTTGCGTCATGCTGGTACGGAATGGAATATATAGTGAATATAGCATTCCTATGTATATGAGGTATATTGCGTATATGAGATATTATATTCTATATGTAGTACATGTGTACATCATGTGCACCATGGTAGATTTACACACCGCGCTTCTAGACTACATGTGAACTTTCACATTGTCTTCCCAATATGTTTCCCAAGCGCAAGATTCGTTGGGATCTTCCCCTGCAAGTACCAAGATAACCTTTGGTCATCTAAGACTGCTATGGCCCGATATACCGATAAAAAACGCGGTGATTTTCCATAGCAAACTGTTAGATTCCCAGAGGGTGACAGCATTTGATATGCTGAAATGACGAGTTCTATGCTGAAACTTGGCAATCAATGGCAGCGCATCCCAGAGGGATGAAAACAGTGTAAGTTTCTCACGGTTGCAATGCTTATCTCCTTGCATGATCCTCATATTGTTAGCAACTGGAACATCTCCTGTTCCTGTTATGTCGAGAATATATATCCTGGTTGGTGGTTTGGAACATTTTTATTTTCCCATATACTGGAAAGGCAATAATCCCATTTGACTTTCATATTTTTCAGAGGGGTAGGTTAACCACCAACCAGATATCCTATTTGAATCATTTGCAAACTTGTCACCTTCCAAGCTGCAATTCACTCGCTGGGGCCGTGCCGGTAGCTGCAATTTTCACCTCCAGGGAGCCATTTGTGAAATGCTCTTGGGCACCAATTCTCCGCGATCGTAAAAACCACAGTTGCCAGGTGCACAACCTGCGGGGCCAAAGCAAATTCACAAGGGACATTTGGATGTCAAGTGGCAATCAAACATGGCAATGTTTGCAATCTCCACTCTTAATGGACAGATCATCTATAATCTATAAAGAGACACATAATATATGATGGATTTTCAATTGCGAGCTCATCATTGACGCTTGCGGCCACAAAATAAGTCGCGCTCGCGACAAAAACTCAGCGATGCCAAGCAATGGAACGCTGCCAAAGGATGCTCAGAGCCATTTGAAGGCCGAGGGTTGCCTTGAATCTCTGGTGGTTCATGGTTACCCTCCTAGAAACATGGCCAACTCATGTGAAAAAAATCCACCATGAATGCAGATGTTTTCTTGGGAGCCATTGGTTTTTCACATCCATGCTAGTTCACCCTGAGGTAATGGTGTTATTCTATTTTGCATCATCGTAATCCACCATGGGAAGTATCACTGGATGCAGCAATGATGCATCATTTTAAAAATGAATCCCAGCAGCAATGAATTGCAATTTTCAGAAATATAGAAAAATATATGACAAAGCCCGTATTATCCATACTATCCATATTATCAATATAGAAAAAATATGCATCATTTTTATATAGAAACCATATCCAGACGGTCAATATCAAGGCCAAACTAATTGTGATATGTCCAACGGGATCCTGAAACAAGGGGGCCAAACTAATTGCTACGGATGTGAGGTTGATGCACAGATATGTATGTATTATTTATATACAACCATGAATATATATATATATATACATACATATGATTATATATGGTAAACCCAATAGTAAACAATCCCATTATTCATCACTAGACCTGCGAGGTAATTTCAATGTTTCAGACCTGTATTTAAGTCATTTGAACTCATATATTAAATCAGAGGGGCTTCTACATTTTCAGAGCTGTACGTTTCTTGTGTTTTGCCCAGATTTATACTTTCAACCATGTTCAGTGCTTGAAGGACATAGAGCAGCACATGTTACATATATTTATATATATATATATTTATATTAGAGAGATAGATGTATTCAATGCCATGTAGCGTTAAATAATATAGTAAACATGTATATATCTATACAAGTTCACAATTAGTTCAATGCATCATGTCTATTTAATCTATGTAATGTTAGTAAAGCAATAGGAAGCCATTCCCAGCTTTACCATAAATAGGGTGTATAATCCATCAACATATTCAAAAGATGGGCGGTTTGTAATTGTTTTATCAACATTACATAGCCATTCTACAGCTGCTGTGTTTTCCCTATGGCAACGCAGAAGCGTGAACGACCAAACGCCGCCAGTCTGACGCAGCAGCGGCCAATGTCTTGGTGCAGTGCTTGCTGGGCCAAGGTAGTTTGCAACTGGAAGGCCCGGCTTGGTTCTTTTGTTTCCTAATACCATAATATAATACATATATATATACAATTATATACATACATAATCTGGTAAACCCAATACTAAAGATAATACGTTATCCTTTTTAGTAGAAACCTAGTAATATGTAGTGATATGGTAAATTTTGTTGCTTACCATATTTGCACATAATATGGTAAATCCAAAAAAAGATCCCCAATAGAGGTTTATTGTTGGGCATACCTCTATTTGGCATGATGCAATATGACCCCCTATTGATGGTTGGTTGATGGGATCAGTTATGTATTGTTATTTTTTTGCCACATTATATATGTCTACATTTAATATATATATATATATATATGCATTGTATCATATCCTATCCGATCCTGTTTGATCGTACCCCATATCCTAATCCTATCCAATTCTATCTGACCTATTTGTTTATCAATCAATCAAACAATTTATATAATCGTTTTTCCAATCTGTCTAATCCACCTACTCCATCTAATCCATCTAATCCATCCAATTCAATCTATCCAATCTACATAATCTATCTAATCTACCACTATCCAATCCATCTAATTTATCTAACCTATCTAATCCAATCCTATCCTATCCTCTCCTATCCTATCCCATTCAATCCAATCCTATCCTATTTATCAATCTATCTCTACATATATGAACATGTATGATATGGTTATGTACATAATATATATATATGTCATATCCTGATATCTGAGGTAGCCATGTTTTTTTTCAAAAAGGCAGGATCTTATTTGGGATTTTCTGAACCAATCCCTTTAAGCATTCGCTGAAAGATCCACCATCTATTTCGATTAGGGCCATCGAAAAACCATGGCTATATTAAATAACCAGATATGAAATATCCATGGCCATCTCCCTGAAAAGGCACTTAAAAATCTGAGTCAGCCTTGGAAAATCAACAAAATCAAGCCTGAAGCATATAGAAGGTGTTTTCAACTCTTGGCACACATAGAAAAATCAGTTCCTTCAAGCGCAGGTTGGAAACCTTCCAAAGCCGTGACAGATGCCATCGCCCTGCTCGCGGAGGACACTGAAACCTCGGTACGTACTTTGTGTTTGCCTTATCTTAGTTAGATACGAACTAGTACTATAATAAGGATAGTTAGTAATTATAGGATATTATAGGTACTTTAGTTATTTATTAGTACTATAGTTAGATACGAACTAGTACTTCAATCTTTGGCTATCAATGGTAAAATGTACTAACCAAGCAACAAAAATGATTTCTTTGGCAGGTATCTAAGATTCGCTTTGATATCCAGCATTGGCCATGTTCGTGGTGATTGCATATATGTCACATATATAGCTGGTGTGAATGTTTTACCGACAGGTGAACTGTGGCCGTGGATACCTCTGGTATTTAAAAATGGCAGTTGTACCCCTGGATTCCAGGTCAAATCATTGCCCATTTGGTCAATGATATTCCCATGATTGATGAAATCCCACATGTTCCCATTTTCCACAATTCTCCCATGCATTTTCCCATGAAATTCTCCATGATATTCTCTATGACTTTATGATACTCTGGTAATTAAATACATTGAACCTTACCATTTTTACAGAATGATTCTATAAATTCGCCATGGTTTCCATAGCTATGTTAGTTTACCTGTGGGTATTCCATGGCTTTCGCCGGTGCTACACCGGTCACCGCTGGCCCAGGAGGCACGGCAGCAGCTGCCGGACGTGGCCCTCGGGCTCTGGCCGGGTGCCAGCGAGGCGGAGCCCTACGACGAGATGCGCGAGGCCAAAGGCGCGGTGTCGCGCTAGATTTAGATTATTTATGATTATCTTAGATGTGTATAATGATATTGATATAGATGTAAATATGTGATATCTATTGATATCTAGTGATATCTAAATTTACATACTATAGTAGGTCGATTTAGTATATATATATACATAATATGTTAGCATATTATGGGTGGATATACCTAGATTCAATTATAGGTATCTAATCTACCATGTCATCTAAAACTAGATATCGAGCTACATCGGAATCATATAATATATGTATATACATATGATAATGATAGATGCTAATATAGATTATATGGCAACAATTTATCGTTAAACTATAGATTCTAGATTTTTTCATTGAATGATAGATAATGGTAGCTTGTAGATAATGATAGAGAATTTATTGATAGTTTGATGTAATTATATTCATCATTATCTATCATTGATCTAGCTAGAGTTTTATGATTTAGCTAGACAGGTAAATAGTGAAAACACAACATACATATATGAGTATATATATATATATATATATACACAGATACATCTTCTAATATTGGGGAGGGAGGGACCTGCAAGGATTGGGCTGATCGCATTGGTGGAATCAAGAACGGTGTATCTAACCAGCAACGACCGGAATTCAATGGGCAACGTTCCGGTGTTGATGTGGATTTTTAAGCATGGTTAGCCGTTTCTGACATGTTCTCAAGTTGGGCATCTATAGATCATCACGCCGTGTGTAAACATGAACTGGAACGCACCCCAATATGGCGCTGAAAGATCCTCCCATCGCCACGAGACACCCACGTTGAGGCCGTTGTCGTCCAGCCTATGTTGGGGTGGTGGCGCAGATCGAACAAATTTTGAAGCAAAAACCGAAGCGCATCAACGACTTCAAAGAAGAGTCTGAGACACTCGGTGGTTAATGTTAATGATGGTTCATCATGGTGGATGCTGGTTAATGATGGTTCATGACGGTAGTAGCACCCGTTGTTGCCTTCTGGTTGATGGTTACTGGCCCTGGGCGCCATGGCGGTCCTCGCTTGTACATAGATTAGAAACTCCACCACGTGTAGAAAAAATCCGTCTTTGGCACCATGAAAAAAAAACCATAGCTACAGTTTACCATGGGGTATTTACACTTCGCAACTTCGGATTCCTTATGGAACTGGACTCTGGCCCATTTTCTCAGGAAGTGCTTCAAAGGAGACAACCGCTTGTATCACATTCCGCGGATGCTGACCCGACAGGAGGCCTGGTAGATTGCTACCTGGAAGGGGTCGTGGGAAGGTCCTAATCGATCCGCTTGGGGGTGCAGTGGTGTGATAAATTAAGATAGAGAAACAAGTGGATACAAAAATCACCATTTCACCATAGTTCCAAAGGGCCGAAACAATCGTGAAATATCCCAACTAAAATGGTGGCTGCCGATATTGGAATTTCCTAAAATCGTGGATCCCCAAAACACCATAGGTTTCAATACTAAGTCGTGGTCATTCATGACTTGGATCATTTGGGGGTACCCGGGGTACCCCTATGACTTAGGAAACCTCCAAATGCACTAGTTTACAATATTCATCTAGTGATTAAAACATCTTAAACTGTAGTCATAGGGCTTATATCATCCCAACTTAAATCAATGGCCATTTCAGGAACCTAAATTGGAGGTACCTACCATATATAAGGCTTATATAAGGCCTATGTAAGGGGACATCCCTAGAGAATGTGCCCTTATATGGTACAGTACCTCAATTTTAGGATCCTGAAATTCCCATTGATTAAAATAACCAACTCATGGTGGTTTCCAATCTGTAAAAATCCATTAAAAAAAGCAGAAACAAATCCATAAAATCTCCATAAACCAAAAAACAATAAAACATCCATTTGAAATTTAAAACAAAAAAACATAAAACAACATTAAACAAACACAAAAAAAACAAACATTAAAAACAAACAAACAAAATCCATGGGACAAAAAAAAAAACTTCTCCAACTGCACCCCTCGAGGCGGACAAGGTCATCGCAGGGGTGGCGCAACGTGCCCAAGCCCTGCGACGACTGGTGATGGATGTGAACTCCCGAAAGGCCACCGGGGTGACCTGGAGGCCTCCAGAAATGGACAAAAAACATGGGAAAAACATGGGAAAATCCACTGTAAATGGATGTTTGAATGGGAAAATCATGGGAAAATCCATTGTAAATGGATGTTTCAATGGGAAAATCATGGGAAAACTGACTATCTAAATTGTGTTTATAGCTGGGACAGTGATCGATATGGATTTCCCCCTTGGTAAACTAACCGTAAACGAACATAGCTATTGGAAATCAGCATTGAAACATAGCAAAACCCACTGGAATCCAGGCATGGACGGTTTCATCATGCGTTCCTGGTTAAGACGAAAAGCGATCAAACATGGGTTGATTATAGCTACAGGAACATCATCTATCAACAAAACATTGAATAGAAACAAAGATAATACATGATCGAATATAACTATAGTTATGACACATAATATTTCATATAAATACACACTATATAAATTAGTGCGGGTTTTTATTTGGCGAAGTGCAGAGGAGTTTTGGGGCGTACCTCGGTTTGTCAGCAACATCGTTTGTCAGCAAACACCCCGAGAACGAGGTAGGCATTTCATGCTTAGCAAACGCTGTATCGTCTCCATAAATCCACATTTCATCGTTAAGACCACATGTTTCACGTAGCCGCAGCCACACGTATCATGGGTAAAGAAATATATATATATATACATACACATGTTGATTCTGCAAACAAAACACGTTTTTTCATGCTTAAACCGTGTTAAATTCACATGTTTCATGGTAAAAAACCTCAATGTTTCTTTGCTCTTCCCAGTCCTGGGCCCTTTTCGCCAGGAGATGAAGGTGGGTCAGCTGAGCTGCGTTAAATGCGGCGCATTGCCTCGGGAAGTCTTCAGCCGCATCGCGGCCCGCGCGGGGGAGCAGTGGACGCAAAACCTGGTGCAGAAGGACGGGGGAGCCGTGGTGACGACCCTGGTTGAGGTGGTGGCACCAAATGGTTTTCATGAAATGTCATTATCAATTATAGGGTTTTATAATGTTTCAAATGGTTTGAAGTATCAGACCTATAGAAAAATGGTACATGATGGTTGGTTGATGATTAGTTTGTCATTTCATAGGGGTTGAAAGACCATGAACATATAAGCATATATATACACACCTGGATATAACTGATAAATGATGGCTGGTTGAAGATTAGTCATAGGTTTGAGACTTTCTGCCCAGCCTGCTGAGGTACTGGATAAATTTGATTAATTTCTGAAATATTTCTGACTAGAATTTCTGAAAAAATTCTGAAATTCGTCAAAATTCGAGAAAAGCAACACAAAAAGTTTGAAAATAGAAGCAGAACTGCCAAAAGTAATGAAAAACTAGCTGAAAACTTTGAAAACAGCAGCAAAACAGCTAGTTTCCTTCATTTTTGAATGGTTGGCAGCAGAAAATCTCTGGATTCATATTTTTTTCAGAAATTTTTCAGAAAATTTTTCTGAAAAAAATCTGAAAATTTTCTGCAAAATTTTTGATTTTTTTCTGAAAAAATTCCGAAATTCGTCAAAATTCGAGAAAAGCAACGCAAAAAGTTTGAAAATAGCAGCAGAACTGCCAAAAGTAATGAAAAACTAGCTGAAAACTTTGAAAACAGCAGCAAAACAGCTAGTTGCCTTCATTTTTGAATGGTTGGCAGCAGAAAATTTTTGGATTCATAATTTTTTCAGAAATATTTCAGATTTTTTTCAGAAAATTTTCAGAAATTTCTGAAAATTTTCTGAAAATTCTGAAAATTTTCTGAAAAATTTCTGATATTCGTCAAAATTCGAGAAAAGCAACGCAAAAAGTTTGAAAATAGCAGCAAAACAGCTAGTTTTCCTCCACTTTTGGTACCTGGGAACTGCCAA
>Ga0126342_10022521_pt1 | contig 10392 bp, 10 predicted proteins | sample Cyp1metagenome_FD_92528 | JGI IMG/M metagenome (GOLD analysis project Ga0126342, IMG submission 92528) | Coral microbial communities from Lord Howe Island, Old Settlement Bay, Australia - Cyphastrea 1 metagenome | ecosystem: Host-associated > Invertebrates > Cnidaria > Coral ...
TCAGCCTCAGATGTTCGCATCCTGAAAGTGTGTCAAGAGTTGAAAGAAGCCGAACGCGGGGAGTGTTTCGGTTCCAACCATGCGCAGGTGGTTGTTGTTGGTTGGTTGGTTGGTTGGTTGGTTGGTTGTTTGTTTGTTTGCTTGCTTGCTTGCTTGCTTGCTTGCTTGTTTGTTTGCTGCTGCTGCTGCTGTTGCTGGTGCGGGGGGAGGTGGGGGAGGTGGGGGAGGTGGGGGAGGTGGTGTATGAGGTGTTGGTGATGGTAAATCCTTTGTTACCAGCCATGCATTTCCCGCTGTTTCGGAATGTTTTGGCGTCGATCAGGCAGATCAAAAGATCCGCCGAGGTTGCGAACACCGCTCGCAAGCTGAGCAGATGACCCCTTTAGATGAAGTCGATTGATCTGCTGGCTGGTGACCTGCAGATCGCGCGCAAAAAGATTGGTCACTGGATCAAGAAATGTACCATCAATGACGATAATGACGATGCGATTTTGAGACAAGTACACTGGTACACTTCAGTATTTTGATAATATATATATATATTTGTGGTTGGGCTTGGATCCCTTTTAGAATCTTTATAGATCTTTATCGGTAGGTTTTGAAATCTGCTCATTATATCCTCATTGTATCACCGGCAGGTGGCAGACCGACTGCGGCTGATGCCGCCGCATTTGCAGAGCGAGGTGATGCGTCGTGGGCCACTGGACAGTCGGCCGGGGGACCCAAGGGTTTCATGCGGTTTCATGCGGTTTCATGCGGTTTCTCATGGCTACAAAATGCTACAAACCCCCATTGGCTTCCACCTTCGACGCTGGCTACAGACACAGCATGACACAGCATGACAGTTTGGAGTTGGAAGTTTTGAGAAGGTTTCTTGGGGTCAAAAACTATCAGTTGATGGTGTTGGACTAATGTGGTAAGTCCAATGCCACCGTGTTGCAGTTATCTGATATCTCCAGCTACCCAATTTTGTTTTTTTGGATGACATTACTGAAACAATACCAGATAGGAAGCTTCATTAGATGCTGGGTCCACCTGGTTTCCCTAATTTCCCAAGTGTTCGTGGGAAGAGTTTTTCATCAGAGTTTTCCATGTTGTTCGCGGACAAGGAGTCCAACATCTATGTTGCTGAGCCGCATGAAGCAGGCGCAGCTGTATTAAATCGCCACAGATATGATGTATATGATGTATTATATATAATATATATATATAATATATATAATATATATAATATATATATACAGTATATATATAATATATGTTTTGGATGGGATTTTGAGGTGTAAAACTCACGGGATATTGATGGATGGGACGTGTCATGGGACGTGTCGGACAAGTCTCGCCAGCATCAAGTTGATCGACATGGGACTAGATGGCAATGCCTGGAAAACTCTTGCGTGCAATGTTTGGGTGAGAAAAGGGTTTGATCAAATTCCATATTCATGAAGTTTGGCATAACACATTGAAAAGTGGTTTATCATATCATCTCCGGTAAAGATTCGTGATCCATTTCTATCCATTTCTTTCATCTCTCGAAGCATTTGTGGCATCCCAAAGTTTGGAAGTCATTAACAACATTCTTGTTTGTCACCTCAAAAACCCGCCAAACTGCGGCAGGTTGTTACAACCAAGTTGTGGTAACTTTTATTACCAAAGAAGTTGTGGCACCGCGGCACCATGTAAATTCTCGTAATGTGATTAATGTGGTGCTCCTGCCATGACGCCAATATAAGCCAATAACCCAATGACTCACCAGAAATGATGAGAGGTTTATGGCAGCTTTGCCACCTTTCCTAGTTCGATTGGTGATTTGAAATGTGAAACCACCAACACTTGCTGGTTCACCGGAATGAATCACGTGGTGAACTAAGCAGACTTGGCTGAGATGTAGCACCAAGTAGTTAAACACTTAAACCATGTTGACCAGTTGTTGGTTAAAATCAGTTAACTCATATGTTTTTCACCAATCTGAGTACAGATAAACCATGTTATAAATTTATCAGAGTTTATAAGCTATGTATATCCAAGCTCATACGGATCATCAATTTTCAAATCGATCACAACACCATCCGCGCCATCCGCAGGCCCTTGAAGCGGATCGGAATGGAGAACTTCATCGAGGCGATGCCGACATGGAACAATTTGGAATTTTGTTGGATGATTTTTGTTGGATGTTGGATGATGTTGGTTTGGCTAAGAAAATGTGTCAGTTTTTTTGTTCCGGAATGTGTCAGATGTGCATTTTGTTCTGAAACAGAAACGCTGCGAATTGACCAGTTGGGAGACACGGATGCATTTCAGCGCTCAAGTTTGAAGGTTTGCACAATGCCAAGCCGCCCAACATGACAGATTTACTCCTTCAAATTCCTGAGTTTAACCAACAGTTAGCCGAGAAACTCTGGATTTTACCCTTTAGCAACTTGACTCATTGAAAACGGTTTCAGATGGTTTCGGGCCTTGAATACGATGATCCATTGAATCTATTGGGTCCAAAAAATAGCCGTAGATGGTAACAATTCAATCATATCCCTTGGCGATCATCATCTCCTACATAAGAATTAGATGATGTAATCTCCTGCATAAGAATTCGATTATGTGGGTATGGGTCAATACCTATAGATACCATTTTTAGTGGGATGAACATCCTTTTACCAGCTATTTTGATGTTCACCAGGGGTACAAGGTTTTGACACACTGCCATGTAAAGTCCAACAATATCCCATGACATCCCATGATGGTTTGAATCAACGAGATTTATAGGTCCATGGTCCAGTTGTGTCACCCCCGAAAAGTGGTCGCCATCCAACACGTTGTTTCCGGGTGGAGGAGCTGTGGCCCCTGATGCAGGGTAACAACCTCGGCGAATGGCGGAAGATGTGTATGGGAATATGGGAATGATATGGTAGAGCCACCAACAAGCATCAGCCTCCGGTTTTATTTAACGTAGCTATGGAACATGGCCCATGTATTTAGATGATTTGTGATATTTTGGGATGATTTCCCTACTACAAATTATGATTTTCCATGGGTATGTTGAAATACCAGAGGTTCACTGAAATAACAGCAATAAATATTTGAAACCGCCAGATAAATCTGTGATAAATCATATTTTGATAAATGAATTCACCATATCATTCGCTATATACGGCAACTAGTCACAAAGACTAGTTTCATTGATTTGCCGTACTATTTTAGCATGAAACGATATCCCATCAACTAATGCCATTCCCCCAGTATTGTACAGCCGCATTGCTGCCTGGTCCTAAATATATGTGTCATCCCCTACCTTTTTACATCTTTTTACCATGGTTTTCTAAAATTGGGGGTACCCCATGGTACCATCATCCAAGTCATTAGAGCATTGAAACCCATGGTGACTTGGTGGGGATCCACCATGACTTGAGAAAGCCCCAGATTCACTCTGAGGATGCGGCCGGTGAAGCAGACGACCAAAAACGCCATTGAGGTGTGAATTCAGTCCGGGATGCGTGAATCCGCTTGATAAATCGGTGGGCTTTTTCAATCTTTTTCAAGCATTGAACATAGTCTAAACCAGCAAGAAATCATGGTGGCGGTTTCATTCATATCCAATATGTCCATGCACCGGGCCGGCACCTTGCCCATTCCGAATCGGAGAATCCATGGATTCGGTTCACCTGGCGGAGTCTGATAAGAGATGGAGAAATTAAACATGGACTCCACTCCTGAAAGGAATGAATCCATCTGGGTACATTATAACGACCGAACCCTGTTCTCCCGAACCCTGGAATCATGGTTTATTTTAGGGGAATCATCCCAAAATGGCCCATAATTATTCAGGTGAACGTGAAATATTTTTTTATTTACCCAGATCCATGCTTACGAAACTTTCTAATATTTCTCAGATTTTTCTCATGCAAATGGGCATTTACCATTCACCGTGGTACGCTGCTTTATGGTTCCTTGGTCGACTTGTCTGTACCCCACTATCCCACCCCATTTTTGATCATCACACATTAAACTTGCCACAGTGTCGAATCCCTTGAGTCCCAATGGAAAGCCACACATTTATGTCCTAGTTGAAATAGGTTCACATGGGTTAAAACATGTTTTAAAAAGCAGTTTTTGTGGAATGTTCCCAAGCCAACCCAAACATTTTTGGCCGCCGGAAGTTTTCAGGCTTTGATCAGCGACTTTGGACTCAGCCCCGGCTGTTCCTGGATGCTTCGCTCCTTAACGCCGGACAAGTCGCGCGGTTGGGAACGACTGGCCGGGGTCGGTTCGGTCGTGATGGGGATGCGGATGATGATTATATGGTGATTATATGTATCCCATATGCTCCATGTATAGTATATTTACCTACATTTGGGCCATTTATGGGGTAAATGTTGGCAAATATTCCATACATGGAGCATATGGGTATACTAAGTACTAGCTGTGTGTGATACTATCCAATACAATGGGGGATTATCATAGTCCATGACGCATCATGAAGCGGGAATCCTGTTCTTAGCCTAACCAGTTGTTGAGGGAGCGACATTTCGGGTTTTTAACACTGCTCATGTGGATTTCGAGAGTGGACTGATCGGGAAACGCTGGGGATACCCTTCCGTAATCCTCATCAAAGATTTTGCCAGCGATCTAAAGCTCCATAATTCTTGTGGATTTTCCCATTGCCAGGCTTGGTATATCTTTTACAATTTCGTGGTTTCGTTCAGATTGGGAAGTCTTAGAGTCTTGGAGGTCACTTTTTTCGCCAAAAGATGTGGCTTTAGACCTGGATCCGGCTGTAAACAAATCCCTTTATTTTAGCATGATTATAGTAAAAATATCCCCATATATCCAACATTATCCAACCACTGAAGTTTAGTAGATGCTTTCTGAGTGTTTTTCCAGAATCCCTAGAAAAAATCAATCACCAAGGCAAAAGCTGGCGGCCAAGATCGACCCCACGGGTCAAGCTGATCCATCTGGGTGCCGCGACACGTCTTGTTGGGTCAGGGCATCCATGGTGAAGACCATTTTTTTGGAGTTCCTAGATCTATTTCTATTGGGGATTGGGTTATTTGCTTGGAATATTCATAAAATTGAAGTTTCCAGATTCTAGAATGCCCCGATTTTTTTTTATAGAGCACTTGGAAAACTGTCAGAATTGATTGCCGGAGGGTGCGGTTCTGGCAATTAAAAAACACCAGGGAGTTGATAGTCAAACCCAAACATGGAAGCACTACAATTTCTTACAACTATCAGGAAAGTCACTGTCAGAACAAGTTTCAACATGTTGGGGTTTCCACTATCCGAACAACCAGCAGGAGAATCACTACAACCAGCTCCGTGAAACGAGTGATGCTTTTTGTTGATCTGGATCCTGACGATGCCCTGGTGCTTTCAGCATCTTTCAGCATTTTTCACTTTTATCACGTTGATGTGATAAGACATTCCAACTTCCCCAATTTGGAGTGCTAGATGTTCTGGATTGCAATTCGGATTTTGTTGTGGAAAACCGAATTCCCATCATTCCCATCCACTTGGGAATGGTTGCTCCCAACCAGTTCTGGTTAGATTCGGAAGAGTTTTATAATTAATGAACTTGGGTGTACAAAACAATGGCATACATTGGCTTTGTTTGACAGAACTTGGCTGATCATATGGGCGTCCCCCACTATCATGGCAGGTATGTTGCGGAGGAATTGAAGAAAATTGTATGATATATGCGTGGAAAAATATAAGATAAAGAATAATCAAATCTTCTGAATGATTTTTATTGAGATCGATTTCGATCAAAAATTCAAATTATGTTTGATAAGTAATATATATATAGTACATATATTAATTAATTTGATAATATAATATATCCGATTGCACGGATAATATTTGGAAAACATCTAAAAAAATAATCGGAATTCTTCTTATATCTTTGATATTATTTTGCGATGATTAACTATGATATAATAAAATCCATTATTATTATCATCAATACATGTGTATATATGTATACATATATATATATATATTAATTCCATAAAAACAAAATGATATTTAAAGCTAATATTTATTAATTAAGTATATTGAAAAACACACATATAATATATATATATATTGGCAAACTTATACGTTTCTAATAGAACATATAGAATTATTTGTGCTTTATTTTTATATATTTTTGAAATCAGTTTTGAAAAAAGTTCGAAAACACATATTTTAAAGGAAATCATTAAAAACATATAATATATATAATTAATATATTTAATATTATATAACAAAATTATGGTTTTGTCTATGCTGTCTTACTCAAACGTCCAGTGAGACGCAAAGTCCTAACCAGTTGGACTACAGGATCGTGGAGGACGCAAGTCCTAACGGAATGACATTGATGAGGTTGACCCCAGCAACGGTTCAGAACAGCACCCAATCCCGAGAAGAACATGTGTCGCACATGTTATTTGGTGGGCTATTGAGGAAAAAAATGGTAGATGTCCCTTCATACTTGTTTTGCCTTTCCATCGTGCGCACTTACTACCGCAGAAGCTGGTTCAACTGGAAATATGCAATGGAAAACAACACAGTGTTCCTGGACATCAATGAAGATTTCGAAGATTTCAAAACAAAACATTCCAGGTCCCGACCGGTAGAGCTTTTCTTAACACGGCCTTTCGAAAGCGACTCCGGATGCTCAGCATGTTCACCTCAGTTGACGAGCCTGAACCTCAGTGTTTCAACATGTTTCAACAGTTGATGAATGGCAAGCAAACACGGTGTCTTCAGGGCGAAGCCGTTTCGAACGGAGGCCGCTTGGGTCGTTCAAGGGCGGCCGGTTGAACATTGCAACCATGGTGAGTTCAACCATGGCCGACTGTCGGAGGCTGCCAACACCCTGGAGCAACATTTGCATTTCATCGACCAAACAGGACTGAAGATTTGGTGAAATACCATCTGGTTATGACTAACAGACATAGCAATGGTATAGATGGCCCTAATCGAAATAGATGGTTTACCTTATTAATAGCATGGTGATTTTCCATGGCAAACTGTGAATGTCATAACCAGATGGTAATATGAAATTCCTCAAATTTCTCAATATCAGTGTGTCAATTCTTGGCAATGGCATTCTTGCATATTTTTGGAATTTAGAGTCGCATCCCAATTGTTCAAATTTTCAGAGGACTTGTCGTGCAGATCATTGCGCACCGTTTGGATCTGCGTCCCAAACTCACCCTTTCGATTTAGATCACGAAAACAGTTGAAATCCAGTAGCATGTTGTTTTTGGCCAGGTTTATCATGTTTTTTTGCCGACAGACCGACTGAGGTGGACATTTTGATTGACGGACTGAGTGAAGAAAATGTGTAGCTTGGCTGCCAAGTCAGCGTTCAATGCGATGTTTTTTTTTTGGCAGCATTTTTATAACATTTTCTAAAGTTGGCAAAGATCATTATTTTAAATGATTTTCATTTATGGATCTTTAAATTTCCATATAATAATACATATACATAAGATTTGGGTAAATTATAACGACCTCACTGTTCTCCCTCACTGGAATCATGGTTAATAAGGGGAATCATCCCAAAATGGCCCATAATTATTCAGGTGAACATGACATATGATAATTTACCCAGATAAGATCCATATATAAAGATCTATGGTTTTTACACCGGGTATCGCAACTTTTTGTTGATGGAACACCCCAAAGATTCGCCCAGGAGCGTTGACCGTGCTGACCTGGTTCTGGCGGCCAGAGTGGGCTTAGTCGCTTCGGCGGAGCCGTGTTAAACAACGGGTTTTACTTTGAAAAAACCGTGAAAAACAGTGGAAGAAACATGTACTCCATTTTTCTCTAACCTCCTTTAACCTCCTTTAAGCTCCTTTAACCTCCTTTAATCAAGTTTGGTTGGATTTGTTGGATCGTTGAGAGCTTCAGCAAAGACATTGGCACCGCCAAGGATGTTGTGGCCAAAGATGTGGTGCCTCGGATGTTAGGAGACAGAAGCAAGTTGAGAAATTTCTCTCTCCGATTGGCAGATTTGTTCGCTATACAAATTATATTCTATGGCCATTTTGGTGGGAAAATGATAATCAAGCATGGGATCAACTGATGGATTTGGGCTATTTTTTTCACAATAAAAAATCAACATGACATCCAGATGCTGACACTGGATCAGGTTCGAACAGGGACCCTGCAGGCCTGGATGTGATGTTGTGGGGATCCTTATGTCGTGTTTTTGGTGCCCCTGCGGATTCCGCGGATCAGTTTCAGGCATCAACTCTCTTCTCAGAACAAGGCGCGCAAAGAGTCGCGGTTCATCGTGCTTCGTGTTTTGCAATGACTCAGAGACTGAATTCAGAACGGATCCATGGCCTCCGGTTGCGCAACGGTCGACGTCAGGTTGGGCGCTGCAACTCAGTGGAGCTGCTGAGTAGCGACCCCAGAGGATCCTCCAGGATGGATCCATCCGGTGTCAGTGATCACCTGGTGGCGATGGTCCTATCCCAAGTTGGGTCAATATCCCATGGTCATATCCATGTCATATCCATATCATCCCCATATAACTTGGCTGAAACATCACATCAGAGAAAGTCAACACATCCGAGGTGGGACACCCTCCGCTCTCATCCAAAGGTGGGAGCTAGGACTGCGCACTGAGTGAAAGGACCGGGGGTCCCAGTGAAACTGTTGGGCTGGCGATGGTGAAAAACGCCACAGAGTTTGGTGAATTTGATGTAGTAAAGAAATCCCAGTTTGGACAAGTTTGGACCTATCCCGATTTGATGATCTGATGATGTACAACCATGTACAACCCTTAGGTTGTTTCATGTTGTTTCATCTTGCTTTTTAAGCCTTCAGGCATGTCTGACTGCTCAGCATCTTTGACTGTGCTTCGAGTTTCTCCATTCATTTTCATTCATCGTCCTTCCTTGCTTCCCTGATCTTATATATAACGCCGGACAAACACTTGAAACCTTTTGCGCTGACAATTTAATTAATACTTGGACCTATCAAAACACACAGCTTAGAACCCTTCGAGCGTGCACTCAGAACCCATGAGGCAGACTGCCAATTCTGCCTGATATCACCAAGTGTCCACAACCATTGGAAACCCTCACAGATCGGTGATACACATGTTAACAGTACCAATAGTACAAAGGTTTCCTATTACTATATACCATCATAGGTGGGGAGAGCTGCATTTAGAACCTCCTCAATCACAAGCTACACTGATAGAATCTTCCCAAATGGATCCCTCGTCGTGGGATGGCTAGTGATCGATGCTCAGCATGGTCGTCAAAGAAGGTGATCTCTTTCAGACTACGTATGCTCCTAAAATAGCCGAGCATGTTTGTGGAGCATGAACAGTGCATTTTTCGGTGGCATTTTTGAAGATGTTCAACTTCATTTCTGGTCTGGCGAAACATAGACTGATTAGAATGGATTTGGACCATAGCCCATAGGATCCATGGTGCTGCTATATATGGTAACCTTTACCATATTTTACCATCAATATACCCCATTCATGTTAGCATATATACCAGCACCATGGATCCTATTTTTGTAGGGTGCCCAATTCCAAAGGAACATCATCATTTTGCAATCTTTTTTCCAAGGGCGAGGTCGGCAAATAGCCAAAAGTCCCATCGCCGCAAAAACCCAGGCCTTGCACCGTGCGCCGTGCTGGGGCTCTTGACACTTTCGATCAGGCCTTGAGTACCAAGGCATGCGGGGCATGCAGTTCCGCCATCCAGATCCATCCATGTACCATCTGGTTATGTAACATAGCTATGGTTAATCTATGGTTAATATATGGATAATCTATGGTTAATGGTTAATAGTTACCATCTGGTTATGACTAACAGACATAGCCATGGTTTTTCGATGGCCCTAATCGAAATAGATGGTTTACCGTTCTTAATGGAAAATGGTGATTTTCCATGGCAAACTGTGAATGTCATAACCAGATGGTATCCATTCCAAAGATGATGATTGAAGGTGATGATATCCATCAAATGTTGAATCATATCCATCATATCCATCATCTTGTATCCATCCATGTAACATGTTTCTTTTTGGATTCAATTTGATGGTTCCATCAGGCGGAGCCCAAATCAGCCCATTGCTCTTTGAATCTTGAAATCAATGGTTTTGGGGCAACCCATGGCGCCCCGATTTTAGAAACCCCCTATCTTGAGCTCTGCAAACTGCAGCAAGAAGTAAATCACGAAATCTGGTGCTCTCAAGTTCCAGCGCAGAACAAATTACCTTTGTGGAACAGTTTCTGAGTCCATCGGAGGCAGAGAAAGAGGACCATGCGATCCTGAACGGACTGCCTTTGAGCTTTCCTCCACGTTCGTGTGGTTTCAACCACTCTGAACGTTCTTCCATGGCTTCAGTGCACATGGTGGCTTCATTTGAAGTCGCTGA
>Ga0126342_10022522_pt1 | contig 10392 bp, 12 predicted proteins | sample Cyp1metagenome_FD_92528 | JGI IMG/M metagenome (GOLD analysis project Ga0126342, IMG submission 92528) | Coral microbial communities from Lord Howe Island, Old Settlement Bay, Australia - Cyphastrea 1 metagenome | ecosystem: Host-associated > Invertebrates > Cnidaria > Coral ...
AAAGTAAAAAGAAATCGGTCAATTTGGGGACCGAGCCAGTTTTTATAGTGCCGGACACTCACTCAGAACATCATTTGGAAAACGTGTTTTTATGCCTAAAGCTATGTTTGGAACAGCCGGAAATGGGACATAGAAACAGAAATGAACATATTTGAGATAACATGAAATGCAACTCAAGGAAAGAGAAACGCAAAAAACTTTTTCGCCAGCATCACGGTTGCGAATGATTTGAAGCAACTGAGCTGGCTATTCCAGGCTTTAGCTATTCGCTAAATGAAAAGTAGGGCTTGGTGCCCGATTCCGGACATGACGTCCTCTTCACCGCTGCCATCATCCATCCGGAAACGAAAATGACATGGATTCAGTAAATAGAAATCATTGGATATAGAAAAATGAAAATCGAAATTAAAGAAGGTAATAGACAATTAAACAGCATTAGAAAATGGACATGGACATGGAAATGCCAAGAACAAATTAAGGTAATAGAAATAATTCATTAGAGATTGGGAAATGGAAATGGACACGGAAGTAGAAATGGAAAGAACAATTTAAAGTAATAGAATTTCATTGGACATTGGGAAATGGACATGGACAAACAAAATAAAAACATGAAAATAGACATCAGTTGAATGCTCATGAACATGGACATGGAAATGGGAAATTAGAACTCGGAAATGGAAATGGACATGGAACATACAATTGAATATGGAAATCGACATGGAAATGGAAATGGACATGAGAATGGAAAATGCAAAGGATATGTAAATGGACATGGAAATGAACATGGAAATGGGCATGAAAATGGATAATACACTTGGATATGGAAATGGAAATTGACATGAACATGGACTGGAAATGGATATGGAGATGGAAAATACAATTAGATATGGAAATGGACATGGAAATGGAAAATACAGTTGAATATGGAAATGGACATGAAAATGGACATGGACATAGAAATGGACAGGAAACTAACATGAAAATAGGCATGTGGAAACACTTGATAGCTTAACATCGGCATTTCATTCTTTGACAAAGACATCGAAAATAATTTTCATGAACATAAACAATCGAACATGAAAACCAAGAAGACAAGACATTTATGGAAATATACATTTAAACACCAAAAGATTAAACAAACAAAACAATGAATTATCATTGTTAAAAATGTAGCAAGCAAGCAAACCATGTTCAATACAATGATGTTTTACATGAAAATTTCTAGATATTCAGCTAGATAGCGCGTGAAAGTTTCAATTATCAACATCCTAAAATAACTTTAAAAACATGTTATAATAACCTAAACTTTAAAAAAAACTAAAATAAGAATGACCTTAAAATAGTTTATTCTTATTTTGATGATAGCCTCGCAGATAGCTTGGTTATTAATAACCTAAGAGGAGCCTTAGGGTATGGCAAAGCCAAAGGAAAGGGAAAGAACAAAGGAAAAGGATTTCAAGTCGGAGGAGGATGGAACCAGAGCGGAAAATGGGATGCCTGGCGAGGAAAGAACTGGTGGGCAGACCAGAAGGACAAGCCAGATGGCAAAGAAGGGAAGCCAGCAGAAAAAGAAAGCAAGGAACCCGCGAAGTAGAGAAGGAAGGTCCCCAGGGGTCGGGCCGGGTCCGTACTGGGCCTGACCTCGGGGGTTGGAGCGCTTTTGGGCCGTTATTGGAAGATGCCAAGACGCTGGCGGGAGCTGGCTGCCTCTTGGCTTGGCTTGTTGTTCATGCTGAGCTGGAGGTTAGCGCGGGCGGCCTGAAGACATCGCTGTCTGAGGTGTTGCCTTTGCTCGGTGTTGGCCTTTCCGTCGTGCATCGCTTCCGTAAACAGGAAGCCCTTCCCATCCGGCTTGGAGAGCTGGAGCTCACTGTGGGCCTGCTGAAGCGCAGCTCCTACAGTGATGTTTTGGTATTTTCTTTTGTCGCCAATCATGCTGGCGAGTGCTGGACCCTTTTGTCCGTGCACTACATTAATTTGTTGCATGGGTGCCGATCCCCGCCTGTAGGGCGTTGGCGCAAGATCGATGCGACTGTTGTTTCAAGTGTGCGTGCCGCTGTACAGAGATCTTTGCGCTTGGATTCTCCGGCTGAGCGCTCGTCCGAGAGCGTTGAAAAAGAATTGAGCAGCAGATTTGTGAGTTACACAGGCGAAGAGGTGCCAAAGATGGAGGTTTTATAACCAAAGATCAGATTGCACCAGCTTTACCACCGGGAGCACATGGAGGGTCAATCGGCATTTTGGACTGGACTAAGGGACGGACGCGTAGTTTTCTTGTGAACCCCTCTGATTGCCTAGCTTCTGATGAGGGACAGCTCTTACCTAAGCTACAAGCGAAAGTTCACATTGCCCCAAACTATATAGAAGATGTCTGTTGGAAGCCTGCTGATTGAAAGAAATATTTGTCAGTGGATTGAATTGGAGGAGGTGATCTCCTTTAGGGAGGCCAAGGTGTTGAACGGAATGTTTGGTGTGGCAAAGGGTGCGTGTTTGGAAGACGGGAGGTCACACCTTCGTGTTATCATGAGCCTCATCCCCAGTAACAGCGTGCTTTTACAACTTACAGGGCGCGTACCCTAAGTCTCCAAAGCTAGTAATTTTACTAATGTAGCAATTTTACTAATCCAGAAGATTTTACGTTATTTTCAAAAAAAAGGAAAGTGCATCAAAAGTGCATCAAAAGTGCATCAAAAGTGCATCATGAATGCGCCAAAAGATGTGTGATAGTTTTTCGAATTTCCTTGAATTTGATACAAGAGGCAGAAGGAATGTCCAAATATTGTGAGCAATGTGCGGAAATTAGCATGTGGAACCTGTATAAGGATATGTCCTTTGCTGCAAAATGTAAATACTATGAAAGAAAGATAAAATTTCTCCCAGTGACTCCTCAAGTAAAAAGTAAATGTTCTGAAGTAAAATCATCTTCCTATATCAAGCGATTTCTGAAGAAAACATGTTATGAAGTAAAGTCAATGTAATACATATTGAAGGTATATACTTGACATTGTTTTGGATCGTTGGCTTTTGCGGTTTCTTGGCTTTTGTATTTTTTTACTTTTGAGTTTATTTGCATGTTTTTGTGAGAGGAATTGACATATGTTTTCAACAAGTGTCCTAACTAGCCCTTTTTTGAGCTCTGAAAACAGTATTTCAGGACACTTGTTCAAATCTATTCTCCCACTATATCTACCTGACTTGTGTTTCACCACGTTTTCCATGACTGTCACGGTTCTGCCTCAACCTGCGTTCCATATGGTCACAAGATACATGTTGCCCAGTATATACACCCTGAGTACCATATTCATTTTTCTTTTTGGGGGTGGCGCTGCATCCTCCCCAAATCCCCCCCTTCCGGTTTTTTATGTGAATCCAAATTTTGCATACTTGTAAATACATTGTTCCACATTTTTAATATATAATCATGTATGTGTATATATAATAGTGGAATATATATATATATACATATGCAGTTATGTTTCAATACATAGTTTTACATCTGTAGTTATACATACATACCATTTAGTTATATAACCATAAAGTTTTAAACAGTTATTTATAGATAGTTTTATATACATATAGTTTTGTATACAGATTTTTAAATATATATATATATATATATATTTATTTGAATATAAATATTTTGTTAACTAATGATATATATATATATGAATTTACATCTAAATATTTACAGTTACTTTTGTGTACATCGTGTATCCCTAAATAATTAAACCTTGGAAAACCAGGCAAGAATCAATGAACACATGCAAAACTTAACGAACACCATGGCAACACCAATAGAATCCATAGAAAAATCACTTAAAATCACTTAAAACATGTAAAAATCAGCCAACACCATCTAAAAATCAATGAACGTCGTGGAAAAAACGATGAAAATCATCTAAAAATCCATCAAAACAATTCAAAAATCCATGAGCACTATGGAAAAATGAATGAAGACCGTGTCAAGTTCAGCCAAAAGCATCAAAAAAAAGAACACCATGGCAAAATCAATGAAAACCATAGAAACAATGGGGCGCAACGCGCATGAGATATTTTAGCCCCACTATTCAACAAATTGCATGTTTTAGCTCCAAAACGCAACAAATAGCAAGGGAAAGTGCCCCAGACTGAAAACAGGAAAGACAACAAAATCTGCACCCAAGAGATGTGTTTCATTTAATTATTTGTTTATTGTCAAAAACTTGGAATTGCACAGAGAAGGATTGCAATTACACAAAAAAGGAATGCAACTGCATAGAGACAAACCATCTATCAAACTCAGAAAAAACAAATCCAAGTCTCTGAAATCTATGTTTTTTTGGGGTGCAAGGAAATTTATGTATTTAGTTTTGATCTCAACAAATTTGTTTCAACTCTATGTTTTTGCTCTGACATCTTCATTTTCTCTTAGTTGACAATAGTTGTGATAACGTGTGTGGGGAGTTCTTGATATTTTTCCCCATGAATATGTCAAAAGATTCGGATGGAATCCTCAAAAACCTTTGGTGGGTTCTTGAAAATTTATTAAAAATACAAACTTATGGAAACACTCTTGCGCTTTTCATATCCTCTTGATCCAGTTTTGTGGCTGCAAGCATTCAAGAACGTGCCATTAGATTTTGAAGAAATTTAGATGAACTATATCAAAATTGGTTATACACTTTTGATGCACTGTTGATGCACTTTTGATGCACTTTTGATGCACTTTTAATACATTTTGATGCGCTTTTGATGCACTTTTGAAAAGCGCATGAAAAGTGCATCAAAAGTGCACCAAAAGTGCATCAAAAGTGCATCAAAAATGCATCAAAAATGCATCGGCATTTTACAAAAAAATGTTTGGAAAGTAACTATTTCTGATCAAAACTTTAAAAAAAGAACATGCAGACAGTTTCAAGTAAAGTTCACTGGAAGCAATCTCAGATAAGGTTTGTGGAGTGCAGCCAGAAAGCGCATCAAGAGTGCATCAAAAGTGCATCAGAAATCCATGAGACTTTCTTTGAATCAGAAAGAAAACACTGATGTTCTTGTAAGATTGCATTGGCCAAGAGATCATGGGAACAGTCCTCACTTAAAGTTCACTGGAGGTGATCCCAAGATCATCCTGAGCATTCTTCAGTGAAATTATTCCCAAGTAAAGTTCATTGACATGAATCTAAAGCAAGGCTCATTTGTATAACTGAATCTTAAGTAAAGTTCCTTTTGAACTGGGTCCCAAGTAAAGCCAAGGATAATCTCAAGTAACATCCAACTTGAACCAGGCCCAAAGTAAAACCCAATATGAAGTTCCTTCTGAATTGGGTCTCAAGCAAAACCCTTGCAAACAGTATCTCTAAAGTTCATTGAGCTAGAACTCAAGTAAAATTGATTAAATATATCCTGAACTAAACTTGAGTGAAACATTCTAGAGTAAAACTGTTTGTTAAAGCGGATTACTTGACAAGTAAAGCAGATATAAGTCACATCATTTTTTCTCTAGTAAAGTCATGGTTAGCATTTGGTAGCAGAAAGTCCTTTTTCAATCATTGGATTTATATATATATATATATAATTGCTTTTGCTGGTATATCATCCAAATTGTTGAGGACAGTTGTTATCTTTCAAGTGAGGTCAAACATGCAACATCTTGCAATGAAATCATAAAAAATACAGAATCATTTTTGGACAAGGGATGATTCAGTTCACAAAATATACAATATAGAATTCGACGCATTTGTCAAAAAGGGATTTATCCGATGTGATGAGTCCAATTGTTTCTGCACCGTGCTGCTCCCAAAAGGAACGCAACTGTTTGGAATCAGGGTTTTGGTATTTCACCCAATAATTGTGTGGATCATGTTTGGGCAAAATGCCTACCATTTCAATATACGAAATTATACATTTTTTTTGTGTGAACGAACGTGGCTAACAACAGTTTTGCGCAAATTATGGCCTCAAGTTTGTGCACTCTTGACCGCTTTCAGTATGCACCATTGCGAGCCTTCATTCTAAAAGAGGTTGTTAGGTACCTATTGTCTCATGTAAAGGTCTGCGTAAAATCCTACCGGGGAATACCTACAAATAGAATGCATAGAATGCCTACAAATAGCATATTATATAACTTAATCATGGCAAGTAGGTAAAATTTACCTGTGTTGCTTCGCACTGTTTTGCAAAAGCTCAAGCAAAAGCAAAACATAAACAAACCAATCATATATCCAGAAGCAACACTGGTAATCCCAAGTAAAGTCACAAGCAATATATACACATATATATATATATTTATTTATTTATATATCGATACATGATTTCACACAAAAAACAAATAAAATCTCAAGTATAGTCTCGCGCAAGTATCAAAGACACCTCAAATGAAGTCTCAAGTAAAGTCTCCAGTGTAACCTCAAGTAAAGTCATTCATAAACACTCTACTACAGAAGCAGCAACATATCGATTGAAATCCTCCAGCGGAAACACCCCATTCATAACCAAATCATCACAAACCACAACCACACACATCCAAAAAATATCAAAATCCATCAAAAAAACGTACACAAAAACATATTTTTCATCATGCATTAAAACATGCATTTTTTTTGTACTAACGTTAGTAAAATCATTTACTCACGTTAATAAATTTTTACTAACGTTAGTAAAATTTTACGTTTACTAACGTTAGTAAAACAGTAAATTTTACGTAAAATTCAGGGCGAGTAAAATTACTAGCTTTGGAGACTTAGGGTACAGCAACTGCCTGCGGTCATTCAGTGTTTATCGGTGATGTTGGAAGAAGGTGAGTCTCTCAAGATGCGCCAGAATGACATGACCTCGGCATTTTATCTGTTTAAATTACCGCCGTGCTGGCTCCGGTTTTTGGCTTTCAACCTAGTGGTTAATGGGAGTGAGACCGGAAGAGATGCAACTAAGAAGTTTTGTCTGGCTTGTCAAGTTCTTCCCATGGGTTGGTCTCCGGCGGTTTCTGTCATGAAGGAAGTTTCACAATTGTTATATAGTTGAAAGTCAGGGGATGCCGGGGACTATGCAGGTCATGCGACACAAGCCGTTACCTGAATGGTTGGTTGAGACAATTAAACAGGGAAAAGGTGAAGGCCGAGGTTGGTTTCATGTTTATTTGGACAACTTCTTTTCAGGTGAGAAGGTCGTTGGAGGAGAGGAGCAGAAGATTGCCGAGCACTTGCAAGCTGAGGTAGAGCAAGCGTGGAATAGAGCAGGTGTGCTTTCATCAGAAAAGAAGGTTACAGGAAGCGAGCAGGTACAGGAACTGGGCGAGCAGTTTGATGGGGATGCTAAGCTCTTGGGGGTGTCCTCATCTCGACTGCTGCGCCTCTTCCAAACTACATGTGTGCTATTGAGTAAGAGACGTTTTCCTCGCAAGTGGCTTCAAGTTGTATTTGGGCGCTGGGTGCACGTGTTACAGTTTAGACGCAGGTATGGCTAGCCTTCACTGGGTTTGGAAGTGGTTGAGTAACAAGAAAATCAGCTGTAGCCAGTATTTGCGGGCAAGGCGTGAATTGGCTACGCTTCTTTTGGGGAGTTGTTTGTTCCATACCTTCTTGGGAGCCTCGGTAAGTAACACTGCTACCGCGTCTGATGCCTCAGGAACGGGGGGTGCTATTGGGCAATCAACCAAATTCACGGAAGAAGGTCAGGACTTTGGGAGAGCTCTGACAAAAACAGCAGTAGGTTGTCCACGTGTGCCGGTTCTGGTGTTATCCCTTTTTAACGGGATAGGGGGTGCGTTCCGTGCTTATGATTTGGTGGGTGCCAAACCAGCAGGGCTGATTGGTTTTGATGTGAGCAAACCTGCGACCAGGGTTACATCAAGAAGGTGGCCACATGCCGTCTTGAAGGGGGACGTCAGGGAGATTGACAAGAAAATGGTTAAGGGATGGCTCTTACAATACCCTCATGTGACCCAGGTGGATGTCTGGGCCGGATTTCCGTGCGTGGACTTAAGTGCAGTGAAACTGGGGAGGCTTAACTTGCGAGGAGAGCATTCTGGGTTGTTCTCTGAAGTGCTGAGGGTGTTGGAATTGTTACCGCAGGTCTTTGGGAGAAGGTCTAAGATCTATTTCTACGTTGAGAATGTTTCGTCTATGGACAAGGAAGCGGCCCATGAGATCTCAATGGCCCTGGGAGTGAAACCTTTCAAGTTGCAGAGCCCTGATGCGGTGCCAATTTCAAGACCACGGTTCTGCTGGACCAACAAAGACCTGCCATGGATGAAAGGAGTGACTATGTTAGACAAGGGTGACTACTTTGAAATCGTGGCTGAGTGTGAGTATCCCTTGGTACAACAATGGATCTGAGAAGACAGTGTGTGGCCCAGCTGTGACAGTGGAGCGGTTTTCCCTACCTGCATGAAAGCAATTAAACGCGTAGCTCCTCCCCCCGGGCCTGCGGGGTTGGCACGTACACCAGAAGATGCCCGTGAGAGATGGAGGAGTGACGATTTCAGGTATCCTCCCTACCAGTACAAAGAACCCTATATCTTGTGGAGTCCCAGGGGCTGGCGGTTGTTGGAGGCACCTGAACGAGAATTGCTGCATGGATATGGCTTTCTTCATACAAGTGTATGTTACTCCGCGAGCGATATCAAGCGTAGCTACAGCGACTATGAGGACCAGCGATGTTCTTTGGTTGGGGACAGCTTCAACATGTATTCCTTCGTCATCTTTGCATGGGCTTCCTGTATGGAATGGTTACCTCCCCTTTCGTACAAGCACCTGTGTTCACGTATGGGATTGGCTCCGGGTTTCTGTTCTCCCCCTTGTGATTCCTCTCCTCTTGTCAGGTCGTTGTCCTATGGGAGTCCTTCTGGGGACTGTCTGTCAGTGTCTGGACTGGGAAAGTTATTGCTTGCGAGAGTGAACCACACCGGTTCAGATGTAAGAGGAGCCTCAGGTGCAGTTATGAACCCCCGAGCCTATCCGCGACAATCAGCAAATCCGGAGTGGTGGAATTGGAAAGGCGTTTTCAGTTGTCGATGGGCAAGAAAGGAACATATTAACAGATTGGAGATGCGCAGTATCCTTTTGGCCCTGAGATGGCGTGTTCAACATCTTGGAGAAGCGGATTGCAGATTTGTGCGCTTAACTGATAGCTATGTCTCTATGTCGTTTTTTTTTTAAGGGAAGATCATCCAGTGACATGTTGATGAGCGTGATGCGCCAGGTTGCAGCAGTTGAGTTCGCGTTTAACCTCTATCCCATTCTTATGCATGTTGAAAGTACCAGTAGTCCCACGAATGAAGCAAGTAGACTATAGCCATGGGAAAATATGCTTCTTTTGCTGGCATCAGAAATCGCCGTGCGAGAGCTCAGGCGCGGCAGGGTATTTGCCTGCGTGACGCGGGCATAGCAAAAAAGACACAGGGTCGTTCCTACCTGGCGGTGACCAAACTCTGCAAGGTGGTATCAGATGTTTCATCTGTGGAAGACATGGATGATCAAATCGCTGACTGGATAGAGATGCAGTTTCACAAGGGCGCCCCTTTGAATCTCATTGGAGATGCTCTGTCTGGGATCCACTATTTTCTTCCTAGTACCCGAAAGCGATTGCCGGTGAGCTGGAAGCAACTTGCAGTTTGGCGCAAGATGGAAGTGCCATCTCGTGCCCGGCCTTTGCCGGCGGATTTGTGCTGGGCTATGATGTCAAGAGCCGTGCAAAGGGGGCACATGAGTATGGCGGCACTTCTGGGGCTTGGCTTTGACTGCTTCCTTCGTACAGGAGAACTTTTGTCCATTCGTCCTGTGGACTTGTTGCTCCGCAATGGAAAGGGGCTGGTCACACTTCCAGCTTCCAAAGGTGGCACGAGGCATAATGTGAAGGAATCTGTGACCATACAGAATCCAAAACTCCTTGTCTTGCTTGAAGAACTTGTCCTTGTAAAGAAAGAAGCCAATTTGTATAGGGCTCCGATTTGGACAGGTACGGGAACGCAGTTTCGCAGGCAGTTTCACGATCGCACGAAATTTTTCAGAGTTGATCATTTGCAGTTTAGGCCTTATTCTTTGAGAAGAGGCGGCGCTACGGCGTATTTTAATCGAACAGGCCTCATGGAACCTCCGAGGGAGGTGGGCCAGTGTGAGTGTGGCCCGATTGTATCTATGTGATGCTTTAGCTCAGCTAGCAGGCCTAGTGGCGTCACCTTCCAGCTGGTCACAACGTACCGTGCCTTCTGGTCGACTTGTTAACAAGTCAAGCAGTGGATTCATCCACTGGGGTACGTGGAAGGGTGAGAAAATCAATGAAACCGGAATCCCGCCATATGGATTACAACCGGTGAGAATTCAATGTCCTGCCATATGGACAAATATGTGTTTCAATAAGGGTGATGCGAAAGCAGCATTCCAAACACCTTCATGCATGGGGAGGCCAGAAAAGTGCGGT
>Ga0126342_10022523_pt1 | contig 10391 bp, 9 predicted proteins | sample Cyp1metagenome_FD_92528 | JGI IMG/M metagenome (GOLD analysis project Ga0126342, IMG submission 92528) | Coral microbial communities from Lord Howe Island, Old Settlement Bay, Australia - Cyphastrea 1 metagenome | ecosystem: Host-associated > Invertebrates > Cnidaria > Coral ...
ATGATTGTCATCATGAACAATTGTGATCAATCATGAACATTTACCTCCACTAAAGCCATCGAAACTCAAAAACCTGCAAAAACCGACTGTTTGGACAAAGACACCCCGACGCAAAACTCAAAATCCCTGACCTTGGCACGCTGCGCACGCAACTTGCCGCTGATGATGACCTCCACACCCTTGGCACCGTTCTCCATGATGAATCTGCCGGCCCGTGAGAACAGAGGCCAGTAGTCTGTGGTTTTGTTCGATCAAAACCCATCCAAAACCATGGCAGGAGACCAGGCAGAAAAATCAGAAGGATATGAGTACATCGAACAATATGGAAACTTTGAAAAGGGACCTAGGTGCCATCGGGTGCATATGTCAATTTGTTTGCTACTTGTTTTCTTGATGTTTTGTGGCGAGCCTGAGAACACCGTAGCAGGCACGGCGGACGGCCAGGCCACCAATGAGTTTGAAGCGAAGAGACTCGCACTGAGCCTCAAGTCATCTCAAGTCCCAGTGCAAATACTTGCAAAAATACCAAAAATTAGAACCAGGTCACCTGACCTGATAAGCAACATGAAATTACAATAAATCATATACGATAAAATAAGATAACAATATATAACAATGGGATAACGTGAGATCATGTGTTTGCCTTTGGTTGAATTCTGTTGGACTGTGTTGAGGCAAAGTACAGAGGATACAGAGGCAAAGTACAAACATTTTCTGTACCCTTCGACTCACATTTCATCAATCCCTTCGACCCTTTGGTTCAAGATGGTTCAAGTTACCATGGCGCAGCTGGCACGATTCTCCACCCGCTCGGCAAAGAGCTCGACACTGTTCCTGAGAAGGGTCAACACAAGCGCAAATGAGACGTGTCTTTTCTCTACAATTCTACTTTGTTCCTCTCGAGACAGTTTATTGTTTTCGGACTCTGACATCTTATATGATTCTGCCCGAAATCATCCCTTTCTCAAGAGACATGGTGTATATAAGCAATATTAATACATTGATAAATATGGTCCACGCCATGACATGGTTTGGGTTTTGCCCTTTCTGTTTTGAGCCAAAGAACTCTGGAAAACCAAAACGCTTTTGGACGAGAGCTGTCAGCTCCCGAATTCGACGGCCCTTCTCGCCAAGAACCTCGCGGGTCCTTTGAACAAAACTCAAACAGGGCATATGTGCAAAAAACTGAAAGGCAGCGAAAGGAGTGAGAGGCAATGGGAGGCAGTGAGAATGCCAATATCTGGAATCAACAAACAAATCACACATGTGTCCTGGTTGCACGGATGATGATCTCAGTTCGAATGGGCGTCACGCGCACTTCCACTCCGGCATAGCCGTCTTCTCCCAAAGTGCGAGCCAAGAATTCGTTGAGTTCAGCATTGAAGACACCTATGCTGGCCAAAAATGCAACAAGGGAAGGAAAAACAAAACACATATAGATCATATAAAATGAAAATGCTGAAATGCTGGCCGTTTAATATGTTTAATGTAATTCCGGTGCGGTTCATGATTTTCAACGACAAACCTTGCCAAAAAAATACTTGCAGTCAAGAAACCATCGGCAACGAATTTTCTCTTTTTGGAGACTTGCGATTGGCTCATGGCTTGCAGGCAAGGGCGAAGGTTGAGTTCCCTGTGGTGACCTATTTGCGGATTTGAGCCTCAATGCCCTGGTCGAAACCACTATTTCAAACCAACCCTTCATGCACCTGCTGCGAGGTTTTGTGCACTCTAAACCAGGAAGGAAGTGGCCATCTAGATCATGCCAATCGGAGTGCCCTCTAGTTTGCGTTTCCTTGCGAAACGTTGGTTTGGATGTTTAACTGTTAACATATTGCAATTGCCATTGCAATGAAGTAAAACCACGATGATAAAATTAAGTCAATTTGAAATGCAAAATGCAACACATAAGTTTTTTTTAAGTCATTCCAATACTGTAATTTTCACGCGAAACGGAACAGATCGACCTTGCCGCCAATGGAATGCTTCCAAGTGTCTTGTTTTGGGACTGTGCTGCTTGGTGTTCGTTCCTGTCCAAAAAAAATTAACCCGCCATTTTCTGCCCGCCCTGCCCCCCCCAGTCATTTGGGAGGGTGGCACTTCGTCACAATTTCTGAATAATCAAAAAACAAAAAAAAATGTATCATATGTAGGACGCAGTGTGACGTGTGGGGATGTTTTGAGTGAATGAACATCCATCTTGCCCACGAGCTGGGACTCCAGCTCTTTCTGCGACAATCGAGCCAGTTCACCAACTCTTGCTGTCTGTGCTTGCTCCTGGTGAAGTTTAGAGCAGTCGCAACACAAAGGACCGCATGCCACGGTCATTCACATACTAAAGTCTTGGAATGTTTTAGAATTTTAGAAATATGTTCGAATATGTTCGAATGCGCTAGATGCTTTACTCTGCCTTAGAGTTTTCATGAGATTTCTAGAGTTGAAGGTTGAGGGTTCGATTTCCTGGTCCAAGCGCTCGAGTTTCTTCAGTTCCATCTTAAGCCTTGGCACTTGTGACCCGAAACAAGTGAAGAAACGCATCAAGAGTCAGCGCAACCATGTGGGATGTAACATGATAACATATGATAACCATATGTGTTTGTTTTTTTTGAATATGTCTGACCAGATTTCAAGTCAACGATAGCACAAGAGTCGCAACATCTTGCAGAGCATTGCAAAACTCATTTCGAATGCAGCTCAGCCAGGCACTCTTCCTTGGCAAGCCTTGGGAAAATAGAGACAGCTGCATAGGCTGCAGATGCCAGTTTTATCATGTTTTATCATATTTTATTCAGTTTTTGGGACGTCCACAAATTGCATCAAATTGCCATCTTTCCGACATCTTCCGATATGATCCCACGCCAAGTGGCTGCAAATCCGTCATCGGTCGCGGAGTTGGGTGCATCCTGCCTTCCTCACCTTGTCGTCCAGTTCCTGCCCATGTTGGATTTGCGTTGGATGTCGGAAAACGATGGAAAACGCGCAACTTCTATGCAACTCCCAGCATCTCCCCCAGCATCTCCCCAGCATCTCCCCATCATCTCTCAGCCTCCATGGGAGTGAGATTCCGGCTTCCTGAGTGACATGCACCAGCTTGGTGGATCTGCCCAATGACTGAATCTCAAAACATCTTTGATTCACTGAAGCTCCAGAGCACTTTCTGAGCTCCTGAACTCAAGACATCCCTCACGTTGGATTCACGTATCATACCTATTCATACCTCATATATCGTCATATCATCTATATTCATCTATCACCTCTGCATACCTCTGCCTTCTGTTCATCTGCAGCTCAGGTGCTCTTCATGATGTGGACGCGACGAGTGCTTTGACTCCTTCGACTCCGTAGATTTCTGGTCCTTCTTGTGGTCCTTCTTTGAACCTGCACCTTGGACCAGTCCCGACATGTCTTGACGCGAGCACCCAGAAGCACAGTCAAACATAGTCAAACCAGTCGCCACACAGCATTGAGGCTTGAGATGGCTTGAGATGGCTTGAGATGGCTTGAGTGTTCCACGCGCGGTTGCCGCAGGCTCCTGTGTACCACATTTTGCAACTACATGCAGCTACCAACTGTGACACGTCAAGATCTTCACGCATGCTTCTATGCAAACTTGTATGCAGGCACGTCCAGCTTTCTTCATCTAGGGATATGTAGGGTGATATATGGTGATATGCAGTCGGAAAAGCTGCGAACAAATCACGACATCGAGAAATAGGGACAAAAATAGGACAAAGAGTCTGCTGTGCAAATCGATTATGCCCTGGCCAGGGGCGTGCCGATATTTCTACGTGACTCTGTCGCACACCAAGTCAGAAATCGAAGCACGAAAAGCGCTCAAAGAATATCAAAATCACAAACCAGCTGATGGCATCTGATGGCTACATCATGCTAAATTGCTGCTTCCTCTCGTGAGACTGTGGACAAACATTTTAGGAAAGGTGGCCATGGCCTGGGAAAATGGCCGAAGAGAAGCTATACAGTAGGACAGTAGGACAGTAGGACAGGAGAGGACAGGATGCTATAGGAATGTTATTATATGGATGTTTAGCACAAGGACATTGGAAGACAAAGAGCAAAAAGAAAACAAGCTGTCGCCTGCTTTCGGAACGGGCCATTGAAGAACTTCACCACCTGCCACAAAGATCAGAGATGTCAGGACAGAATTTGGCCTTTCCCCATTGGTGTCCTGTGGCCTTCTGCAACTCCGAAAATCAGTTCTCACACCAAAGAGCAACAGGATGCAACAGGCGCAAAGTCTAAGTCTGAAAGCAAATGAAAGTAACTATTTCATCTTCTGGCCAAAGCTGTGTTGATGTGGTTCGTTTAACTTGCCTCGTCGTAGTTTTCAGCGCACCACATCGCTGCAACGAGCAAAGCACAAGCCAAGATAAACTTCATCGAGTTGCTGAAAATGATTCTCCCACAGCTACCTGAGGGAATAGGACCGACAAATATTGGCTTTGAGACTCTCATTAAGACATATGAAGACATTAATTTTTAAGATCTTCAAGCATGTTCAAGTCTTTCGTGCACCGCTGTTGCTCAATTATTGTCTTCTTTACACTGGGTTGGCCAAGAAGCAGTCTTGGTACTGTATCGGAATTTCCTGAAAGGCAAAGCATGCAAGCTCATCAAATACTTTGACCAACTGCATCGAAAGAACGCCAGGAATCTCAACAACAGCCATGTATATATAGGGGATCATATTTGAGCAGCTCCAAGCTTGTTGTGAGGCAGTGTCTGCGCAAACATCATGCCAGTGCCACCACCCTATCGGCCGGGTTCACTCTGCACACAAGCGCTTGTCCTTGATCTCTTCCTTTTGCTTTCTGCGCACTTTGGGCTTGCTTGAAGGCACCGCTGGACCAGACAGCAGCGGCTGCAGCAGTTGCGAGGGAGGTGCCTCCGACGACCAAACAGACTGCAACTCTTGAACTCTGAAGGGCTTGGTGCCTGGACCTCGTGGTGCTTAAAAAGTAGGCACACTTTTAGCATCTTTTAGCATTGTAATTATTGTAATGCAGTGTAGTAAACTGCTGGTTCCTGAAGACATGCGTCTGGAAAAGGCAAGAGAGCATAGTTTGAGGATGCTCAAAGTCCACTGCCTCTTCGGTCTGGATGGCCACCGCCTGAAAGGTTCGCGAGGCAAGCTTCTAAATCTTCTAATTACGGTCGCTCGTGAAACAAAACAATCAAAGGGAGGGAGGGAGAGAGAGAGAGACAAGAAACACCACACGCACACACACACACACAAAACTGGTGGTTCATAAAAGCATTTCAGTCTCCAACTGTTTTCTGAAAACGGATTTCTGCAAGTCTATCGAATCACACGGAAAAGTATGCAAAGCGGCATCAGTAGGCCTTGTGCGGAATCTGCGTGCGCTCCACGTAGACGACACGCTCCGCAACTTGATCAGGCCGAGGCAATGGGACCTTAGACAGCAAACTGCGGCCGCTCTGTGGGCCCTGGGACTTCGAAGAGAGACAGAGAAGTGAGAAATACATGGAAAATCATAGAATTACATGGAAAATGAAGCGCAAAACATGATTTGTCGTTGTGTGTGTGTGTTGGTGCGTGTTTGGGCGTCGCTTTCTTTTGCATCAGTCATGTATTGTACCGCAAGTAGGAGCTCCTCATGTGTGGGGCTAGCAGTCGAGAGTAGGCAACAACAGAACAAAGAGCTTCAGCATGGTAAGCTTTTGAGTTCAGGCCGAAGTGCGACACCCTGTTGACGGAGTAAAGCCTGCTCCTGATGCAACCCACCATCTTGTTGCCGAAACGGCATTGCATAGCTTTGCGAGAGAAATTTTGCAAAAAAAGCTTGGGTTTACTCAAACGCTGGCCTTGTCAGGACGCTTTGGAGTGATTGGTTCAGAAGAAGATCGTCCCATGGCCTGGGAAAGTGCAAAATGGGTGGTATCCTGTGGCATCCAGAAGGCCAGAAAAGCCAAGTCAAGCCGAGTCAAGCCAAGTTAAGCCAGCCTTTGTGAAATCGCGAGACCGGGTGGTCAAGGACTTTTGCTCCATGTCCACATCCAGTGCCTGACTGACTAACCCCAAATCGAACTGATCAAAACTGCACAGGAGACTAAGTTTGCAGAAAAGCAAGGTGCCCCTCTTACACTCAATCTCGTGAGTCTGCTTATAATCGGTGGGCGCACCAACTCACAAAGACACCATAAAACACCCGGGCACGCACGCAGCACACGCAAACCATGCAAACTCACTCAGCCCAATCCAACCTACATTACCAGCCAAAGAAGTAATCAACGAAAAAATAAACAACCAAACAAACAGCCTGATGGACAGACAGACGGCCAAACAAACGGAAAGAAGGACGGACACAAACAAATGCAAAACACAAACACAATACTCAACAAACGCAGAGTTCGTTCCAGAGATTTTGATGTTTGCACCGTGGATCTACCTCCGCTCGGCTCGAAAAGGTGCGCTAGGAACTTTGTGCCCTGCTCATAGAAAGCCCACCCCAATTGAATTCATCAGTGCAATAACAGCAATGACAACGAAAAATTACATAATATAATCATAATATTACCCATGGTTTCATCCAAGAATCCACGGACAAGCAGAAATGAAAAGGACAAGACAAGACAAAAAACCAGAGCACACACCTTGCACACACGAAACACAAGTAGCATAATATAGATACCTCGACCAGGTGCTCCTAGAATATCCTGGAATTACGGGGAATTACACCAAGAAACGATTCACATTTCATACATTTTCATACTGTGACTTTCTTTGACTCCTGGCACTTTGGCCGCCTTCGGCTCCAACTCCTGCAAAGACTCCTCCTTCTCGTCAATGACCTGACCCCAGCTTGTAGCGCAAGTTGCGCTAATTTAATGGTCAAAAATCTGAAAGAACAGAAATGCACAAGGAACGAGAGCAGATGAGAAAAGAATGCAGAACTCGGCCCCTGAAGATGTTGGAAGTTGTTTGCCTTCAAGTCTGGCTGGTCCTTCTCATCAACTGCCTGTGAACATGCATGAACATGCACCAAATTTGCATGGCAAATCTAACGCCGTTTTCACTTGTTTCTGTTACTTCACTGAATAAACCTGGCTTGCACTCATTGCATCTACAAGTGTGATATTATATATATATATATACAGAATACAGAACATATTTTGCAGAGGATGTCGTTTGCGCTGTCTCCAGCTGGGTCATTGCCCAGAAGACCCCAGTGAGACAGGATCAGTCCTTCAAAACGGCTGAGTGCCCTTCCTCAGTTCCTTCCCAAAGAAAGGTCACAGAAGGTTTCATCAAGTCTTCACCACCGAGGGGCAACAAGACGGGCACGATCGACAAGGCGTCAACGCAGTCAACGCTCCATAGCCATGGCCAAGTCCTCCAGGAGACTTCAGCTTCACCGGGCCATGTCGATTTGAGGCTGTGCTGGCTATGCTGGCTATGCTGGCTATGCGTCCACGAGAAGGGTGACAGTGGCAGAGACAGCAGCATCTTTCTCACTGCTTTTGCCACTTTCAGGATCTCTCAGCTGGTCACCTTTCACACAGACCTGCGCGAACTGCGTCTTCGGCCTGCACACCTCCACAGCCTCCACGTGCACCTCAACATAGTTGATGGCATCACGAAATGCCACTATTCTCCCACGCTCCCAGGATTGAGACGAAGCACTCCACACTTCCACGATGTCTCCCAATTTCCGCTTTTTGGTAAACAAACTCTGGGATCACATCAATCACTGGACCTTCAAAGCAGGTGCATTTCGCCCACGGGAACCACGTGGGCGGCAACATGGCATCGAAGTACAGTAGTCAACAACTTTGAGCACGAAAGTGACTGAAGACGCGTGTCTCTTCCATTCAATTGCACCGTCAAGACAGTTAGCAAATGTTGCCTAGAACTGCAGAGTTTCGAAGGACATACAAAAAAGAAACCGTCGTCCACATGCCCTGCCTGCAATTATCACAATGCTTTCAGCAACGACAACGTGCACAATTCGTAATCAGTTTTATACATATTTGCAAGCATGTATCTGCACATATTTGAACTGATTTGGTTAACATATATGGATATGTATTCAATGCGATATCAATGCGATTAAATATATAACGGTATATTTAATGTGGTCGTTTTTTCTGTTGTTTTCTTGCACTTTTCTTGCATACGTGCTTGATCGTGTGCACAGATACGTAACTCCGTGAGTCTCATGGATCATTGCCACATATTGGCACACTGTGTGGTCACATGTGGTCACCTTGGTCTTGGGGTCTCGGGGTCTCGGGGTCTCGGGGTCTCGGGGTCTCTCACCTCTCGAAGCTTTGGCGCAGGGTCGCCGTGGTCCTTGATGACCTGCAGACGCAGATCCAGGCCATCCAGGCCATCCAGGCCATCTGCGTCCACACTACATTCTGCTGGTGCAATATCAAGCATACTAAATCATACTAAGTTACTGCTAAGAGTACGTATGAGTACGTGATACATCATTTCATCATGACACATCATAATAATTCATAATACCTATTTTACATATCTTACTCATCCTGACTAATCCTTGTGTACTCCTGTTGCTTCCTCATTTTTTGCACACACGGACTAGTAATGGCATTGCAGTCGCAGTCCCACACATGGCATTAGCCTCCTTGCGAGGCTTCCCTTTCTTGGGGCTTCCTGAAGGATCAAGCAACAATCAATGATATGGCAATAAAACTCAATCTTGCTGCTAGATAGAAAAGGATGATAGAAAAGGATAGAAAAGTTGCAACGTTTGGCAGATGCCGTGAATGTTCCGAGCCTGTGTATAAAGCGTCATGGCCGGGTTCATTTGCAGAAAATAATTGAGTAATTGAGTATAATACAAGGCAAAGAAATATACATAATATGTCACCCACCACCTTCCCTGCTGAATGGCTCCCGTTTCCGTCCTTTTGCCTGTGAGCCTTAGTGAAATACTGTCAATGAGCAGGGTTCTCATCATGAGTGCTTGCAAAGTGCCGACAGCACATTCCTTCTGAAGCACCTGACAATAATTACGTGGTGCAGCATGGTTTCACATATGCTGCAGTCGCTTCCGCACGCAAACATGCTCAAAGGATCATGCCACTTGTAATTCAGAACGAAATGATGAATGCACAGAACGAACCTCAAGAATTCCGATGTGCAACTGTGGCTTGCTCTGCGGCTAAGGGGCCTTGTGCCTTACCTGCTTTATTTGCCAGCATATCCACCTAGGCTTCAGAATCAGGATCCAAAAAGAGAAGTGGGGCAGAAAAGAATCCGAGACTGGCCGAGACTCTGTTCATTGCCCCAAGACTGACATGCAACGAGAAAATACGAGAAATAGGCAATCCATATCCAGTCCACCGCCTTTTCCTCACACAATCACTGCACCACTTAGACATCCACAGCTGTCTTGAAACTCACGTCGTGGCTCACCATGATGGGCACCACCTGCGTGGCACAACTTCGCTGCCATCGCACAATGACAATCAATGTAATCTCTCCGATCTCTCCTTTTGTTTTGAACCTTTTTGATCCTCACAGTGTGCCAATTTCTTTGAACATCTTATGATATCGGATGCCTCGGCCAAATACTTTTGGTAGCGAACGTCGATGATATCACCTGTTTTAAAGGCGCAGGATGTAGACATCCATTGCTTAGAGCGTTGCTTCCCCACCAATGATACCAATATAATCCAATATATACCAATGTGCCAAGATAATCCAAGAATCCAAGACAAAGAAAATGAGGAAATGTCCGAGCCCAATGGCCCAATGGGCCTTTGCCAAATTGCCCTGATGGATCGTCCAGTAATACAGCCTGAAGCAATGCGGCAAACAAATCTCACAGAATCGAGGCTTTTGTTCGAAGATGTTCGAAGTGATTTGCGGCAAATTTTAAGCAAACTTTAAGCAAACTTGCATTGCATTTGAGCAGCCCAGTTCTGGTCATCCTTCACCATCTCAAACAAGGCCCGCGGAGTCATTTGCTCATTGAGTCTTGGAGAAGTTACCTGCACTGTCGGGAAAAATTGACAAATTGCATCAGATTGTCAGCTGCTCTCAAGAAAATCGATTTTTCTGACATGTGACAAGAGCTATCAAGAGCTGCCGTGATACGTTTGACACTTTTTGCTTCTGCACTTTTGGGCCTGTTCTCTGTGTGCATATCTTTAGGCTTGAGACGAACACCGAGTCCAAGCCTTGCAATACGTATACATACGTATACATAATGACACATATCCTGATTATGTGCGCATGTGTATAATATATATATATATGTTTGTGCTCTTGTTCATATGCCTGCATATCCCATTCTGCATTTCATTCAATCCAACATTACCTTAGCCGTTTCGAGATCGAAAACAAGAAGGCGCGTCCGTGGATTGGGCGTTGGTGTGGG
>Ga0126342_10022524_pt1 | contig 10391 bp, 9 predicted proteins | sample Cyp1metagenome_FD_92528 | JGI IMG/M metagenome (GOLD analysis project Ga0126342, IMG submission 92528) | Coral microbial communities from Lord Howe Island, Old Settlement Bay, Australia - Cyphastrea 1 metagenome | ecosystem: Host-associated > Invertebrates > Cnidaria > Coral ...
AGCTAGAGAAATAGATGGAGTCAGTGGCTTCGCTCTGCCATCCGTGATTCACAACAACCAACCTCTCCTATAGGTTTCCTATTTTTGAAACTTCCGCCACCGCCTTGTGCGGTACTACTGGTAGTGGAACATCACTTATGAATAGCTTAAATTGGTGGTCCATTGTTTCAATACAAACAAGTACATTAAGTACAATGTCTGATCATGAGATATACTTAAGTTACTGGCAAGCTACTAACCACAGTGTCTAGATTCTAGGTTGTAATACAGGGTTATATGCCATTTGCTCCAATCAGCTTCAACCAGGCTTTGTCGATAAAACAAGGTATACTACCAAGGGTTGTTTCTCCAATTTCTGGAAATTCCAATGACAACCAGTTTGGTGCCTTGAAGTATTTGATATTTTGTGAAACGGCTGCCCCAGTCATGTCAGTTAGAAGTTGGTCTTTCTGAAAACACATCCAACCATTTGGAGATATGTAAGTGTATTTATATATATATCATGTACATAGAATATTATGTGAATATATATATAATATAACAGTTTTAGAATCTTATATATATATATATATCCGGGTAAATGACATAATATTTCACTAACCTGAATAGTTCGGCCATGAATGGGGATGATTTCCCTAACATAAACCATGATTCCAGTGAGGGAGAACAGTGAGGTCGTTATAATTTACCCATATATATATAATATGTATACATCCAAACAACAAAGCAGCACTTTGTAGAGTTCAAAGTGGAACACCTCCAAGAACAACCAATCAACCATCTTTGATAAATGAAAACCACATAGAATTGATGATTTAATCCCACTGACATCCCATCACGCTGGCAATCATGAAGCGTCATGTCTAGACAATTCCCATCATATCCCCATCTTAAATGCTTGGTTAAATATACAGATGTGTCTGAAATTGATGTATCCCCCAAACGGCAGTGTAATATCCAAATTTGGAGGTGCCATATGTTCAGACAAATGTATACTTCGATCTCTCAATCACATTCCATGATATTCCCCCTATATAAAACGCTTAACACCGATAATTTAGTGGTCGAATGGGGATCTAAAATAGGGGTCCCGCCAGTAATCATCCATTTTCATCAGATTTTCCATTCTAAACCATCCAGCTATTCGGGTACCCCTCATTTATGGAAATCCCCATTTATACGCTCAAACTAACGGCGCGCCTGACGGATCACTTCGCCGCGAATGCCAATTAGGCGTCCCGCGAACTTGTTGGGCACCTGCGCTAGGGCTGGGTGGATGGTGGCAAAATCCTGCACCAGTTGGGAGAGAACAACTCTGGGTTTATTTTTTGTTATAATCCCCCCAAAAAAAGTTGCAGTGTTTCATAGGAATCCCGGAATCCCAATAGTTACCCTGCCTGGTGCAGGATTTCTGAACCATCCACAGTATATGCATACAAGCATTGAAGACAACATTCAAGAATGTCGATTCAAATAACTATATTATGTATACATATACAATTGTATTGTTTTGTTTTGTTTGGATATATTTATATAACATTGTTTCATTATACATAGTGAAGATTTGGGATTCAATGAACAAAACCATGTAGGATATGTATATGATATGTATGCAATTATGTCAGACTATTGAAATGGGTTTGACGTCATTTGCGCAGTTGAACCAGGAACAACAATGATACATATTGGTATGTTATATATTTCAATCAAAACAAATTTTGGATTATTGCATCAGCTGATTGAATATAGGGATTTAAATGTTCAATCATGTTCTATTGGTTTATTATATATTTCAATCAAAACATCAACTGATTGGGGTTTAAATGTTCTGGTTGGTGGTATACCTACCCCTCTGAAAAATATGCTCGTCAGTTGGGATTACTATTCCCAATATATGGAAAAAAAACATCATGTTCCAAACCACCAACCAGAAATAAGTTGTGTATTTTCCCCAGACAAGTTGTAGTTAACCACCAGAAAGTTAGGAGTTGGCCGATGCATGGGTCAGCCAAGCACATGAAGACCTGGTTGGTGGTTGACCTACCTACCATTGGTTGGTAATATACTGTTAATATGGTTAATATTAATGGTTATTATATGGTTAATGATAATAATCATCTGGCTGGTGGTTTTTCCCTACCCCTCTGAAACATGATGGTTGGTGAGTTCGTCAGTTGGGATGATGAAATTCCCAATATATATATATGGAAAAATCATCCATTCATGTTCCAAACCAGTGATAATAAAAACATGTCAAAACAAAAACACAACAATGGAGTTCAGCAAAATGCAGGATAGTTCCACCAAAAAATGTTGGAATTTATTGAATTTACCAGTCACTTCACTTCACCATGTCAAATGACGCACCCAGAACTTTTCACGTCACTGGGACGCATCAGGAAGGACAAACGAAGCTCCGAGAAGGTGTGTCTTAAACTGGGGCATCCCCGGCATCCCCCAAAATGGTAATTTTAGTAAGGACAATGGTTATTCACCATCAAATTTTGGGTATCTTATTTCCAGATTTTCCAGGGAAAACCATATTTTTGTTCCATCAACATGGATGAATTTGGATTTGCTAAAGGAACCTCCAACCAATAAACACAGAGATTTCCTATAGATTCCCCACGTAGTGGAGTTTCCATTAAACAAAAAATCATTGGCTCGGCAAAACCAAGTTAGGTGATTTTCCCAGGGATAAGCCTGGAAAAACCTCTGGAAATAGAAGTTTCTAGCTTGAAAAAAAAAAGGTTTTTAGCGATAAACCTCCATTGATCATGGATGGAATCCGATATTTTCCCATGGAAATTACATGGACCAATTGCTGCGATGAACCATTTGTGAAGTGAACAAAAACATTAAAAAAAACACATGGCTTTCGTGGGATCAGGCCCCATAAGATTTCCTGGGATTTCGTGGGAATCAATGGGACTAAATTGGTACAATTTCGATGGGGATTTAATTGGGATTTCATATGATGTTTGAGGTGAGCCAGTTGCAGAATTTTATGGAATTTTGCTCTGGCTCCCAATTTGTGAACTTTCAAAAAAGTCCAACCGCACTGTTCTTGCTGTAGTTCTTTTTGGGATCCTCGTTGGATTTCTATAGGCCAACGAAACTAACCATCGATATTCATCGATTAATCGATCGGTTTTTCGATGTAACTCGCTGTGGATCATCGGAACATCCAAATCCAAACCCGGGATTCGGCAGGGTCCCCAGCAGCAACCGGGTCCAGCAGGGCTCCATAATTTCATGACATCATGGTTTACCCTCTGGTAATTTGTTACATAGCTATTGAAAATGGTGATTTAGTTCGTGGATTTAGCCATTGAAAATGGTGGATCTTTCCATAGCAAAAAAAAACCCAAAAACAGGTACATTATTATTTTTAATCAAACTTTATCAAGAACATTATAAGCCCATATAAGTGTACTTTAAACAGATACTTATATTATTTCGTTTAAGTACATATCACAAAAGCGAAAAAGTGAGTTGACTTCTGCTGAGCCATGAAGCGACTTATAGAGGATCATCCCGATGGGTTAAGTTGTGGTTTTTTGAAGCCAGGGGAGTAAGTCCAAACAGCGTGTTTTCTCATATCATACAGTTATGGCCATTTACCAGTTATAACTGGTTATTTCTATGGGATTATACATTCTATAAATGGGATTATAAGTACTTATAACTGATAAATGGCCATAACTGTAGTTTATAACTATGGTTATTTACTAGATAAATAACAACTACTAAAAAAATGGATTATCCAGAAAGCGTACACCCCCGCCAGAGAAAAAAGATAACTAATTTGAACACATTAACACATACTAAAACCGATCTCCCCTTCTTTTCAAACGGTCAAAGACGAACCGCTCCCTCCAGAAAACGGGATGTTCCAACATTCGGATCATCTGAGCGTAATCCCCTCCTTACCTCCAAATAATCAATGACCTGCTGCTCCTGAAACTTTTTGAACTCCTCATGCTGAGGTTCGAGATGTGATGACGTTTTCCACGAGTGGAATGGCAGAATCTTTCTAGGGTCACAAGATGAAATGAAAACGGGTGTGTCTAAACAACAAGTATGGCGTTATAGTGGGCTGGGTTTTATAGTTGGATTTGTTTTTTCAAAAATCATCAGCCTGATATGACCCAAGGGTGTGTCTGAAACTCAGTAGTGTTGATTTGTTTTTTTTTTTTTTACGGGCCCCTAAACTTTCACTCAATGGTGGAGAAAAAATCACAGCAACTGAAGTATCTTAGATCTGACTGATCACTTTGACGCACCATGGGTAGGTATATCCAAAATTGCCACCTAATTGGAAAGATGATGATAATCCATGAGGATCCATGATAGTCCACGGCATTTTGGCGTACTTTATTCAAAGACACACCCATTTCTGACAAGAATCGAGCTTTAAAATAGAGGTTCCAGCTTGGGGATTACCAACTTGCAGACTATTCTGGGAGCACCATGGATTAACCTTTAGACACCCACCACTCACATGTCTCATCAAAAAATCCAGATATGTGTCGTCGAGGTCGCTGATTTCTGGGGACATCCATCCCATAATGCATATCCAAACATATAATGGGATACTGGTTGGTGGTGCAATGTGCCCATCTTGAAAAATGATGGAGTGTGTCAATGGGTTTAGGATGACATCTCATATATGAAATGGAAAATAAAAGTCATGTTTGAAACCACCAACCAGGATATAGTGGGCATATAATGCCCTTCTTTTCTGGATCGATCGATCCCATCAAATTGGGTATGTTCAATATTGTTCAATGGCCATGACTCAGGATCCGATTCATTGGAGGTATCTAGCAAATATAAGGGCTATGAAGGGGATATACCGTTACCTAACATATGGCTTTGTATGGTACAGTGCCTCCATTTTAGGATCCTGAAACTCCCATTGATATGTTTTTTTTTCCAACTTTTCACCATGGCACATCTGGTTTTTCGCGTCCAAAAGGGTCCTGTTGCTGCTCCACGAAGCTCAACAAACTCGCCTTGGCTGCTTCCTGGCTCTCAGGACCTTAGATGCGCGGACCTCAAAATGGAACGAGGTTCACTTCATAACCATGATAGGGATAAATGATACCTAGACCCTCCAAGCACTACCCCCCAAAAATTGAAAAAATACTAATCCTATAGGGTAACACCCCATTTTATCGCTACTTGGCGGCTGTGGCTACAGCGGGGGATATAACCAACTATATCAGTTCAGTATATAACATACATTAATGGCACATCATGGGATACATAGCCATGTGGTCTTTGGCTTTGAAAATGGTGGATTTCACCCTGCAGTGCCATCAAAGTGTCGGATAATTTTCAGATGGGCGAAGTCTAAGTAGCTTCGAAAGACCGAGATCCATATGGCATGATTGCTTCAAACACATGTCGAAGTACTACTGCATACTACTGCAAGTACATTGGAACCTCAACAACCTAGAATTGTGGTGAACAAATGTGAAAAATATACAAGAGCTTCTACCCTCTGGTAATTTGTTACATAACTATCGTATAGATGGCCCATTTACTTCAACAATTTGGTGATTTTCAATGTCGCAAACCATTATCGCTATAGCCATTACTCAGAGGGTGTCCATCAAATTCACTTGTTACTTGTTCATCATAGTTGATCTGTTTTTAATGGTCAATAATTGTTAGTAACTATCAACCATCATGAACCGATCTTATTCCAACTTCTCCAAATTCTTGGTCCTGTCCCTGAGCTTCCCTGACATCCTGTGACGCACACTTTGCGCAGCCCTGGCGACCGAAAGCATCGATTCTGTCATCCCCAAAAAGGCGAAAAATAGCAGCTATGGGTCAGCAAAAAAACTTGGAATCCCCTGGTACATCTGGTACCTTTCACATCAAAATAGCTGGGAAGGTAGTTTATGGATGTTTACCCCAACCAAATATATCCAAATATTATCAAATATTCGTATCAAGGTTGTAAGCAATCCCCACAAGAGGCAAACCAGTCGCTTTGTATTATGTTTTTGTTCCCCTACTGAAATGTGTTTCACTGGTGGGTACTTGGAGGACCATTCTATAGCATGTGATTGGAAAATATGTGAAACATAGTCATAGTCCTTGGCCACTTAGTTACTAGTGGGGTGATCCTCCAAGACACATCCATCACATGGACAAATTTGATCAAATTTGGCTATAGAGTCTCACAAAAGCAAACGGAATCAATGAATGCCACCAATTGCTAGCTTTGATGTGTGCGTGTGTCTGAAAATAGGGTATATGTACCTCCAAAAGGTTGAAATCAAACAATGACCAATCTGACAGCGCAACCATGACTCTTTGGTCTGGTTCTGTCACTCTACGACGCTTTAGTCCAACTTGGAACACACTTTCATGGCTAACCCTAGAAATGCATTGTGTACATATCATGCTTTCAATCGAGAATTCCTTCATCATCTTCATCTGTGGCTTGAAATTGATCCAGGAACCAACAGAGCTAGTGAAATGCCCCATTGAAACAACACTTGCAACACTTGGGGGAAGGTCTTGAAGATTATGTTCAAAGTCTCAAAGTCCCTTCGAACATGGCCAATGTGCAGAACATGGTTTATTTATCAATATTATATAGTGTACAATGGCAGGAAAAAAGGACAACCATTCAACTATCCAACCAAGGTCTGCATATTCCCAAAAATGACACATCTTTTTGGGGTTCAAAGATGGGGTACCAAAAAATCTACATTTGCGAAGCGAACCTCTACAGATGGAGTGCCATCAGTTGGGTTGGAAAAACACGGTGACATCTAGTGTAGTTATGGATAATTACATACCCTCTGGTTATGACTAACATAGCCATGGTATAGATGGTCCATAGAAATAGATGATTTCCCCAGCTAGAAACCTCCACATTTTGTCATAGGCAATCCCCGAAATTTCCGCTGCTTCTCATCGTTTTGGTCGGTCTCCGTCGCTGGCCTTCCACAGCAAGCTTTCCAACACACAGCACCGCTCCTGTTGACTCCTCAAAATCCGATGTCATCCGGTCATCCGGTCATCCCGTTCCGTGCCCCAATAACTTGCGTTCATTGAGGGGTATATATATATACCCTATGGATCCAAGTACCTTCTTAGGAAGTGTTTGGGGTATAAGTTGGAGGGTTAAGTACCTTCTCAGTGTTTGGATCCATAGGGATATATAACATGGGTAATTATAATCACCATTTTTAATGTGTAAATCAACGAACGAAATGCTAGGAATTATCTATATATTACCCTCTGGTAAACATACAAAAACCGAACTGGAAAATCACCATGCTATTAATGGGTAAATCAACGAACTAAATGGGATATGTTCAATAGATAGTTAGGGGGATATACCCTCTGGCTATGACTAACATAGCCATGGGAAATAGATGGCCCATTTATCGAAATAGATGGTAAACACCGTTCTCAAAAATGGGTGGATTTTTGATGGCTATGTTAAATAACCAGATGGTATATATAACATGACATAACTATAGTATACTATAGTTAAAAGTTAAAGGGGGTGAAAGATCAACTGTTTAACTAGGACTCGCTAAGTTGGTCAGTTTATAATTCCAATTTAACTAAACAAAAGGTTTACCCGCTGGTAAACTAATATAACTATATATATATATATTGAAAATCACCATTTTTAATGGGTAAATCCACTATAAATCACCATGTTCAATAGATTCACATCGAACGAGTTGTTCGATGCTTCTCTCAGCACGTCGAACACTGGGCACCTCGCAGCCCAGGTGAAGCAATGGGATCAATCCATCTACCGTGAAGCCTGGGTGGTTTATTGCTTCACTCGAATAAAGTTCTTTGCAAAAGACAATTTGTACAAATGAGTGGTTTATTGTGAAGTTCACTAGATATGGGTGGTTTATTGCTAACAAAAGCAGGCCGACATGACAATTTGGAGTTGTGATTGGTGTAATGTTTCATTGAAATTCTTTGAATGCAATACCTTGAGATAACACTGTACGAACTGCCACGTACACTTAAAACACATGTTACGATGTAGTGCCACATTACCACATTTCTCTGAGAATTCTCGGAAAACACCGTTCCGTCCACTGGTGAATCATCACCCTCACGGTATCTATACCCCTATTTCCAGAGACATCCATTTCGCCAAAATCAAAACAAATCAACCAGGAGTGAAATGGTTTTGACTTGATTCAACCGTTGAACATCTTGATCTTAACGGGAAAAAATGGAGCAACAACCAAATATGTTAAGAACAACATGTGGGGATGAACGGAACCACAAAGAAGGATTGAGTCGGAAACAAAAAACGGAACGTCTATCAACAACAAACTATGAATAACTATGATGTCATAAGTTGCTATCTTCAGAAAATGCATTCTATAATCAAATGCCAGAGCCTTCGCAATCCTGGATGAATCCTGGTGTGCTTCCAGGCCCAGTTGTAAGTTGATGTCACGCTACCAGTAAGGCCAAGCAAGTATGGCCGAAATGGGGGTTTCCTAAGTCATATATATGGGTACCCCATGGTACCCCTATATATAGAGATCATCCATTTATAGATGGGATTTGAAATAAACAATCCAGCTCTTCAGATACCCCCATGACTATGGATATGCTTCCTCGCTTAACCATGCGAAGGGATGTCAGCAATCCAGGAGCCGCTACCAGTTGGAAGGTTCCATGGACGATGTCCGGGACGGCCCTGGTGACGTCTGCAGGCCTTGCTGCATTTGCAGCTCCGGGTTTTTCAGACCTTCTGGCTCCATGGCTGGAACGGCTCTACGTGTTCTGATTGCGCAGGTTTCTTTTGCTTTGAAAAGGGAAAAAGTGAACAAAAGAGACTTAGCTAATGTAGAAATCAGCTCTAAATCGCCATTTTGGTGAAATCAAATATATCACCAATTTATCCCATAACTTCAACCAACTTAGCTATTCCGTTAAGGGGGCGCCTGAGCCCCTGGCCCCCCCCCAGTCCTGCATCTGTTTGATGGCAATGCCATGTTTGCCGATGAGCAGCCCAGTGAATTCATCCGGAATCTGGGAGGATCCCAGCCAAGCTGGTAATTGAAGATGGTGGGTTGGAAAATCTCATATTTATAGATGTTTGTCCCATTAAAACAGCTTTGATATATCTGATATACCCTCTGGTAAACGTTTACATTTTGCTATGGAAATCACGATGTTTAATGGGAAAATCCACGAACTAAATGGTCATTTTCAATAGCAACATGCTAAATGACCAGAGGGTATATATATATGTATTATATGGTTCCTATGGTTAGTTGGAAAATCCACCATTCGGTTCGATGAGTTTCCCATCAAGCATTGATAGATGTTCAAAAACGCCATGATTGATTCCCAAAGCTAAAGCCATTTCTGGTTGGTGGTTTTAACCATCTTGAAAAAATATGAAAGTCAATGGTTGGTGGATTACATCCCAAATATATACATATATATTATATATTATGGAAAATAAAACATGTTCCAAACCACCAACTAGATTTATAGATGGGATAACATGGGAAAGCCACGGACATGGGGAGTTACTAAGCTGGGTAACGAGTTGTCAGACCGGCTGATCCTCCAAGTACCCTGAGATATGGCAGGAAATTGATATCTACTTTATGTTTGACCAGGGACGACACCAAAAGAATCTGATACCCAAGGAATGTGTTGAATTATGTGAAGTTCATATGCTTTTCCATGCAAGTATGGAACATGTCTTCAGTTATCTTCAGTTGTCCCTCCACGTCCAATGACACTGGTACCCTCCCAATCCTCACCGACAAGCCGTGATCCAACTAAACTTCATCCCATCACAAAACTTGTGTGGACCCAAAGCACCATATTTCGCCACCATTTCATCCCCCTCAACTGGCTGGTTGGCAAGATCCCCTGCTTAGAGTTAAACTTGCATTTTTCGTGTGACCATCTGGTAATTCCATGGCAAATCATCATGTTGATCCAGTTTTGATGGGTAAATCATCTATAAATGGGGGCACTTTACATAGCTATATTAACTTATCAAAGGGTATACATGGTGCTTACACATCAAATCCGGAATACAGGCCGAACGTCTAAGTGCATTGCTACAATCCGCCAAAACTGTGGCACTATACCCACAAGATGCGATCATGGTTTACATGAATTCATCCATCGTTTAGGTAAGCGATCAATTTGACCCACCAAAAAATACCATGTAAACATCTTTTAAACTTGAGAATCGGGTCTTTCTCACTTTAGGCACCTTGATCACCCTACAAAAAGTGGTTTTCCTGCAGCCCGCTCAGCCCAATGTCCGGCAGAGCTGAGTTTGTTTCAGACCGGTCTTTTGATTTCTACAAGTCAAAAAAACCTAGAGCCATAAATTTGCCATA
>Ga0126342_10022525_pt1 | contig 10390 bp, 9 predicted proteins | sample Cyp1metagenome_FD_92528 | JGI IMG/M metagenome (GOLD analysis project Ga0126342, IMG submission 92528) | Coral microbial communities from Lord Howe Island, Old Settlement Bay, Australia - Cyphastrea 1 metagenome | ecosystem: Host-associated > Invertebrates > Cnidaria > Coral ...
AAGCTGCACCAGTTACGCACATAGCCCTTCGTGCATGATCCTGCATGTGATAATGCATTTGCCAAAGTTTCTCGTCACACAGCTTGCCTGTTTCACCAGCAATCCCCGATTCTTTACCGGGGTAGGCGGCAGGGGCGGCAGCCCTTAAATAAATTGACCAATTGAAAACAATTTAATCAACATGTTTTTTTTTTTTTTAATATCCGTCGACCAGAGTAGGAGTTGCCCAGTGAAGCATTCATAACCATTCCCAAGATGTCCAAAGATCACAAAAAGAAAACTTGTTCAATGGGGGATGTCAGTGCTGGAGATGAAACAGAATTCACTCTGAACGCTAGCCGCTAGCAAGCAAACAGGGCGATTCCAAACAACATTTAGGAAACTTCATTAGCGCGGCGTTGATTCTTGGATAAAGAGTTCTGGGATACCACTGCTAGTTTCCACCGTCCAAATCCTTCATGTCTTCATGTAAACATGTCCAATACACCACTTGGTTGACAAGCGTGTATAAGCGTGTTGTCAGCCATTACCTCGAGCCAAATTTCGATCATCAATCATACTGCAGCTACAGTACTAGCCCCCGAAACCCCGTCTGAGACGTCCGACGCTCCGGTTGGTGCGCAGTGAGACCTCTCAGGTGCATCGGGGCATGCTCGTTGTTTTCAACTGACACATCCATCCTATCAATGTGTATCTCATTGTATATATACATAAGATGATAATGATAATAACTAAAACTATTAAACCGATAATGAGCCGTGATAATATATATATATATATAATTATCAAACATGACTATTGATTATTATGGTATATTATGGTTAAAAAAACACAACATATAATCAATGATCAACACACAAACAGCTCGACTCCCATTTGTAGTGTGGTTACCCCGATAATGATGATCATGACCCAAAAGCAAGTTCTTAATCTCTTCTTGTTGTGCAAAATCTCTGCACATTGTTGCTTTGTTTTGGGTTTACCCCATCAAATGAGTTTTCCATTGTCCTAAAAATGGTATTAATAGGTATTGATCCATACCCATTTAACCATTTCTTTGGTGTGCTCTGACGTGACCCAGCCACCAATGCTGCAAAAAATCCTTCAACAGCGCCTGATGCAGCATCCACAGCACCAACATCGCCATTAGCATCACCTACTGATTCGCCACGGATCATGAAACTTTTCTGAAAGGTTTCATACTATGGAAAACATTAGGTTCCCGTGTTCCTTCGACTTACCTTGAGCGTACAACGCATACTTCATCAGATATATTGGGCCGTTGTCCTCATCAGCTTTGACCTCAGACCCTACGGCCAGGTCCCTCAACTGAGCATCCAACAGCCACTATGGAGCCACGATTCTGCAAAGTCCAAGCGAAGAAATCGGACCAAACTGCTTTGAGCCTTCAGCACAGGAGACCAACCCTGACCAGACCAACAATGCAAAAACCAACAACCATCAACAACCATGAAAAACCGTCCATCAAGGATTATCAAGAATCATCAACAAGCATCAACAACCATCAAGAACCATCAATGATAATCAATAATCATCAAGCACCATCAACAATCAACAAACCTCAGCCATGAGGGTATTTCGGTCATTGCTCAAGTAAACTTAGGGGCATCCCAGTGGGCGATCTGTGCTGAACCGTGGTGTGGTTCATGACTTGGGCAGATGCTAACCGACTGGAAGAAAACGTGTTCAACTAACTTGTCTGATTGTCTGACAAAAGTCAGATAACTTTGGACTTCTATTTACACAGTGTTTCTGATTTCAGGGGTGTCAATCTGACGACAGGTGGCTGTAGAAATTTCATGAAATTTCTACCTCAGATCCTCATCGATCTTAATTGGGCCAAGGCTAGAAAAGCTCTTAGCAAATGGGAAAATCCCGGAAAACAATTGGAATCCCACGGGGTTTAATGCCATTACAAACAAACCATGTAAATCGAGGCGAACCATCGAAGCAACCTGGCTATAGCTGTCTTCTATATCCCGTTACAACTTATAACAAACGTATAGCTTGGATATCCCCACCGAGGTTGTCATAACATGTCATAACGGTAGCTGCTAGTCCCCTCTCAGTACGGCAGGAGTCAAGTGGCGGAATATCAAGTTGCCACACCATTTGTCCTCGCAGGAAAGGGGCTAGCAGGGAAAAGCGGGTGGTTTCAATCACAAAAAAAGGCGGTACAAAAAAAAACCTGATGATACAATTTGATACAACATCCATCTAATTCAGGAACGATGAGGAGAAAAGAATCCGAAAGCAATCAAAACAGAAAGTAGTTTAGGGTAATAAGCTATGAGCTTCTTAAAGAAATGACAATTGAAACGACAAAAAACAAACGAGTGGTGTGTCTGGGACAGGTGCTGAGACCCAACGAGGTACTTGATATTATTTACATCATATATGATACTATTGTACATATACGCGCAAACCCCCCAGTTCGCCCAAACAACTTCTTGCAGATTTTGAAGGAATATAAATTCCGACCCCCGTTAAACTTTACATTCAATTGCGAGATCAACAAGATTCAACAAGGGTATTAGGAATATAAATTCCCACCCCCGTTAAACTTCTACATTCATTGAAGATCTTCAATAAGGGTTTAATTCTCCAACCCCCGTTAAACTTCTACATTCATTGAAGATCTTCAATAAAGGGTTTAATTCTCCAACCCCCGTTAAACTTCTACATTCATTGGAGATCTTCAATAAGGGTTTAATTCTCCCACCCCCTTTAAACTTCTACATTCATTGAAGATCTTCAATAAGGGTTTGGTGATGGTGATGATGATGATGATGTTGATGTTGTTCATGATGTTGTTGATGATGATGTTGTTGTAACATTCAACGCACAGGTAGCTAAGCTGCGCGTTGCAACATGAAAGCCATGATTATGGACATGTTCATTTTGTCCCACAAAACACAGTGTTTTTTGATGTTCGGACATGTCGTCGGCGTGGGCGCGGGCAAACTGAGGGGTTTGCCCGTACATATACACATACACAGTATAATATATACATATATATAATATAGTATACTGTGTATATATATATATATAATATGTACTGTGTATATATAACTATACGGAACTATACATACTGTATACATATATATATATACATACACTGTATATACAGTATATATATATGCAGTATATATATATACACTGTGTATAAATATATATATATACATATATACAATATATATATATATATATATACACTGAGTATATATATATATATACACAGCATATATATATATATATTATGTATGTGTATATATATAATGTATGTGTATCTATATATATATACATATTATGTATGTGTGAAATGTACATATACTGTATAACATATATATATGTATGTATGTACTGTGTATACATGATTATATATGTACACTATATAGAGTGATGGCAACATCTTCCTTTGGAACGACATAGCCTTGAAACATTATTCCCTCTTTGTCCAAATGACCGTGTTCGTCATTCATCATTGTTCTGGCGAAATGGGCTATCTACATCTCCATTACATCATTACTATGATTGCTACCCTCTGGTAAACTAAGATAGATGCGGAGAACCCAATATTTGTAGATCACTTCCTAGGAAAACCATTGATTTGCCACATCTATGTTAGTTTACCCCATGGTACTAAAACTACCAGTAACTACCATGTTATCAAAAACAAAACAACCATGCAGCATCCTGCAGTGCAGCCCTGTGAGCACTCCTGCTGCTTGGAATCCATTCACCGGGCCACAATTCCTGGGTGGTATCAGCTGAGTGTTGGTGAACAAATCAAATGTTATCCCGCAATTTAGCATGTGAACTACGCGTCAACCACATCACAGCATATAAGTCGTATTGGGTTTGAACACTTTACCAGTTCTTTTTCATTCTTTTTCTGGGCATGTCTTGTTCCTGCTATCAAAGTGGTTGACATTGACAGAAACCCTCTGCTCAATAACAACTCCAAGGGAGAAAGTGCTCAAGGTACAGCTTCCTCATATGTGGGTCAAATTGGTACATATTTTTTTTTGACCCACAACCAAATTGTTGACCCATCATCTAGATGGCATAGAATATTGGTACCAAATTCGAAAGATGGTTGACTTACTTTTTCCCAAATGAGCAGTGTTTTTAGACTGCTTGGTTAAGAACGGCATTCCCCGTTCATGGATTGTGATCATCCCCAATACATTGGTTAGTATATGATATAGTACAATCCCCGACTAATCATCACAACCGGGGTAGATCGCAGCCACTGCTCAGTTCATGGTTTATGATGTATGATGATGTATGATGCTTCACCAAGCAGCGGCTCGTACGGGACGATGAGCATGATCTGTGCCATGACCAGGAAACCTGGGGAAAAACCATGAGAAGAACTGAGTTTTGCCAAGGTTTCTGCCCTGGGAAGGCACCCCCCTTAATTAGCGTGGAAGCAACAAAACCAGCCACGTTTATGATCGAAACCTGAGACGAACCACTGGATGCCCGGACCAAGCACCACGAAGTTTAAACCTCAAGGATGCAGTTGCATCGATGCTGACTCAGCTGACAGCTGCTGATTTTGGAGATCTACCACCTAGTCCCAAGTCAAAGTCACTCTGGGAATCAAACATGACAATGGAACATGTATGAACATGTTCTTTTTGGATCTGATTTTCCCATTGAAACCTCCATAGGGGATTTTGTGTTGCCACCTTTGATTCCTGCAGGGTATTGCTATATGGTACCAGTATTGTCTGACCTGTGTCTTCCCGATCCATCCCCATCGCCTACCCCAACAGCTCCTTTGCCCTGTCACCCTCAAGAACAAATGTGTTTGTTACATGTAGTAGACATATACATCTGGATCATCTGGGTATGTGCCACATGGAACCCCAGTTTAAATCCTCAAGGATCTAGCATTGTCATGCGCCTCATGCGCTGTCTCGAACAACCATTTGGTTTCATACCAAAACCTGGTTTATCCCGGTTTTCAATTTTTCCTAAACCCCCAAAATCGCAAAGAAAACCACATGATTCCTCCAAGTTGCAGCTGATCCGTTGCAGGGTCACCAACAAGGACGTGGTCTCTGTGACGAAGGGCCGCCTCGCAGTTATGGGTCAGATGGCTATGTGGGTTCAATGGGGCAAAGTATGGACACGAAACAGTTTCATTTGTTCTTGATATGGGTCCAAAAATCAGGCACCGGAGCAGTGAACCACCTTGCCTTGTTGCCGATTCTCAGGTGTCCCCGGACGACGGGATGTAAAACCAGCACTGGATAACATAAATCTTAGTCTTGCTTACTTGAATACCACCAGACTGGCACCGCGTCCACCCCTTAAAGAGGGATCCAGTCCTGCCACGACAGGAATGGCCTGGTGAGGTACTTCAAGCTGAGCTTCAACCATTTGAAATGGATGTACCTCTGCGGAGCAAAGTTGCTGGATATTATGAGTCGATCCTGCCGGTAAGACAACCGGGCACCCACATAATTGTTGATAGCTTCATTGCTGATTCCATATTGGTATGAGGCAAAACTACCAGCCACATCCAACCACCAACAGTGCATGGATTCAGATCCTAACCTCAAAACCAAGGCTTTATTGGGGGTTGATTCCCACTAAAAACTGCGGCCGTCATCATCGCCATCAACGCCGCACCATTGTCATCCTTATATCCATCGTTTTTCCATGATCAAAACAATGTCATAATGTCATAACGTCACAATGTCATAATGCCATAATGTCTCCATGTCACACATATATATATATATATTATATATATATACGCCCGGCAGCAGTGTCTGGGTCACATCAACAAGGGCCCAATGAGAGCCATGTACGGCACCTTGGATGGGTGCGTTCAGATGTCAAAACGCAGGTCATCACAAGCTATTTTGAATCATGGAACCAGCGACAGGTATATGAGCAATGGACAGGGGTTTGCGTGTTTCCCGATTCCTGGGACATCGCCATTCAGAAGCAGATCTAACCTAAGCATCTTCTACAACTCCACTTGAGACATTCATGAAGCGGTTTAAAGTTCATCTAACGTTATCGTATAACGGACTATTGAAAACAATCATAGATTTGCTTTACATAACTTTACATCTATGAATCCCATCCCTCCATTTTTAAACGCCCCATATTTATGGTCCCAATCCATGGTGGTTTCCCTAGATCCACAATGGTGGGGACCAGAGCGAGGCGCCGTGGAAAGTGACATCCAAAGCAAGGCCGAGAAGTAGACCACCTGGTGATCCCATGGAAGGTGCGAGAGGAGATCCCAAACTCATGGCATGATATCAGGAGGTGTTGAACCAGAGTTTTTAAGTGGTTTTTCCATGTTTTTCCCATGTTTTTCCCATGTGTTTTTGTAATCTCAAATAGCCGGTATAGGTCAAACAAAAAAAACTTGATCATCGGATAGGTTGTGAATAAATCTGATGATCTCCCCATGATACCCCATATTTGGATATATTTGGTGGTTTTATACCCCCATGTTTCCCATAAGAAATGGCGTGGTGCAGCCGTGCAACGTTCACGGCATCATCCTGGATCCTGACATTTCTGATCGAGGAGGGTGGCTGGCGCCGGATTGTTTCGGGGTAACAAGTGGTGGTTTAAGCACAAATAATCTGGGTAAATTATAATATTTCACTAACCTGAATTAAGGCCATTTTGGGATGATTCCCCTTAGTAACTATGGTTCTAGTGAGGTCGCAGTGAGGTCGCAGTGAGGTCGTTATAATTTACCCAGAAATAATGGTGATTTAGCAATCAAAAAGGATCAACAATGAAAATCATAAATTTAACCATCTGATGTTCACATTCAACAAAGCAGAAACTAGCCAGATGTATTGTGGAATTATCGTGGTATCTACCAAATTCACCACATCAACAACACATGAAAACCATGCTCAACAAGTGGCTGAAACTCCGGCCACAGGAAGTCGCCTGCGTGGAACTTGGGAGATTTGGACCCGGGAAGAAATGGGTTGAACCATGCTTAAGCATCAAAACTACGGATCATTTAGGTTCCGGCATGAGATTTCCATGTTTCACCAAGCTGAGACTGATAGATTCTTAACTAAGGATGATTTTCTTGGATTATCCACCATCGTCATCCATCGTCTATGGGTTTCGGCTGTTGTCAGAGAACATGTTACGATTGATCAATGGGTAAACATTCACCTCCAAACTGAGGTAACCAGGTCAATGGATGTGTCCTATCTGGTATATACCAAAGCTCAACCTCCAATAAGAGGTTCTCGGACCCAAACAATCAAACATAATCAATCAAACCTTAAGACCTTAAGACCTTTGTTTGGGGTCCAAAAATATTGATCTAGAACTTCTAAACTCGCCAATGAGGGTTTGTCTGAAAATCACTTACCGTATACGTCATCCCATCTACCGGTTAAACATAAGTTCCCCTATCATTTGATGGCCGGTGTACTACCCACTTGCAGACACACTCAAATATAAATTTTGCAAAAAATCAATGTATTTTCCGCTAGTTTCCAATCATATCTAATGTATGAAGGGTTTTTGCAAATTATATCCTCAATATCTATTGGTGAGATCCTTATGTTCATGTTTAAATATTCCATCATATCGCATAACGGTTGGGGTTGTGTATGTATATATATATATATATATATATCCCATTCCAGTCCCAACAAGATCTCACTACAATCCCACTAATTAAACACACATAAAAGCAAAAAAACACACACAAAAAAAACACCATGTGTTCCATACCAGTTTCACCATGGTTTAGGGTCTTCGGTGAACTACAATTTCCCAACTAATTCACTCACCATGAAGGTCATGAAAATCCCGAGCAGATGAGTTCCATACCAGCTTCATTGCCCTGGCCTTTGACCCCCAGAAGGTGCTTCACACGATGTCGAAGATAAACCACAGCCAACTGGGAAGCTGGGAATAAAAAAAGGAGCTGGGTTTATCTGAAATTAGGTTATCACCTGTTGGGATATATATATGATTATAAAGGTATTATCGTATTATTGTATATCCAAACCTTATGTATCTGTAAATATCCAAAACTGACCAAAAATTATGTATCTGTATATATATATATCCAAAACTTTCCAAAACTTCTGTATCTGTATATATCCACAACTTATGAAATATGATGGGATATCCAATCATGATGATAACGATTTAGCATATATATCATATATATATGGGAAATTCATCCATACATTGGGATATAAAAATGTATTAGGAAATACAGTAATGGATGATAGAAGTCCAACCTCCCGTCATGGCCATAACATTAAAGAGGGAACATGTTCATCACATCCATGGGAATAAACCATTGGATTTGGGGGATTTCCATGTCATTAGTATTGACCAGGCATTTTAAGGGGACACCATGATCCCGGGCAACAGTTGATGCCAATCAACTCCTATAGGTAAATCCTAATGTGTGGGTAGTTGTATTTTTTTTGCAACGTCAAGAAACACATTATGGTGTTTTGCCAACGAGACAAAACATGGATGTTCTTCCTTGTTCTTAGCGGTCTTGAACAAAAATTAGGACATTAAAATAGGTACAGCATCAAGTTGTGGCAGTTGTCTCAGCCCACCCTACACAAAGTTTCTTCCAATAGGACGCAAGGACAAGCGGGCCCGTGTGCATGATGTGAATCCTGAAACGACTATCACCTACCTATCTATGCCTTTGCCCACCCCAAGCTAGCGATTTCCAGGAGGGACTTGCCCATCATGAATGGCTTGGAACCAAGAACAGTGGCCATGTGCCAGACTGACATTATTGTCCAAAAGCCATCTTCGAATTTACTCGCTGGTTGTTAGTTCCTCGTCAGCTGGGTAGTCTTGCTCTTTCTTGCAGGGCTGATCCCAGCCACATTGGCAATCCACGTCAAACCCAACACTAAACCCACCTTCAGGAAAGGCTTGATCATCATCATGACGAACTCCTTTCCCGGTGGCAAATGGGGTCAGTACACCACAGCTACTGGGGCAAACAGTCATAACTAAAAACTATGTGGATATAGGTGGTAGCATGTGGGGTGACAGGCTGACAAGCAATGTTGAGGTTGCTGCATTCTGATACCACAACATTGCCATAGGATTTGCAACAACTCAGGCCTGTATACTGAGATCACATCCAAGTTTGCTTGTTGAGCTTAGCTTTGACTGGCAATGTCTTTGCATAGGGTGCAACAACATGAACAACAAAAGAGGAACCAATCAAAAGTTTGACGTTTCATGACATCTGGCCTGACCATGCGATCAAGTGATGATTGGATAATAAACATTGGTCCCCCCCGACGCGAAGGCCAACAAGGTCAACGGTTCCATTTTACCACACAATCACAATGTAATTTGCCGTTGTTTGGTGTGAAGGAACAGTTTGCACCATAAACTTGAGAATGCAAAGGAATTACCAGCCAAGCTCATCTTGATTGTCAAAGTTTTCCAATACTGTCATTACTCTGTCATTACTCTGTCATTTTTTCCAAACACCAACAGAATGACAACTCGAAACACTGCCAAAGTTGGCCAACGTCTTTAAAGTCTTGCTATTTTTTTTTGGTAAGGTAGATCCAGGTAAATCCCTTCATATGATCCTAGTTCAAATACAAGTATGTATAATATATATATATACAATATATATATATGTGTATATGTTGGTTTATATAAACATGAGGGGGTATAGCCGCCCCTAAGAAGCCAAAGTGAATCATGTTCCTTCATCATCTTCCCTACATTTTCTGGCGTTTCCACTGAATCCACATCCATCGGCCCATCCAGGATTGGCCCTCCGCACCGTGACCACCAGTGCAATCACCTCCGATCCAGCGTGGTCCGCCTGCAGTGCCACGGAGTTTGCTATGGATGGTATGGGGGTTGCTGTGGATCTTACATGATCTTACGCTTCTTACGGTCATGCTTTATCTTTATATTTTTCTTATTTCTGGGGGTTAATCATTCACTCATCTGAAATAAGGCTATATATCTATATATGTTGCTATATTGGGAGGATTTCCCTTACTAACCAGGACTCCAGTGAGGTCACAATGAGGTCACTATAATTTAGCCAGAACGCCCGGTCATCTCCTCTACCAGCACCCATTGGATCATAGCATCATCTTGTCGTTGCAACCGATTCCGTTCTCAAGTCAATTGCACAAATGTAGCATGATGTAGCATGATGTAGCACTGTGGAGCATGATATAGCATGATGTAGCATGATGTAGCATGATTTAGCATGATGTAGCAGCATGATGTAGCAGCATGATGTAGCAGCATGATGTAGCAGCATGATGTAGCAGCATGATGTAGCAGCATGATGCAGCAGCATGATGTAGCAGCATGATGTAGCAGCATG
>Ga0126342_10022526_pt1 | contig 10390 bp, 10 predicted proteins | sample Cyp1metagenome_FD_92528 | JGI IMG/M metagenome (GOLD analysis project Ga0126342, IMG submission 92528) | Coral microbial communities from Lord Howe Island, Old Settlement Bay, Australia - Cyphastrea 1 metagenome | ecosystem: Host-associated > Invertebrates > Cnidaria > Coral ...
TGGCGGTGATGGTCGTGGTTGAGGTCCGGCAGGGCACACTGGGCGTGGATGGTCGCGGTTGAGGTCCGGCAGGGAGCAGGAGTAGAGGAGCAGGAGGAGAGGAGACGAGGAGAGGAGGACAACGAGAGGAGGAGGAGGAGGAGAAGGAGGACGAGGAGGACCAGGCAACTGACATAAAATCTAACAACCCTCACCTGGCAGGTGGGGAATCATTTAGATTCATTTAGCCTCTTTCCCCCTTGGGTTATAACCATCACAAATTGGAATTTCACCAGCAATGCTGGTATGCCGTTTGGGGATGTCATGAGCACCTAAAAAAGCAACAGGAATCGGTTACCGACCCTTTTTTCACACCAGTAATACTGCTTGGTGGTTTCAAAGATGAATTTTAGTTTCCATAGCATATGTGATGTCATCCTTCCCATTGACGAATTCATATGTTTCAAGATGGTTATTGCACCACCAACCAGGTTATTATTAACCATCATTAACCATTAATAATAACCATTATATAATATTCACCGTATATTAGACATATAATATACCTTGGTCGCTTGTTTCAATTCCCAGGATGGGGAATCATCACTCCAGATGGATGAAACCCAGGGATCCTGAGGGGAAAAATCTCCTGGACAGGGCCTAAATCCGTACATTGTTGGGTGTTGCTTGAACTTCCTACTATGTTTAATATATTTAGATATGTTGGGGTGTATAGAACCTACTAAAATTTGAGTATGTTGATAATATATTTGAACACATGTTGAACTGTTTGTTGCTGGCAGCGCCATAACTTTGCTTAGCATCCCGGAAGATCAAGATGTAATTTCACAACCTTTGGTGGATGCCTGCGGCCAATCCTATCCACAGATGTGGTTGAGCGTTAGTTCAGTTTGCCGATGTGGTGATATGGACGTTCATCACCCGATTTCCGATGTGGAAAAACCATAGGCATATTCACCAATTTCCATGTTTCATATATTTCTCGGGTGGAAACTTCCTCCAAATCTCTTTCACTTGTATCCATAGCGGTCATTTCATTCAAGTTAGACAGGCAATCGATGGGCCGGCAGAGCCCGGCAACTCATGTCCAGCAGTGATGGTGCTTGTGCAGTGTCAAGTTGTGAGACAAACTCGATTGACCTTTCTGTTCAATGCCTGAATGGTGAAGGATGCACGCTCGATGGTTCCTGTACTGGCCGGGAAGTGCACCAGATGGTTTCAAAGCAATCTTCAGAGTTTGGCATTTGGCGATCAGTTTGACCAGAGCTTGGAACGAGTGACCCTGCCATGCAGCCTTCAGAGTTTGACGTTTGGTCTTGAGTTTAATCAGAGCTTGGAACCAGTGACCCTGCCAAGCAGCCTTCAGAGCCTGGTATTTGGCGATGGGTTTAACCAGAGCTTGGAATCAGTGACTCTGCCAAGCAGCCTTCAGAGCCTGACATTTGGCGATGGGTTTAACCAGAGCTTGGAACGAGTGACCCTGCCAAGAAGTCTTCAGAATTTGACATTTGGCGATCGGTTTAGGAAGAGCTTGCAACGAGTGACCCTGCCAAGCAGTCTTCAGAGCCTGACATTTGGCGATGGGTTTAACCAGAGCTTGGAACGAGTGACCCTGCCAAGAAGTCTTCATACTTTGACATTGCTTGGTCACGTTGACCATGGAGAGGTCGTGCCAAACCGTGGCAGACTGTTTGGAAGTCGTTGGGTCTTGGTCAGCAAGGCTTGACTTGCTTCTGAAGCAGCGTTGAATAGAAATGCTTGGGGGCTAACAAGTGTCAGTGAGGCGCCTTTTGGTGTTGACTATGTGGTAGTGACAGGTCCAAAAATGAGATAAATGGTACGGAAAGCTGAGCTGGATTCTGATACGACACCACAATACGTCCATATTTGGTTGGTGGTTTCAAACATTTCTTATTTTCCATAATATATGGGATAATCCTTCCTATTGACTAAGATTTTTCAAGATGGTTAAAACCACCAACCAGTATTTGATGTCCTTGTTTTTGTTTCCCTCTCCCGGGCTGACCATGCAACGGTCTTGCACCCAGCTTCATCTCCCGGAGTATCCAATGACCACTGCCGCGGCCCAGTGACAGGATATAACCCCGGTTTCTTGGGTGAGGTTTGCTTTCATGGGCCAACCCATTGGCAACATTGAGCAATTTTTGTGAACAACCGCAATACGGCCCATCACTCAGTGGAAGATACAAATTACTGCCTGAACGATTAGTTTTCATGGGACATGGGCACCTTTCAAGCCAGGAACCTGTCTGTCTCGAATATTGCAAAATGAGGTTCAGTACCCCCTGGTTATTTAACATGGCCATGGAAAATGGCCCATTTATAGATGATTTTCCCATTAATACCTTCATTTATAAGGGATTTTCCATGGCTATGTTAAATAACCAGATGGTAATTACCGGTAATTCTTGCTTCATACAATTTCACCCATGCACTGCGATAATCCAGGCGTTTCTGGGTACTTTGACTATAAGAGCTTATTGGGCCTGTGCATGTGCACAAAAGAAACTGAACCCTGATTCTGAAACAATCGGAGGTGGAACGTTCGCATGCTACAAAGTGGTGTTAACATGTGTTAACCACCAACAATGTACAGCGCAATTGATTCGCACCCAACATATAATTTCCAACAATGGGGTGCCAAGAAATGGTGTCCGGCCCCCATAATTTGTTTTTCATTTTTTCCAGTGATTCTCTTTCCCAGGTGAATTCCTCCGTGACCCATCTAACTTCCATGAAGAATTATTTCACGATCATGAAAACGTATTTTTCAGACAACAAAAACAGTCGTGTTTTGTTCATTTTTGTTCTAAATCTCCTAAAGTGTTTCAGTTTCAAGCTTTCCCAGCATTTTTGCATCGCTGGTGAAATCCAAAACTTCCCCACTACGTCACCTTACGTCACCGTGTCGGCCTCGCCAGCGTTCGCCGCCAGGTGGTGGACCACTACGTCGATGCAGACGTGGTCACTGATGAGCTGAGAGAGGCGATCCCGGGGGATGGAAAGATCTACCCTCAGGAGTTACGCCACATTTTTGTTGGCTTATAAACCATAGAAAGTATAGATATATCTAGTTGGTTGGTGTTTTAGAACATGAATTTCATGACTTTCCATAATACTGGTATATGGGAAAATCCTTCCCATTGACGAACTCCATAATTTTTCAGAGGGGTAGGTCAACCATGGTCAACCACCAACCAGTAAACGTTTAGATGAAGTGTCCCATGATTTTCAGGTAGATGAATTCTGCAATTTGCATGGCTTTTCCACATCTGTGTAACTTGTTCAATGTACCAGATTATGATTAACCATCATTAACCATTAATAATACCCTCTGGTAAACTAACATAGCTATGGAAAACCACCATTTTTAATAGGTAAACCATCTATTTCTATGGGCCATCTATACCATAGCGAACTGTTAGTTTACCAGGTCGGGTAACCATTAATATTTAACCATTGAGGGTAGATCACATAATGGGATCCAAAGGTTTTTTTTTCTGGATTTTGATGGTTGGATTTTTGTGGTTGACTTTTTTCCATGTTAGGGAAACTACTGGGATTAAACAAGCATAATTACTGGGATTTAATGGGGTTAACTGGGATGGTTGGATCTTTACGGGATTTAATGGGCTTTTCTTTGGGGTTTGGATGAATTATGTTGAGACCTCACTCAAGTGTTTTCCGCAACTGGATTGCTAAGCCATTGAAGAAAAGGAGTGACACAAATGACTCCGGTGGTGGCCCAAAAAGCAGTGGCACTCGGGTGTTCATATGCGAAATCGGAGCCGGCACTGGGCACCTGCAGTCGACGCGGTGTGTGAAACACTGCCAAAGTACCTCACTCCGAAAATCACGTTCGAAGCCGACAAGATCTGGTTGGTGGTGACTGGAACCATGGAATTTTATGACTTTCCATATATATTGGGAAGAATGATCCCAATCCCAACTGATGAACTCATATTTTTCAGAGGGGTACCCTCTGGTAATTTAACATAGCTATTGAAAATCACCATTTTTAATGGGAAAATCCACTATTAATGGTAATTTTCCATAGCTATTTTGACATAACCAGAGGGGTAGGTCAACCACCAACCAGCACTGGCATTGCCTAGAAAGACAACGAACTATGGCCGGGGGATGTTCCAGCCATGTGATGGATGACAACCCGAGGGTAACATGGTTTAACTACCAAAATCATGGGGACAAAAACAACACACAAAGATGGGAATATGATGTGGATATGATGGGAATATGGTGGGACTATGGTGTTGAGCAATCCAAAAATAATGATGAATCATGGTTGAAGTACCAACTATTGGATTTAAGCCAACAAATGGAGAAAGTTGATTCACATATAGCATGATTGGAGTGGAACTAGGGATAAGGGAAATACTATTACAATTTGGTTTATCCAACAATTAATGGGAATATGATTGGAATATGATTAGAATATGATTGGAATATAACGGTTGCCCACCCACAACATGGGTTTATCCCGCAAGAATGGAGGTTTTTAAGCAGCAAAGAGAACGGCATTCCTTTGATGAAGCTGTTGCGTGGGCAAAATGGGTGTTTTCATTGGATGGGGGATATATCAATCTCTAACTTATCAACTAATTTAATGAACTTATTTAATATAGATGATATATTCCTGGGGGCCAACGTGTCAGCAATTGTATCAACTAATTTAATGAACTGGGGGCCCTTCCTGTTGGTCAATGGGACCCACAACGCCAGCGATTTGACCAATGATCGTACAACTGTGGACACATTGGATGGTCTGTTTTTTTGGGGAGCCACAAATGGGAAGACTGGTGATTAATAGTGGTTTAATGGTGGTTAATAGTGATTAATAGTGGTTACATAAAAAAAAACTCATATTAGCCTCTGGTAAACTGTTACAGTTTGCGACATAGAACATATGGCCCAATTAGATCCATGGATAGTTTGTTGATTTACCCGGTTTAGCCATTGATAGCATGGTGATTTGCAATAGCGTTAAATTACCGGAGGGTATCCAGCTCTAAAAAGGAGTCACCAATGCTGGGATATGTGGGGTAACCAAAGATTGCTCATGATCATTCTCGCAGATTTGAAGCAGGTTGGGCTGAGGCTACTGCTACTGTATCAGCCGTGATGTGCGTGATGTGCATCCCATTTGGTATGTGGTCAACAAAGGCATACAACAACGTTATGAGCCACTGATGTACGTACACTATAAATATGTACAAAGGGGATAAAGCCGTTCTGTCCATTTGGGTCATCAATGTTCATGAGCCACTTGTGTGAAGCTTGCACACCACGAACCTTGGCACATTGATCATATATCAACTTTGGAACAGCTCGCACTAAGCATTTCACCAGCTTCCCCAGCTACAACAAACTTGTATATTGGTCACTTGATATGTTATATCATGCATTTTCCCGGGTAATGATATCGCATATATTCGAATATTTTGTTTATTTAAGTAACTAAGATTACATTGTTAGTTGTAAATTTACTGTGATATTGTTTATATAATTTTATATATTATATATTGTGATATTATAGATTGTTTTAACAATGTAATAAATAAGTACACACACATATATATATATATATGTATAGCTTACTTCTACAAAGTTTGGCGCATCCGCCAGGTAACTTTGAACAAAGTCATCGAGGCTCTAGACCAAAAACGCATGGAGCTATTGGACATCGTCGTGCACCTGGAGAAGGTGGAAACCCTGGGAATTTCGGGGAAACCTATGGTGATTTAATGGTGATTTTCATGGTGAATTAAAGGGATTTAGTGATGATTTAGTGATGATTAATAATGCTCAAATAATGGATAATCATGGTTTACCACTGTTTACCTGATGACATCATATGCTATGTTCCATCTATTTTTGGGATTTTAATGGTTAGGACAGGAATGGTTAATCATGGGAAAATCACCAACAATCATGGATGAATAATTGGAGTGTACCCTCTTGTAATTGATCGGAACACTGGGAAATTCCACGAACTTTGGTGTGAAAGGAAGTGAATATGTAGGTTTGCAATGCCTTGTAGAGCATTTTTGGTTGATATATTGCGTAATTTGTTCAATGTTGGTAGGTAAGCATGTCTTGTTTCATCAGCAGGGGTCGTGTGGTGCATGTCGACGGACAGCGCAGAGGTGATGTGCGATGCCAGCAACCCCACTGGTCGGAGGTGCGCAGTGATGCCCGAAAACAAGGTTTTGTATTGAGTCCCATAGAGTTCAAAGGATGTTAAGGGGGTGTTTGATATTGGGAGATGTATCTGAGATGGAGATGCATAATATAATTAGCTCTGAAAATTTGTCAATTAAAAACGCATATTTTACTTGATCCGTTTATGTTCTCAAGGTTGTGGCACTGAAAGCAGGAAGAACTAATCAATATTGTCATTCCCAAAGATGTGGTGTGAATTACTTTTGATGTTGTTTTTTGTTCGGCATCCGAAGTTGTACGTGCCTGGCACAACCAACCAATTCGTAGAGTACTGTAGTGTTTTGCCGGCAGGAACGCGATTCAATTCCTGGCATTTTGCTTACGGGACAAAGCGGAGTTGAAACTGAACTTCAAGCATGTAGCGGCTTGGCGTGTGATGCACTCCATTCGTTTCCACCCTCTTGATCACTTTTCAGCCACTAAAAATACCCCTGTTGATTGCTGATGAATAGGAGGTTATTAACCTACTGTGTTTATTGGGAATGATTACAGCCCATTTCCAAGGGATACCGGGATACCTATAAACCAACCAGTATCATGGGATGAGAAGAATCGGGTAGTTTTCATGGCCCTTTTGTTGCGGAGATTTATTCTCATCGCAGATGAACCTGGCTGTGGAGCCTTAGGCAACTTACTTTTTCCCTCCTGTTCTATCCTTCCCTGTCCTTCCCTCGGAAGTTTGGGGCTCCAAGGGCTACCCTCTGGTTATTTAACATAGCTATTGAAAATGGCCCATCTATAGTTGATTTACCTATTAAAAATGGTGATTTTCCATTGCTATGTTAAATAACCAGATGGTAATCCCCAACAGCCCAGGGGTTGGCATTATTCAGATCTAGTGGGTCAAGCTACTGACACTTTTGCAGCGGTTTGTGACGGTTTGGCCTCACGACGATCCCACTAGAATGTCACTAGAAATGATGGTTCAATAGTGTTTACTGTGCATATTAAGATATGTTAAGTCACATCTGCAGTAAATCAGCTTTGGATTGCCTTTGAACATGTATAGTAACACTTCGGTTCCAAAATCCCATGGTGAGGCATCATATTCCCATTACAATAGTTGGGGACATCTCCTATGCTCAGAGCCATTTTTCTTGCTGAAGGATCATCCTCGGCCCTGAAGACCTAAGACCTAAGGAGACCTTCGCCAAGTTCTTCGAGAACAAGCTGAGTGACTGGCAATGTGTTGAGGGTGCAGTTCTAGGCATCGTGGATGGAGTTGGGGATGGAGCTGGGATAGATGCAATGTTAGTAAATGTAACAGTGTTTGTCATCCCAAAATTTACCATTCTTTATGGCTTGGATTGAAACCATCAGTGGATATATGGGTTTATTATTGATTTACTAACATGCACCAACTTGATATGATATGGGATAAAAAGCATGACCCCAACTTGAGAGTTTTAGAGTTTACTATGGAAAGGCACCATTTTTTTCGGCAAATCATCGATCTGAAATGTGTCATCTTCCGTAGTTTTTTTTTTTAAACTTACGAGAGGGATCATCAGGATATATCTTTCGGGCAAACTGAACATGAGTAGAAAGTAACGATTGTTCAATCTGATGTAGGGGTCATGGTCACCATCCCCCGTTGTGTTCCAACAAAAACCATCCGAATCATCCTATACTACGTAACTATTGTATTGAAACAGCTACATGTGTAAAATGAGTACCATCTGGTTATTTAACAGTTTGCCATGGAAAATCTCCATTTTTAATAGGTAAACTAACCATCTATTTCTATGGGCCATGGCTTCCATGGCTATGTTAGTCATAAGCAGAGGGTACCTTTAGGGTAGCTGTTTTTAATTGGTGAAATACTCATTTTATGATGCAGGATGACCTGCAGAGAGGTTGGTTGGATAGTGAATGACTGGAAATGATCGACGATACTGTACGACGATACGGTATTTTCACTGCGATGAATGGTTGAAGCAAAAATAGGGTGCACAGTACAACCAACAGTGGTTGAGATGTACCCTTTGGTAAACTAACATAACTATGGAAAATCACCATTTTTAATGGGAAAACTCACTATAAATGGCCATTTTCCATAGCTATATGTTAGTTTACCAGGTCGGGTAAGCACCTTAATTCTAGGAGTAGCTGCGATGGGGATCGGTGGAGAGCTGTTCCCATCAACCGAGTTGCCATGTCCAGCAGTCGCATCGATGCATCTACGGCACTGTGTGATTGACATCACGAGTCATCAATCAGCACGGCGCGTTAACATGCATCATGCCCATGTATATCTCTCATATGGCACATTATGGGTTCCATCCAATCATAATTCCTGCTGTAGGATAGCACCTATTGGTCTCATGAGTGATCTTGTAACACGAAAGAGAGCGAGAGAGAGAGAGAGAGAGAGAGAACGGGAGAAGGATATGTGAATATATGAAACTTATCTATATGACTGTATATGTGTATAGACGAGCAATAGCTAATTTGATGCCTGCTTGGTAGTTTCAAATATTGAACTTGTTCAAATTGATCTTAGGTTCATAGCTGCTCTGGTCGAGGTGATAGTCCCCAAGCTTGGCTTTGCCATATTGTTCAGGGGTTAGTGCCAGCAAACTGAGATGCTACACCCTAGGTGGAAGGGATATATGCCCTCTGGTAATCAAACATGGCGTGTTGGAAAATCACCCGTTTATGGATGACTTTCCCGGCTAGAAACATCCATTTAGTTTGGAGATGTCCAATTGCAACGTTTGATTACTGGAGGGCAATTTGATTCGGCGATGGTGCGCAAAGGCCGCATAGAACAGATGCAGATCAATCTGTAGATAGAGACAGCTAAATTCAGAGATGGATAGATGGAATCGAGTGGAAGATGTTGAATGGATGAGCCCATTTTGAATGCCTTTGGCTGTTCAAAAGTCCCCACTGTTGGCTTCTTGAAGTGTTCCAAAACCTTGCGGTTAACCTTATATATATATATATATCATTATATATATATATATTATATTATAGCCATGGAAAATGGCCCATTTGTAGAATATTTTCGCATTAAAACCTCCATTTATGGTTGGGATTTTCTATGGCTATGTTAGTCATAACCAGATGGTAGCTGTTGGGTGCTCAAACGCCCACTGTTTTTCCTGGCCGCGTTTCGCACGCGGAACAGGTATTTTCGTGCTCTTCAAGCGCCAGGCAGCTCTGATCCGCACCCTGCAACTTGGCGATTTCGGGTTTTGGGACCGGTTGGGATGGTCCCCACAGTTATGGCCATTTATGAAAGTTATAACTGGTTATTTCAGTGGGATTATACATGTTATAAATGGGGTTATAAGTACTTATAACTGGTATTTCGGGCCATAACTGCAAGGAATGGAACGCTTTAAACCGCAAAATATTATGGAATGACTACGGTATTTGGAAGAGCTGGTTGTATATCTTTTCTGGCTGGTGATATCAGATGTATATATTTTAATGTTCCATTCAGAAATTTAAATGGAATCTGGACCCGACATTAATGATATAATTTCGTGGTGAAGGATTGAAAAAGACCACTGCGGGTTGGTGCAATAGCCTGCCATGGCCTTCTCTGTCTGTGCAATCCCTTCGACAGACAGTTATGGGTCTGCTGGAAACGGCGAGGAATGCCGCCCGATCGCGTCGCGAAGCGCTAAGAGATCTAAGAGCAGAAGATGCTGCAGTGCAATTATGCTTCGAGTTGTCAGATGCAATGTGGGGCCCCCCAGTTATGTTTGTTGGTTTATAAGCACCAGTAACTAGTTCGTTATAAGTACCATAAACCATAGTGAAATTGGAGTTATAAACCAACTTAGCTATCTTGGGGGCCTCACATTGTGCACTAAAACGCGCTAAAGCGAGAAGAAGACTCGCTCTTGAGACTGCAGAGGCCGCTGAAAGACTGAATGTCACCCAAGCCATGGCAGCACCGTGGCCATTGCAGCGTGGACAGCAGAGCTGCAGTGATCGGTGGCACCATTGCTGGATTTTGTCTCACCAAAAATTGTATTATATAATAATAATATTATGATGTTGAGATGCTGCTATTTCTATTCGTTCTATAAATATTTATTTTTTGGAAAAAAATAAGAAAAAATAGGATTCAGAAATAGGAAAAAAATAGGGTTCCAGAACTCAAATAGGAAAA
>Ga0126342_10022527_pt1 | contig 10390 bp, 10 predicted proteins | sample Cyp1metagenome_FD_92528 | JGI IMG/M metagenome (GOLD analysis project Ga0126342, IMG submission 92528) | Coral microbial communities from Lord Howe Island, Old Settlement Bay, Australia - Cyphastrea 1 metagenome | ecosystem: Host-associated > Invertebrates > Cnidaria > Coral ...
CCATTCATTAAACATTCATTAGACATCATTCAACATTCATTAAACATTTAATAAACATTCAATAAACATTGATTGACCATTCATTAAACATTCATTAGACATCATTCAACATTCATTAAACATCCATGAAACATCATTTAAACATCATTAAACAATGCTTAGTGGATCTGGGGCTTCTACGATGTTTCTCAGCGAAGGCATCACCTGGCGAGGCGACATGCTGCTGGGATGATCAAACATGGCTAGTTGGGGAAATCCCCCATTTATTGGAAAATGATGGGTTTTTCCCCTATGGAAAAAATATGAAAAATCATGGATTTTTGGGACATTAACCATTCATTGGTGATTTTCCCATTAAAAGCTGCATAAACAAATATAAATGATGGGTTTTCCCATTGGCAAATGGAGGTTTAACACAAGGGGAATCTGCAGAATCTAAAAATCTATGGGGAAGTTTACAGCAAGCCATGTTTTCAGATCACCGGAGAGACTTGAAATCTCGGGTCAGACATGAAAACTTCCATTGTTCAGATCAGGAAAGTCCTTGAACTAGATGAACTAGATGTGAAATGATACCCTCTGGTAATGACTAACATAGCTATTGAAAATGGCCATTTAGTTCGTGGATTTACCCATTGATAGCATGGTGATTTTCCAGTTATGTAAACGTTTACCAGAGGGTACAATTGGTCAATTCGTTGGGGGAAAATCCTTGGGATTCCCAGGTTGGATTGCCAGAGGAGCAATGGCAGCAATGGTCTCCTGAATTGGACAATGACAATGTTTCATGTTCAAGAATTTCACATCCTTGAGCAGCTTCCAAGACCTATCCTCAATTTATCACTGCTTCACCGTGGTTCACCTTTCTTTTTGTCAAAGCATACACTACTGGCTCAATCATTCTTAGCGGTCTTCATCTGCGAAACCCAAGCAGAACCTGCCCGTGTGGGGATGATGGTTATTGATGGTGCAAAAACCCATACAACTAGAGATTTTTGGGGATGATTTATGGCATTGGGATACAAAGACGAATGGTATAGATTTGCATGAATATAGCTATATACATGTATATATATACATGTATACCTATCTATGTATACTTGGGTATACCACATTAGATCACAATAGACCAACTCTTCGTTGCTGAAGTTCTCCTGCGGGCCCGGCCTTTTCCAAGAAGGGTCCCACGTCCTCCTGCTCCATAAAATCATCGGGGGCCAATGGCAGAATATACAAGAAACTACCCGAAAATGATAATGCTTAGATGAAATGGTGCTTTAATGAACCCTAGATCATTGAATGATCCTCTATTCAATAGAGGATGCACCCTAAAGTAAACATCGAATGCCAAAATGAAGAATGATAATGATTTAATATGATGATTTGAGGATGATCCCCCCAAAGATATCAATTTCCTAAAATGATGATGCAAAAAAATGAAATCGAATGCAACAAGAACATCGCCATCTGTCCAGTTTCCGCACGTTTTGACGAATCCACATCCTGCCACAGCGTTTTGACGAAACGGGCCTCGTCTTTCTCCATGTCCTTTAAGAGTTCTTCCGCTTCCAAGTAACGACCCATCAAAAGCAACTGCCTGTGTGGCACCAATGCACAGTAGCCGTGGCTTAGCTGGTCAAATCAACTGTCATTTGATCGTTGCCATCACCCATGACACCACTTCGGGTTGTGGCCCGCTTTAAAGGTCCAGTTTTTCGTGACTGGTGACAAATCCAAGTATGAGTATGAGCGAAATCTCTATATATATATACAGTATATATATAGAAAAATATGTGAATAAAATCATGTGTATGTGATGAATTAGGTTAGCTTCTGTAAGTTGGAAGAGTTCACATTCTACTAACAATTAAACAACTTAATCTTCATCAACGTAAGTTGGAGGCGAGAAAATTACAATGGGATTGGTGACCGCTAAACCTCTACTTTACTGCCAATACAATGGGAAACAACCAAGATTGGTTCCGTCCACATCTGATTGCATCCCTACTATCTTCACCTGCTGAAACACAAAAAGTATATATGCACACTGTGAATGCACACTGAACTCAAGACTTTTCAGAGTGGATGCCCGATGTCTCTAGTCTATATCATGTCATGTCATATCATCCTCACCATTTCTCTTGGTAAATGACAATATGTAATTCACCAATATTCACCATGGAATCAGGCCGGCTATCCCAATTCCAAGTCTTTATTTTAGGGGTGATTCTCAAGGATGCCACAAATCCCAGGCCGCACCTGGCAGTGTAGCGCCCGCCTTCGCCCACGCTGATTTGCGAGATCTGCAGCGCCAGGTCCATGGTGATACATGGGGCTTGGGAGCTATTTCAAGACAAGGCCATGCTTGAATTTGTTTATACAGTACACAAACAGATAAAACAAAAAAAAACGTAGATTCATGTGATTTCCGCAGCTGCTGGAGAAAAGAACTACGATAATGAGTGAACTTTCATTTGTTGGGAGGGTTACTATACATCATACATACCGTTACATAATACCGTTACATTCCGTTGCATACCCTTCATCATATCTATAATCATATGTATCATCACATCTATGATAATAACTATCATCAAAGTTATCCTCATATCTATCATATATACATATATATATATATTATCATCATATATATATATATATATATATATATCATCATATATATGTCATCATCATATATATATATATATATATATATAATTATATATATTGTCATATTTATCATCATGTATATCATCATATATATCATCGTGTATATCATCATATTTATCATCATATCTATCCTCATGCCTATCAATCAGTCAATCATTCAATCAATCAATCAATTTATATATCTATCTATCTATCTATCTATCCATCTATCTATCTATCTATCCATCCATCCATCCATCTGTCTATCTCTATCCATCTATCCATCCATCTGTCTATCTCTATCCATCCATCCATGCATACATGCATACATGCATATTTGTCCCTATATCGAATTAGCATTGGCTTGCTGGCATATAGCAGCGCCAAGTCCCCGAGTCCGGACCGGTCACTAGCCACCCAATCCTTTCGTGGCTGTGACGTACCTTGTTTCCAGATTATTTATGTATAACCCATAGGATCCATATATGGTATATATGCTAACATTGGGGGTATAGTGATGGTAAATGTTACCATATATAGCATACATGGATCCTATGGGATATGGAATCCATATTCATGCTCTTTGCGCTTGAACTGTTCAAACATCTTCCGGCAGTTTGAAGCCTATTCGACCTATTCTTTCTATAACTTGTCATTTAGTTTGGGTCAAACCCTGATTTCGCGGCATTTCTGTAGCTTTCAACTTGTCAAATGTGAACGTCCCGGAACAAAAAATACCAAGGCACTCCCTGGGACGCGGCGGAAGGCAGCCGCGGAAGGCTTCCCGAGTCCTGGTCCTTTGAAAAATGGATTGGTCGAATTGAGAAGATCTAGAGGAAACATGAGGAAACCATGGTTTTTACCAACAATTATGGATTTTGGGACCTCTACACGTTTTTTTTAAACATTTTTTTACCATCATGATATGGTCAATATTAGACAATCCTGCCAGAAAATAATTCGATCATAAAAACAAAAACACACATATCTACGATGGACAAAAACTTACTGCTGCTAAACGCAGGGAATTTTCGCTGATGATCCCAGTCATCACTAGTAATGTCATCACATAATCATCCCAGCAATCCCCAGCAACCCATCCATTCCCTGCGTTTAGCAAGAAAATCAACGACCCAATCAAGGTTTACCCATGGTTTACCCAGGAGATGTCACCGCAACAGATTCAGCCTATAGCAGCCTGGCGATCATATTTCTGTTGCCGCTGGCTGAAAACAAATGGTGGCTGAAAACACGTGAAAAGAGGTATAGTATAGCATAGTATAGCATAGTATAGCATAGTATAGCCATAAACTCCGTCAAACGCCTGGTGACCCCGAGCATCTGGTACCATAAATGCATGCTGGACATAGCCGGGATAGTCAAAAGTGCGGCAAAATACGTCTATGGTGTGTGGTCGTCCATGCCAGAGTGGGAATCCTTGTTACACCCATTAATGGGTGTATACAGTGTATAAGTCCCTGTGAATGGATTGATGACTATTCCCCATAGGAAACCAACTGGCTCCTCCAACGGGGCTGTTTCAGCACCTCAGCAACCCTTTGGTATCTGGGATGTAAAAAATGGGGATGGATGAAAACACCCTGCAAAACTAAGGTTGTAACCATGAAACAAATGGGTTATATTAATATTAAGGTTGTAACAGCATGTTGTAACCATAAAGGAAAAGGTTGTAACCAGCAAACATAAGGATATACAAGGATACAACCATCAAGCATATACCTATAAGTCAAGACCTAAACCAATTTCCCAGGGGATGAAGATCATACTCACTACGAGCTGAATTTTCATGTTCGAACCAGGAATCTAGTGCCTGAGTTCCTACAGGTATGTGTTTTTTTGATACGCACTCAGCGCACCCCTGAGAACTGACATGAAACCCCCAGCTGGTTTGGAATTTCGGATGTTCGGACCTTGGAAATGGCGATGTTCGGGGACAGCTCCCCATTGCGTCAGACCCTGAGTGCTCCACCACTGAGGGTCGTGGGACTTTGTTCCTCTGCTCATCAAGCATGGCTGGGAAAAATTCCCCATTTGTCGATAGGTTTCTCCCATTATAGAACCTCCATTATTAGGGATTTTCCATGATTTTCCCATTGCAAGAAACGGTTTTTCAAAATCAAACGACCAGGATTACACATATGCCATCATTCACATTGAAAGGATGATCCCTCGCCAAACCGTTAGCTCTTGAGACCAAGAAATAACATGTGGCTTAACGAAGTTCCACAGGTTGAAAGAACTCATGGACGATGTGTTTTTCCTATCTTTGGGGGATTACTACAGATATAACTGGCCTGTATTGTGTTAATCTTAATTGGTCCTCACAAAAGCATCTGCAATATATATATATATATATGCGAATGTCAGTTAAGAGGTCCAGACTCATATATATATATATATTATATTATATGATATATATAATATATTATATATATAATATATATATATATATATAATTGTATGTATATCTATAATTTTTGTATACATATATAATAATTATATAAACACAATTTCACCGGGATAGGCAAGTAGCTGCCTCCACCGTCCCGTCGGCGATCGACTCCTTGGCAACAAAAAACTGATCTGGAGAGACAGAAACCCAGAGTTTGGTTAATAATGGTTAATCTATGGTTAATCTATGGTTAATCTATGGTTAATCTATGGTTAATCTATGGTTAATAATGGTTAATAATGGTTAATAATGGTTAATAATGGTTAATAATGGTTGATAATGGAAATTAATGGATGACTAATGATGATTAAGGGAATATACCATCTGGTTATGACTAACATAGCGAACTCGAAGGATCCACCATCTTTAATAGTTCAATCAGTTCAATCAACTATTTCTATGGGCCATTTTTCAGTTCGCTACGTTAAATTACCAGAGGGTAAGTTGTTTTTTTGTCAAATAACATCAAAAACAACAAACCACTAGGGTTGATTTGAAATATATAACATTAACATAACTAGTAACTAGTTCATACGGATGTTCAAGGGGATGATACTGGCACGTTTTGCCGCAGCACCAGATTTATACCACAATTGGATCATGTGATGGCGCAATGTGGGGAAACCCGGTAACATCAACAAAGACCATAAAACATGTGCCAATGTGATTGGCAACATCAAGTTTTTCTGTGTTTTCTTTTGTGGATTTTTTTCGACCAAACACCATCAATCAAACATAAAAAACAAAAGTGTCTGTTTTTGGTTGACAGTCAGTACCATCTGGTTATGACTAACAGTTCGCCATGGAACATCCCCATTTCTTATAGGTAAACCACCGAACTAAGCGGGCCATCTATACCATCGGTGAATCAGTGGCAATCCACTGAGCCCCCACACCACCTTTTGCACGTCATCCAATGTCAAAACCTGCCGTCTTTTCTTTGCGGCAAAAGGGGTAACCCTATGCCTATGCCTTGTGTTGGGGAAGCAGATGGAACCATTGACTGGTCTGAAGAAGCTAATAATTCATGATGTATTAAAAATAAATATGTATAAATGATAATGTATAAATCAGTAGGCTAAGGCCCTTTTGGGATACTATGGGATACTTACCCCGTCACTGATTGATCATGATTCCAGTGACATCGCGTTGTGAGGTTGCTCCCTCCTCATCATCGGATAGCTGCAGCAAAGGGGTTAATACATCATGGCATTCTAACTCTTAACGTATAAGAATCATGATCCGTTCTTGTCCATAATTTGAATCAAAGAGCCTGTAGTTCGCACATGTTCACTCTATTTATATATATATATGTATGTGTATCTCGCCATCAAGCAATCAACATTTTGTGTCAAGAACCTTCCGCATAACCACCTGAGAAAGTGCTGAAAAAGTCTAGGCCCCATCAGCCCAGGGTGGAACCAGCGATCGCCTTGGTCGGAAACTTATCATCATGTCCCCCATAAAAAATACCCGATTAATCTAATATTCAATCAAATCATATCAGTTTGTTGGTCATTCATGATGTTGTATGTGCAAAAAACAACTAATATACATAGACCCTCCAATGAAATACCACCCAAAAATGGTAACAGCACTAGGGTAAAGCATGATAAAACACTATTTCTATGGGTACTTGGAGGGCTAGGCACAAAAGTCAGTTTCGTATCCCCATCATATCCCCATGATAGTTGCACCTCGGCCTTCGCGCAACAGCTGGTTGTAACACCTTCGAAAGGGCGCCCCGCTGTGTTTAGACGGGTTGCTTGGTGGAGAATTATGGACAAACTATGATTGATGATATTGCTTGACTTAATTTTTATTCACTGTCCTTACTATCCTACCCCCTATACTGTATGTACTTTTCGATACTGCTTTATGTTTATGTCACTGGTGTTGTTATATATTTATACGTATGTGTATATATATATATATCCTAGTTCATTCCTAGACGAATTCAAGGCTTTTGTCTGGGATAATTAATTGATGAGGTCGCTGTGAGTTGGCACCACACTATATGAATGATGAATGTCGAGTGAAGGTACACGTGAATGACCGTCCATTGCCAATGGGGCATTTGTGGGTGCACACACACCTGAAATGCTGACCATTTTGGGATTATTCTCCAGGGAAGTCTTGAAAGGATTTTTGACAGGAAATACTATAAACCAACCAGGGTTACCCAACCAGGGTCAGTCAAAGAAACATCTCGCACCCTGGGCCTTCATTCTATAGTTTTCTCCTCCATGACGATGATTTCAAGGTTTTGGTATGGTTTGATCAAATTATGTACACATGAAAAACAGGTTCATTTGCTGCGGATTGAAATAGATTGCAATGGTGTCATGGTGTCCATTTCAGCGCAGCTGTCTCTCCAGGTCCCAAACCCATCTCGCTTCGAGATCACCTGGTGAGAGCGGGGGTGAACTCTTTCAACAAGGCCAACATGGGGCTTACATTTACACCTTACAACTTACAACGCATAAAACACGGACTTAGGGTACCTACTTGTACCTCCAATTTTCGTCCCAATTTCACGGAAGTGGACATTTCTATACGTTAAAACCCCAAACATGATTCTTGGGTGAAATTAAAAACACATCATATATATATATTCATATGTATATAATTAATATTTATATATATACACACGCTGAGCCCAGTTTGAAGTCTGGTTCTACCCTTTGAAGTCTGGTCAAGATCTCTTGACCCCATCCCATGTTCGATGTAAAATTATGTTGGACATCCGGGTTTCTTCACATCACCAAGACAGACAAAGTAGACCACACATATACCACACATATACCACACATATTACATATATTCCATCCAATTCCCTTTCTGATTGATGCTTCGCGATGGGCGGAAGTCGGCCTCCGTCACGAAACTTCACCCACGCTAGTAACGCCGCGGAGCTTTTTTGACGCCCCCGGAGCTTTTTGGGCCAAAACGGCGTTGCGCGACAGGTGACTTTTTTGTTCATGGCGTCATGTCAAAGTACCGGAGAGTATTTCTTGGTTTTCTTGTGAAGTGGTGAAATGTTTAAATACACGCAAGATGAGGCAGGAAGGGTTAAAAGAGTAACAAGCCACATGTTCTTTTTTTAATGCCAAAAATATCCAGAAAACATGTTTTTTAGAGTAGATCAAGGGACTCTTGTAGATGTTTCCTTCAATTGTAGAGGAAATCGGGTGATATTTCAGGTGCCCAAATTGGAGGTACCTAAATGGACAGTTGCAGAACTCACATGACATGTTTTCTTTTTGCTTTCATATGTTGATGGTGCAAAACGGTTCGCCACATTTGCAAATATGGGTCCATTCCAGTTGCGGCAGGTGCATCCACTGGCTAAATATCATTGTTTTCCCACTTAAAGTCACAGTTTTTGGCTGTATGGGCTAATATGGATACATTTCCGGACAAACCCACATCCCATCCCATGCCACCCAGGGGGGTGCCACGGCATCCACGGCCACTCTCCTTCTCACTGTTGGCATAGGCTGCATCGCCGATGATGCGTGCCGCACGGTCGGGTAACGCCTCACGGGTGGTGATATTGGATGATATCTAACAGGATGCAGAGGGGATAGAATGGATTCAATCTGGATAACTTATTACAATGTCAACCCTGGACTGATACATGTAAACCCTAGCTGCTTCATTGGGGGGTACGCTCCCCAAATAGTGATGTCATCTGCTAGTAAAATGGTACACCCCCCCTGTGTTTAAGCCCAGGGTTTTATTAATCCGGGTTGACATTGTCATGGTTGGGCACTGACAATGAAGAAAACATAGGACGACATGTTTAGCACACACAATATGGACCATAGCATTTTCTCTGGTTCTGTTCATCAAGAAACTGGGATATCATTGGGATATTTCTATAGTCTAGTCGCCAACAGGGGATATTGGGTCTGTAACAGTTTTTCAGGAAAAATGGAGGGATATGGGAAATTCTGTCACCAACAATGGGGATGTTACCAGGATATACCTCTTTCCGCTTGTGATTTTTGGGGGCATGGCCCCTCCAACCACTGCAGCATGGCCCCTTTGTCTCAAGCGCCGATGGGGATCATAGCCCATTCCTCCGCATCGTGTGGCGTCGGCATACGAATTGAGATATCTAACAGCTGCTATTGGAAAGAAAGTTGCAGCTGCAATTATGAAACCTCCTATGAAACCTCCCAGGCTTACAAATTAAGTGAGAAAACCAATTCCCATATATTCCCATTGCCTGACTAGCTAAAGTAGCTGCATTTGGGCCTTTGGTTGGTCATATCAACCATGTCACAAGCCCACGACCACTGTGGTGCTGGTGACATGTTTGTCATACTGGTCAGAAATATGCGAACATGTTCCTTGTTTCATTCCCATGCTTGTTGGTTTGCTGTATAGTCTGTTACCTTGGGGGATAAGTTTCACCCAAGTTGGAGGCAGGTGAACGTCTTGTTCTTCCGGAAAAACAAGTGTTTGGATTTTGTTTGCTCAGATCTAAAACATATATATCTGGTTGGTGGTATACCTACCCCTCTGAAAAATATGAATTCGTCAGTTGGGATGATAACATTCCCAATATATGGAAAGTCATAAAAAATGTTCCAAAGCACCAACCAGATATAGTTTATCCAAAAACAAGTGTTTGTTTATCCTCAGAAATGATCCTTCCGGAAAACTTCTCCAGCGATAGGGGCGAAGCTGTAGATGCTATAGCCCATAGCAGTGCTATTTTTGATCGCCAGTGTAGGTGAATATGAACATGTTGAACATGTTGAACATACCCGGACGTAGATATATCATGATATATCTAGTTGTTTTCAAGATCAATTCGCCGCTTCATAGCCATCCTGGCTCAGCTCTCAGATGTCTACTTTTGTTCATCAACAAATTCCGCCACCTGTCGCCATGTGGAAGGCCGCCAGGTGGGATGTGGGATGTCGCAGGGATGTTGACGATTGCTAGGAGCCAAACATTTGTGTGGTAGGGAAACAGCAGCTACTGTTTTTGTTAAAAAAAACGTTGGCTATATTTATGTATTGCTTGTATATAGTCAGTTACCTACAACATGTAAATACAGAATAGTATATTATATTATACTATATTATATTATAATGTTCTATTAAATTATATTATATATATTATATTATATTATATTATGTTAAATTATATTATATCACATGTTATGTTATGTTATGTTATATTATATTAAATGATATATTATTGTTTGTTATATATATATATATTATATATTATATTATATGTATATATTAA
>Ga0126342_10022528_pt1 | contig 10390 bp, 12 predicted proteins | sample Cyp1metagenome_FD_92528 | JGI IMG/M metagenome (GOLD analysis project Ga0126342, IMG submission 92528) | Coral microbial communities from Lord Howe Island, Old Settlement Bay, Australia - Cyphastrea 1 metagenome | ecosystem: Host-associated > Invertebrates > Cnidaria > Coral ...
ATTTTCCATCAAACATGTGGAATTTAACCATCAAACATGTGGATTTAATCATAAAAAGGTGCGGATTTTCCATCAAACATGTGGAATTTAACCATCAAACATGTGGATTTAATCATAAAAAAAATGCGGATTTTCCATCAAACATGTGGAATTTAACCATCAAACATGTTGATTTAATCATAAAAAAATGCGGATTTTCCATCAAACATGTGGAATTTAACCATGAAACATGAGGATTTTTTCGCATCAAGCAATTTCAATGTTTTTCCACGAAAAGGTACGTATTGATCTTCGTACGCATCTGGAATGTGGATTTGGGATCTTACAGGATCCTACCATCTGGGGATTTGATTTGATGATAGAACATGATAGAACCATTACCCTCTGGTAATTTAACATAACTATGGAAAATCACCATGCTATTCATGGGAAAATTCACTACAAATGGTGATTTTCCATAGTTATGTTAAATTACCAGAGGGTATAATGTGGGGATCAGGAACCATCAAAAGTTGAGGATCAAAAGTTGAGTATCAAACATCGGGATTTCACAAAAAAAACACTTTGATAAACAATTTTGACTCCCAAAATGGAGGGTCATTTTGCGATATGAAAACGTCTCATTTTGCGATATGAAAACGTCTCATTTTGGGTTAAACAGCACACACAGGATTCTTTTTTTGTGGTAAATGATCACATTCTTTAGGTTCGTTTTTAGGTTATTTTTTTGGGGGTTACCATGATTTACCCCAAAAATCATGAGCCATGCCCAAATCAACGATGGCCGGAGGGTCCCGAAGACCGGTGGTTCTCGTTGCCCTTGGTTCTCGATGCATCTGACCCCTTTAAACTAAATGTGCAGATGGATTTCTCATATGTATATTGTCTTATATATCATACTATATCTTCTCATAGGGTATATGAGTATACATTGTCAACATCATATGCATCATCATTTTATTGCCGTGTTCATTACACTAACAGTGTCATGATGAGAAGTATTGTGTACATATATATAATACACATACGCATGGCATATATATATACATAGACATTTACAAACACATATACACCTTCACATGTAATGTACGCATACACATACACACACATGCATATATATCTATATATAATTGTATTTATACACATACAAACATATATACATATCCATATGCATACAAAAATACACAAGCATACAGAATATAGTAATGATACATTACTCATAGTCAATGATACATACATACCTACTTACCTACCTAGCTACCTAGCTAGCTAATCTCTCTGTCTGTCTATATATCTACCTATCTATCTATCTATCCATCCATCCACCCATCCAGCAATACATGATATCTATGTATGATATGATATGGCTTGATCATAGACAATGGATACGATGTATATGTGTATATATATATGTGTATTGCCATCCCACGAAATTGCCCTAGGTACACTGGATCTCTGTGAGAAAGCCAATCTAGACCCATGAATGAGTTCAAAGCACGATTGACAGAAATGACATGAGAATCCAAACAACTATACAGTAACACTTGTAAATGATGCGAGTAGCACCCAAATGGCGCACAGTGACAAATTTATCCTGAGACCGCCACGGACACACCACGTTGACGACGAGAGAGGAAGCCTAGGGAAACGCTGTTGGTAGCCACAAGAGTTGGTGATCATTACCAAATTCAAAGCCTCCAATATGATCCAATATTCATATCAAGAAACGTCTATCAACTTGTACTTATATGAGGTTGGGTCAAAACCTTGTTCCCTGCATTTCACATCAAAACAACTGATAGTTCTGGATGGCCATGCCCCTAGATAGCATGGTATCTCTATATTCTACAGTATATGTATTGATCCATAGCCATACAATATAACTCCTTTCCCCTATCTTCTAATAGGGCTTTGGAGCTCCGGGAGCTCCGAACCTTTGGTCAAAACTGCAGCGCCGGCGGAAGCAAGCAGCAGCCTCACATGGGCGCAATTGACCGATTTAATCCCCTGAAAGACTCGAAAATCATGAGAAAAATCAGCTAATGGCTGCGACAAGATCCCAAACAGTCCGAAAATGGATCTGAATGCTACCAACAAAGTGCCAACAGACCCGGTTTGAATCAAATTTATGGCCCCGAGCCTGGTGCTGGAGCCGACTCCATTGGCTCCAGCTCCTGCACAGCCGTGTGATCCTATTTCCTTGTAGTGAAATAGATCTGACGCACAAGACCTTGGGATTATATGGTAATGGGTCAAAATGAAGGCACCCAAAACCGCAGATTCTGTTCATTCCCCACCTGTCAGGTGAGGGTTCTTAGATTTTATGTCAGCTGTCCCGCCTCCCGCCTCCTGCTCCTCCTCCTCCGCCGGACCTCAACTGCAAGCTCTTGATCGCAGTGGTCCCAGCCGGACCTCGACCACAAAGAATCTCCGAAGATATATCAGATAGAATGCCAGAAAGAATGTCAGACGATATGCCAGATACATTTGCAAGAAAGAATGTCAGATAGAATATGATAGAATGTCAAAGTATATGCCAGAAAGAATGTCATATATTGTCAGATAGAATGTCAGAATAAATATGACATATATACTTCCAGATGGTATGTCCGAAACTATGTGAGAATAGTGGTTCAGGGTGGGGATCACTCGAATAAAGTAATTTTAGTATTTACCATTCAATTTTAGGGTAGACCCATACCCCTATGGGATTATTTGAACTATCTATTTTGTCGGGCCCAAGACCTCCGGTAGTCAAACGTGGCCATGCTCCCCAGTTTTAGATGATGTCTCATGATTTTTCCACGCTCTAAACTAAAACCTCCGTTGCAAGAGATTCCACCTGAACCTCTTCTGGCCGCCGAGCTTGATGATGGGTATGTGCCTGGCGTGTTCATGTTGGAGTCATAGGGCTTTCCGTTTTGGTCATAGGGGTACCCCCCAACTCATCGGAAATTATATAAATTAGACCATTTGAGTATTGAAACCCATGTTTTTCGGGGATCCACCATTTTAAGAAACCAAAGGGACGAAGGTCGGACGAAGTTGGACTGGAAAGTTCAGGACTGCAAAGTCGGACGAAGCTCAAAACACGATGATTCGGGAACGTTCAGGACAAGTTCGTTATATGTGGCACACCCAATGATAAACTATCCCGATTGAACCAGAAAGAAGCATATACCCTCTGGTTATTTAACATAGCCATGGAAAATCCCTCATAAACGGAGGTTTGAATGGGAAAATCATCTATAAATGGGCCATCTATACCATGGCTATGTTGAATAACCAGAGGGTACTATAAACGCTCGCAGGTGAGGTTTACTAATTTATTGGATTTCCCATATTACCCATCTTTTATGGGTTTATTTGGATTGATATCTCCAGAATCACCAGGTTATCATCAAAGTTGTGGGTGATTTTTCAGTCGTTGGTTCAAGGAGACAACACTTCAGTCCACTCCACTGACCCATATGACTACGTGCATTGCTTTTCTTCATGTGTATTTTATACATGTGTATTTCTATTTCTATTATATATATATACATACACATATTTGTATATATATATGATTATATATGTATGTATACATGTACACACATTCTGTATTTATCTATGTATATATACACGCACCCCCGGATATATACCCCAAAGTTCTCTTGAGGCCGCTTCGCGGCCTCGGAGTTGAGCTGTCGACACCTCGGATCCCGATTCCGGTTTTTCGACGATGAACACCATGGTAAAAACCATCAAAAAATCATCAAAAACCAGTGGTTTATATCAAAACACCATGAACAATCCAACTATATCATGTATCAGTGATGTATTAAAAGGTGAATAAAAACACTTTAAATACTATTAACATCATTGGGCTTCATTGGTGTATCAAAGTGTTAGTTACATTATGTTACATATGTTACATTCTGAAGTCCAACAGTTTATGACCCCAAAACACGTCCAAACGCAGCCCAACAGTTGGTGTATTGGCCTGCGGAGAAGCCGACGCAGGCAGAGCCTTGGCGTTTTCGGTGATGTTTGAATTTATGGTAGATATATCGTTTATGGTCAACTATTGGACGGACATGGTCAACCGCTTTAGTTTATGGTTCATGGTTTTGAAAACAAACACGAGGATCATTGTGGTTTATGGTAGATATATCTATAATAATCTATAATATATCTATAATCAATGGGGGTTATAAACCAGCCCATTCAAACTAATCAAACAGTGAGGTCATGATCAAATTCATCCAGAATCACTGGCCATCTCAGGAACCTAAATTGGAGGTACCTACCATATATAGGGCCCATTTTTTAGGCCTATGTAAGGGAATATCCCCACAAAATAAGGCCTTTTGCGGTACAGTACCCCCCATTCGATTCAAATCTTGGCCCTGGACCATGATGAAAGTGGCTGCCATGCTCAAGTCTAACACCTTTCTAGCTGTGACACCCAAATGGAAAAATGGATTCTACTAGGGCAACCTGTGGTCAAAGTCATCAAAAATTGGGATCAAATCCATCAAACATCAGGATTTGACCAGGAAACGCATGGGAATATAATAATGACATGCTTGCGATATTTCATGAGATAGCAATTGGAAAATCGCCCCGAAATAATGCTCGAATTTGCGGGGGCTCCTAGTTCGCTGTGAGAATCCCAACTTTGAATCAAGGGAGAAATCATCAAGCTACCTGGTTTTATCCTGGTTTTTAAAGGATCTAGTGGAAACCATGAATTTGTCAGCCACATCTGAGGGGGTGTTCCTGTAACATATGCCATGAACCAAGTCTGAGACTCCCCGGAAAAATATGAATTTGCCTGGCATTACCATCGCATTTCGTAGGATGGGAACAAAAACTGTGTGTTGGCGTGAACACCACAAACCAGTTGTGATTTTTAGCTGATACTTGGGTGGAACATTGAGTGGTAAATATTCTAGTTATTCTAGCGGATACAACTTACTAGTGCAACACCGGGTGCTGAAGAACCACATCATGGATCTCATGGATCAAGCTCGATTGTTCTGCTGCTTGTACTGCAAAACTTGGAAGGTTTCAGACTTGGGTTTGTCTGAAAATGGGATACCCCAAAATCTCATGGTTGGTCAGTTTATGTCAGTTTGCCATCCCGACCATCCTCAACTGACATAGCTATGGCAGCTATGGAAAATGGCCCATTTACAGCTGATTTCTCCATTTAAACTGCTGAATTTTGCTCTGTGAAAGTACCAAAGGGTACCACCAATATTGGGGATGGACCAAAACTCCAAAAAATAAACCTACCACTTGGGGGTGGTAAACCTACCACCCATCATGGTGATGACTTCGGGATTGTTTTATTTTTAAGGCTTTACCACATTATTACCCCCTGAGAACACTATAAATGACAGTTAAATCCCATATAAATCCCATATAAATCCCATATAAATCCCATATGCCTGGAGGAATAAACCATCCATAACTCCCAGCGACTCATCCTTAACGGAACCGAACCGCGGATGGTTCCCGCACCTTCCCAGCGGGGTTCCAGCGGCCTGTAAAAATCCAAACAAATCCCAAACAGATGATCCAAACTGGTAGAGTTGCGCTGATCTTCCCAGTAAGAATAGTGATTTGTCACATGATATATATATATATGTATCTTATGTATATATATATATATGTATCTTATGTATATATATATATATATGTATCTTATGTAAGAATAGTGTATTTTATGTGATCTCTGGTATATATATAATATAGAGTAAATAATAAATATAGGAAAGAGTTGATGCCATGCACTGCCCATTTCTCCTCTGAACACTAATCAATCTGCATACATCCGGCTAAATAACAATGACACACCGACCTGAAATTGACCTGTAACTTTAAGCGATGGTTCCTCTACTCCAGAATCACTTCTGGTCAGGTTGCAGTGACGTGGTCATAGTTTACCCATAAATAAATGAATGTATATATATATACATATCTCTATATACATATATATATGTATATATATGGTCCATATATATATACAATTATATATACATACGTATTTTATATATACATACATATATATATGTATGGATCTATCTGAAAATAGGCTACACCAAAATCCCGTGGCCCATCATTCTTTTCCCTATCAAACTGCCCTTCTTTCAGAGACACCAGCCTGGACGGCCGGAGGCGGAGAATTTGTCGAGCCAGAAGCTGCAGATGGTTGGATGGGCCAGCGAAATCCTGCACGAGTGGGGATGCCTTTTAAAAAGGGATTCCGGTAAAACACTGTAAACAATGGGATTATTAGATGGGATGTAAAAACCATCTACCAGCTGGTGCAGGAGTTCTTCCATCCACAGCATGTACGTGGGGATGATTATTTTGAATCATATATATATATACATCTACAAACCATTATATATGAGCAGAGATATCACGAGATATAAGTATGATTAAATATGTATCTATACAATTCTATAGAAATATTGTTTATATAACGTATCGACACAATGCGTAGTATGCATTTATTGTATTTGTACGGGGATGTATGTGTGTATATACATGGGACTTTAATCGATAAATGAAGATTGAATGTACTGTAGACCAGCAAACTAATATGAGACTGAAATCACAAACCATCCAATATCCGACCAGTACCCTCTGGTAATTTAACATAGCCATTGAAAATGGCAATTTATAGTTGATTTACCCAGCTGTAAAATGGTGATTTTCCATAGTTTTTTGTTAACGTTCACCAGAGCGTAAGACATTTTTCGGGCAAACACTACACTGATTTGCAGCGTCCACTGGACTATGTACATCGCTGCGCTGCCAAGATGGCTATGCCGGCAACACAAGCGCTGGGAAATGCCGTGAGACAAATGGCAGGTGAGACATGTATATGTATTGTGTGTATATATATACACATAATATATCTATATATTATGTATATATATATATATGTATGTGTATACATATATATATATATATATTGTATTATATATGTATCACTGTCACTGTGCTGTTTCGCACATTCTCAAACAAAGCCATTTGCTGATTCGCACTTTAACTCAGCGGCGCTTTGGCAACTGTGGCAACTGCGCGTTGCTATCCCTGCGCGTGGTGACAGCTTGCTTCTGGTTGAATGTGAAAATAGGGAACATCCAAGAGATACTGTTACATCTTGAGTGGTATATCTGGATACTGTATAATATACAACTATTATATATATATATATGTATGTATGTATGATATGTATATATAACTACACAGCATTGTATATATATATACATACATATTAATATAATGCACATATTGCCGATGATACATGTATTCTAATATCTCCCCTATGGCAATCTATCATAATCTATCATGATCCTAGCCGTGTTTTTGGCATCATTTAGGATGCCCAAAAAAGGTTCAGGTCTAAAATCCTCTTTGGGAAGCTCAAAACCGGAGCAACAAAGGACCTACAAAATTGGTCACTTTAAAATTAGTTAGTGGGTGTGTATATATATATACCGTCTGGTAAATTAACATAACTATTGACAATCACCATGCTATTAATGGGTAAATCAACTATTTCGACTGGGCCATGTTCAATAGTTATGTTAGTTTACCAGAGGGTATATATATATTATTTTTATTCTCCAGCTGGTATAGCACCAAACATAACTAACACGAATCCATCATTCGTAAAAAGTTGCTACAATATTCCCACTGCGTCGCGTTTTGGTTGATCAATGTGCCTGTTTTGATTACTGCAAACCCCAACAATACCGAACCCAATTTTTCTTGGTTATCCCATTACCCCAATATTTCTTTGGTTATAGATCCCTGTGAGTTTTGGTAAATCCATCATCTTTCATTGGTTACCCTAGGGTAAACTAAGCGATTGATGTGGAAATTCGCGATGGATTTTCTACATCGATATTGGTTTCCCCTAGGGTCCAGTTACCACAGGACGACCTGAGAACTTCCCCGTGAGGCACCTCGAGGACCTCGACAGCGAACGGGGTATAGGGTATACCCATTGTATCACTATGATATGTCCCATAGATTTCCCATACTGTATGTAGGCTTATTTTCCTATATTTAACCATGATATACTATGATGATCGTGATGATTGTCTTAAATATAGGCTAGCCTATAAAGTATATACCCTCCCAAATGGATCCAAATGCCCATGTTCATCCATATTTTAAGATACTTTAAGATATCTTAAGATGGAAAATTATGATGAAACAATATGTTGCCTGATGTTTCTCCAAGTGATAGTGGCTTGGCAGCCACACCTCGCCCCCAGCGGAAGCAAACATGCCATGATAAGCCCCATACCAGGTATCTACAAAACTTGGAGAATATCTGGAGAAGTCTGAAGTCTGCAGTCAGATTTTCTCCTCGCAAGCAAGCTTTGATCACATGCGGCAATGGCCTTTCGAAGTTTGAAACGCACTCAATGAATTGCTGATGCCGAAGTGGAGTAGGGCCGAGTAGGGCAACTGCATTCATACAAAGCCGCAAACATGGCAGTCAAACACAAACCTATTCCATCGACTAGTAACTTCCCAAAGAAGGACTTGCAAACACACTTGTATGCACTTGTCAAGTAAAGTGCATGCAGCTTGCAGTTGCCTGCTACAAAAAGCACCAAAGGTCTTTGACGGTCTTTGATTCAAGACGCATGGTGAATTCCAACTTGACATTTCGCCATGGTGAAACTATAGCTGCATTATCATCATCCCAAGCGAATGCCCGCGCCTAAAAGTGCTTCCATTGCAGCAGTGTCTTCATCCGAGAGCGTCAAGCGATCATAGTCAGGCTGTGGAGACACTTCCTTCGTCAATTTGATAAAGTCGTCTCGATATTTCTTGGAGTAGGGATGACTGCTTCCCTCGATCTCTGTGTGCAAAATGGTGGCTTTCTTGAGCCAGGGCAAAGATTCTGGCATGTGGCCGAGCGCCTTCAGTGTTATGTGCATATTCCAAAATGAAACTGCACACCACACTGTCTTGCGTCCCAGATCTGACTTCAAGAATTCGCGCAGTGCCATGATGAAGAATTGGTTTGCTGGTCCCAAGTGGTCTTGACATAGTTCAATGACCCCCAGAACACGATAGGCGTTGCCTGTAGTCGGATGATTCAATGCGAAGAGCTTCGTGAACATTTTGCTTGGCAGTCTCAATTATTCCATCATTTGATGACGGAGCCTGGGATGGACATTCCCTGACCAAAACGGGCTGCAGAATGGCAGTGGAAACATGGCTCAGAGCCGCATGCCCCGGTTGCAGGCGAAGCTAGACGCCATTCGAAAATGTCATGCCAAGATGGCGTCAAGATCCAGGACATGTCAAGGCTTACAGAAGTTACGCCTGCGTATTGCAAACTGCTACTGCATCCTGAAAATTTCCCCTGCTTCCACTGATTCAAAACAAGTATTTCGGATAGAAGTGAGCCATTTTAGCAAGTAGTAATTGCTATGAACATGACCTTGCAATACATAGAAATGCAAGACTCTTATGTGAGAAACAAAACATAAGCAATTGACATTGACATGAAAATCGCCTTGAACTTTTCTGGGAGGGGCAGCTAACATATGCAGCATACAAGAATAGAGACCACTGAATCAGCGAGTGCACATTGAACTTGATGCCAGGATCGATGTCAAGAACCCAATGAATTAAAGGACTTGTGAACCTGGCTCCATGCACTGTGGATCTCTGGAAAACTACATAATTATAGGATTATTGGGGACACCTTATTTTCCAACAAACAGGACTGAATATGTATAACGACTATATATATTAGTATATATAAAGTATAACAAACTACAGTATATATGTTTGATTATATTTGTTTCTAACCTTAACAGGAACAGGACTGTCCAGCTTAAACATCGCGGACCATCCGTGTATGGCATCTAAAGTCACCCCGAAAGTGACCCTTCTGATGTGCATTGATACCCTGTGTATCAAACATGGCTAGCTGGGAAATCCCCTATATACAGATGAACATTTAACATATAAATGATTAAATGGATGTAAAAATGAATATAAAAATGGATATAAAATGGATGGATATAATTGAAATATAATCAACAATAATCAACATGATATAAATGTTGGTTTTTTGCAGATTTTTCCATGCTTGATGCCCAAAGAACAGCCACTTTCGGAAACGCCACCTTTCAGAACTCGTCTTGGAGCTGTTGCGAGGTCGACGGAAGCCCCGGTCCTTGCGACCGACGGCCCCCAGGGACCCATTGGGAGAACATGACCTACCATGACCTACAATGTGAGGCCCCCAAGATAGCTAAGTTGGTTTATAACTCCAATAACTATGGTTTATGGTACTTATAACTATAGTTACTGGGGCTTATAAACCAACTTATAACTGGGGGGCCTCACA
>Ga0126342_10022529_pt1 | contig 10390 bp, 11 predicted proteins | sample Cyp1metagenome_FD_92528 | JGI IMG/M metagenome (GOLD analysis project Ga0126342, IMG submission 92528) | Coral microbial communities from Lord Howe Island, Old Settlement Bay, Australia - Cyphastrea 1 metagenome | ecosystem: Host-associated > Invertebrates > Cnidaria > Coral ...
ACACCTCAACCTGTGAAGTTATCTAAGCAACACACTCTGAGTTCATCTCGGACAAGAAAATGAGGCCGACTACATTCAAGTTGTGGCACATAGGGTGTACACACCGGGGTCGGCGGCAGGGGCGGCAGCCCTTAAATATATATATATAACCTATAGCATATTATAATATGTACAGTGTATAAAATAAGTATAATAATATAATAATATAATGTATATATATATATATACCTATGTGTTTTACATATGTATGAAATAAGTAAGACACATATCCATATGTATTGTAAAATACAAACATATATAATTAATGCAAATCATATTAATATGTATGTATATATATATACATATATATATAAACATGTTTCAATATCTCTGTGTGTGATATATTATGGTGGCTGCGTCTGGCTGTATGTGTGTGTATTATGGTGGGTGCAGCGTTCATCCACGTGGTCAAACCATTTCATCAGGACCTAGTGACTTCAACGGATGGCGACACACGCCACAGCGCTGGTTTCTCTCAACTTGCTGCGTCAAGCAGGGCAAGCAGAAGTAATGGGCGCAAGGCGTAATGCCAAGCTGTTCCAATTCCAAGTTCTCCTGAAAACACAACAGAAATGGAGGGGAATCAGTCACTGATAAACATTTCTTCGAATTACTTCCACAGATTCGAAGTGTGGGCCTGATCTCAAACCAAAATAGAAGTCCCCGTGTATATTTTCCATAGTGTTCTAGTCATCTCTTTGAGGTGTTCGTGCTTCATCCATTTTGAGGTATCCAACTTTGACTACCAGCCACCGCCACCGGTCCTGGTAGCAAATCACACAGCTGCGCTCTTTGTCCTACAGGAACTGTGGCTGGTCAGAGTTGGAGGGCATGGAAAATCTGATGATGTTGTAAACACAAAACTCAATGATTTGGAGAAAATCATTTATAATCATGGTGAATTGCATTCACAAACAACTGTGGTCAAGGTATGATCAGGTTTCATGTTACAATATGTTACATTCAGAGAAAGGTGAAGTATATCATATGATATCATATGATTGTATTCCACTTACACCAGGCTGAATATGGGTTCATGCTCCATGCTGGATTTGCCAGGTCGACAAAAACATTAACCACGTGCCTCTTGCACAACATATACTAGTTGCACATTGTGTGTTTCATGTCCCCTGGCATGTAAATCATGCAATACACTTCCTATTCTCATATTCTCCTCAAATTATCGGTGTCTCCCCAGCAAGCATCATAAAACATTTTTTTTGCACAGGAAATATTGAGTCCCACCAAAATTCGACCACATACTTGGTTGATGGGTTTCCCTACTGTGGGTTGGTTCATAATCCCCATTAACCAAACCCAAATAGTATTGACTATTAAAAAAAAAAACATTGCTATTGTTGCCAAATAGATATAGCTAATATGAAATTCATGTTTGTTATGCCCACAATAACCTATGGATAATAGTATAATCCCTATAGTAAGGACTATGATGAACATTAAATAGTTATTAATGATCCCTACTATTGATAGTCCCTACTGTCCGTTATCAATCACCAATCTACCAAGATCTACCAAGGTATTTAAAACAAAAAACTCACCTGGTTGCTCTCGCCTTTCCAATCAGCTCCAGGGTCTTCTCAAGGAACTTCAATTGCGCTTGTGCCTGGCTGTGCCGTCAAGTTCAGTTCAGGGAGATAACCCACCCTCCACGCCAAGTGGGGATCGTTTTTTGGAAAATGTTTTTCTATCTCATGTTTTGTTTGGTTTAACATGGTTAAATCCTATCTATCTGGGTAAATTATAATATTTCACTACCCTGAATTAAGGCCATTTTGGGATGATTCCCCTTACTAACCATGATTCCAGTGAGGTCGCAGTGAGGTCGTCATAATTTACCCAGATATATCCTATGAAAAAAGGTAGTATGACCATCCAGCAACATGCAACCTTTGACCATGGCACACGTACGTTTGTGGTTCAGATTCACCGAACCCGGGAGGATTCAACACACTGAAATTCAACCAGAAAGATTTTGGGAACACAATGGGATAACAAAAAACATTGGCAACAACCCCACTTAAATGATATGTTTGGCTGTTTGGCAATAAAAACATGGGACATATCATATACTGTACCCCATATTGCCCTTCCAACGAGAATTGCATAATTGTGTCGATAGTCCATCGAAATTAGGCAAAAAGTGGATCAACATTGGATGATTCCCTCGTAACAGAAACAACCAACTCCGGGCAAACCAGAGATTTTGACATCTTGAACCATGCCTACATGTCCAAGTGACCCACACATCTCCTCATTTGGATTGATTCTAGCGCAACTTCATGCAGTTTTTGTCTGAGCCTACCCAAGATTTTTTCACTTACTCACATCCAAAAGAAATCTGTTGGATCATATACAAAATCCTCTGGTTGTTTCAACCCATCCCAAAAATATATGCAAACGTCATTTCAACCAATCATCCCTGCCAAGTATGGTTTTTCAACATGTTGAAACGCAACATTTGTTTGAAAATTTTGAAACCACCAACCAGCCACCAGTGGCACCCATCCACCTGCCTCGCCTCCAAGAACGACTCCAGGGCTGAGCGAAGGGCGCTCTCACAACGCTCCGCCCAGCCGGACTGGGCCACGGAATTTTCGCTGGAGAGGGCGCGCCTCAATGGTTCAAAAAAGCAGGGAACAATGAGGTCTGAAGACGTTTTCAGATGTTTTTGAGGACATAAAAAGGTTTCCGGTTGGATTTTAGGCCTTCCACTGGATGAAGAGTCTTCTTTATGTCTATATAAGTACCTTTTTAAACAATCTTGAGACACCCCGAAAATGATCCGAAATATACATGCGTACTTACAGGTTTCCCAAAAAAACGGGGTACCCCCCAATCCTCCAAAACGATATTTTGGTATTGAAGCCCATGGTTTTGCGGATCCTTCACTTTAAGAAACCCCCGAATATGGGTGTTTCTTATGCTTCGGACCCTATGGGATTCCGAATCCTACTGCTCTCCGTGACCGTGCCATGGGGGAGTAGGGAACATAACCAGTCCAGTGGATTTTGGGTAATGTGGGAAACCAACCAATGGATGGTTTATACCACCCATTTATTGTGATTTTGGAGATCACTTATTCTTGGGCTTACCAAATTACTATATTTCAGACAAACCAACATCAACATCTGGGGAATAGTGCCCTCAGACACGTCGCCGTGTGAGAAAGTTCACTCCTGATAGCAAGTCAACAAGATGTGTGTCATCAAAGAAAAACACGGCAAGGCAATGATTATGTACAGATGTGGGTAAATGCACATCTCTTACAGTGGAAGATGCTAAAACATCTATGGAACTGATTCTCATGACTGTCTATCATAATTCACCCAAAAGGATCAGCAGCCCAGAGTCAAAAAAACCAGATTCGCCCCGAGATTCTCCCACGATTTCATCATTGCAGTTCCAAGTGAAACAACAAAGGATGGCAACCGTTAAAGAAAGCTGGAGATCAACGAAGAATACCGAAGAATTCGACCACTTGGATCCAGGTTTGCCACCGAGTAGCTTCACCCGGGCACACCAAGGCTCCCCTTCCATTCTGACAGCCGTCAAATCCTCTACACCTCAAACAGCGAATCCGTTCATGGTAGAAATATCTATATACAGTAATATGATTAACTATCGTTTAACATATATATATAACTACGTATATATATGAATGTAGTGTATAGAAGTAGTATATAGATGTATTATATTATAATATTATATATATATATACATGTATATAATTATAGTTTAAGTCTGGTTTATGGCAAATATTATCTAGAATTTCATTGAGTTTATAAAGCTACTAACATCTGGGTGGCACCACCTCATACGGTACACCACAGTGACTGGTAAATGATGGCTCTATATCTCAATTTGATTGGAATTCAACCTCCATTTTTCATGGTTCCAATCATTTCCAATTGGGAATCCTTAGAATGGATTTATAAATGCCTACAAATGGATTGATAACCATCCCCCAGTATGGCTATCAGAACGGCCATCCAACTTTCGACCAATGGCACATCTAGTTGAACCACGTGAACTCAACCCATAAGCCATATATTTCTATACCATAAACTCCATTAACCCCAAAATAACTATGTTTGTGGTTGATATATGTTAATATTGTGAACAAATCGTCATTCATATTACTTATAGATTATTATAGTACAGTTTATCTATAGGTTATATAACCATGGTTAACCATATTAAACATTTATGTTTCTATAGGTTAAGCATATTAACCATCGTTTTCCCCATCGTTTTCCTCGTTGCCGCGGCGCTTTCTGCGAAGGCCTTCCGCTGCACCTCGCTCAGCACGCCCTTGGCTTCCTCCGAACGGCCCAAGGCCGAGGCCTCCAGGGCCTGCCGCATCGTGGTTAATATGGTTAATCTATAGATAAACTATACCAACATGGTTAATATACATAGTTCATGATCAACAAGATCATCAACAAAATCATCAAACATCAAACCAAACCATACCCATATTCTTAAAGTTTCTTTTTCATGTCCATGATATTTCCCATATTACATCACATAATATATATATATATATATACTCACCCACCCCACGAGACCCCCAACCTCATTTTATCAAGTTATTTACATAACAAAATGACCTAAACATGGTATGTGCCCACAAAATGACCTAACATATGGTGTGTGCCCACATATATATATATATATAATTATATATATATATTATATATATATATATCCCCATAAGCCATCACCATGACACCCATCGCCTGCGTGTTCAGCTTGCTCCCCAACCTTCGTAGTGCCTCCCACCACCGCGCTGCCACCTCCAAGCGCTGCAGCGCAATCTGAGAGCCTTGCCGGCGACGGCTCACCAGATTGCCACATGCCTGGCGCAGTTTTCAGCGGACTTCATGGGTTATAGTTGGAATATATACAGTATATATTTATAACACACACATATATATATAACATATATATATATATGTAAACATAACATATAGATGATAAATGATACTATAACTACAACAATAATTATAGAATATAACTATATATATATATTACAATTAATGTTCAACTATTCATATACCATATATAAGTATAGAACACTACAACTATACTATAACATAAAAAAAAAAAAAAGTTAATGGTTCAAACTTAGTATATCATCACCATAACTACGGAACACACCGTTAATTTATATGTAGATGTCTGCACTACGAGTAGGTTGTATATATATAAGGCTTATTTAAGTAAACTTATATGCTTTGCAATGAATAATTTTCATTAAAAGTAATACTTGGTAGATATTGGTAGTAGAATTCATGTGCCACTGATCATCCCCTAGTCCCTTTCTGTTGTGTCCTCGTTGGCACTTTGTTCTCCAAGCAATTGGTCACTGAAGTGAGAGCACAGAATCAGCAGTCGTTGGTTTCTTTGAAGTGTGTTGCTCCAAACATCTGCACACGCTGAGAGGTACAACGCTCTCTCCTGCGAGGAAAACCCAACGTTTTGGCTCAAGTTCCAAGCTGGTGCTGATCTGCCTACTATTCCAGTGGGGTTCGGCAGCTCCTGTGGTGTATGTTTCACCCATCTGCAGCCAAAAGGTTCACACTTTTGCTTGCTTCACCATATGCAATAATGAAATCCCACTGTTTTTTGGTTTAACTCACCGGTGAGGCTTCCCAAAAAATTGCCATATTCAAAGGGAGTATATCATGTTACACCATGTTATATCTATCTCTTCACACATTTCACCCTCAACTGGCTTGACTCACTAGTTTTAGCTTTGCCCCCAGCTCCTGTGGCGTGTGTTTCACCAACCTCAAGTGCTGCTTCACCGCGATCTTCGGAACCTCCGCTGTGTTGCGCCGCACGCAGCCGTCCAGGAAGCGCTGGCAGTTCTGGCGCAGCGCGGCGTCGAAGTCGGAGAGCAGGTGACTGCCAGGGCCGGCCACGTCCACACGGAGGAGCTTGGCCATCTGACTGACCTCACAGCTCGAGGTCCAGTCTCGTTAGTCTCCGCCGGTTTATGAAAATGATGTTCTTCATGCTACTCAGTAGATACATTAAATTTCACTAGTGTACTTATTATATCTTACTATTACTGTTCTGTTTATAGGAACATGTCTGAGACGATGAATGATAATTATGGCATGAGTGGTTAACCTGTGCACCAATTGCCGATCCTAGATGATGCTTGGGGAATGGGGATTCCGATAATGGATTATGATGTTTCCACATATACAGTCCAGGGAACAAGTAATATAAACCCCTATTAATCGTCAACCAATCAAGTTTTGACACTGCTTACCTGTGTTGCTCAACGAAGATTTTTTCAACGGTCTTAGTGAGACGCCACTTCATTTTTGGAGGATTCCAATGCTATAGTTTGATCAATTCAATTGAATGATTCCTGAAAGGCTTACATTCTCAAACATTTGGTTGTGTAGAATGACAAGCTTCAATAAATCATAAAAACATAGAATCTCAATCAGAATATTGACACAACAAGTCACCTAAGCGAAAGAATTCGGACCTAGAATCCCATCTATATAATCTGGTTGGTGTTTCAACCCCTCTGAAACATATGAAAGTCAGTTAGGATTATTATTCCCAATATATGGAAAAACAAAAGCCATGTTCCAAACCACCAACCAGTGTTGTGTGCTGAATCTCATCAATTCACATTTACCCTCTGGTAAACTGTCCCATAACTATGGAAAGATCCACTATGCTATCAATGGGTAAATCCACTATTTCTATGGTCATGTTCAATAGCTATGTTAAATTACCAGAGGGTAACCATGGTTAACCTATAGATAAATTGTACTATATATAATAATCTATAAATTCACATTTATGCCATTTATGCCAATAAAAAAATGATTCATGTTTCTATTTCTCCTTGGCTTTCCTCGTTTCCTCTCCAAGTCACCATGGGTGTCATTACTAAGTCATGGTGATCACCGGAAACCTCCACCGCCAAGGCATGCCAAGGCGACGTGGCGACAGCTCGCCATCAATGGCGTAGCAGTGAGGCCCCAGAAATGATGAGAACGGAGGTGATAGATCGCACTCATGTCTCCTAAAAAAGGGATCAAACATGATGTTTAGGAACATCGTCAAATATTTTTCGTTGGTATATGATATAGTTGGGATGTTATTTTTTTAAGTTGGGATATGATACATGATTATAGATGGTATATAGTTGGTACAATCTTATTGTTGGTATATGATGAAATATACATCGTCAAATGGTTATGGGATTGTGCACCTCAAGTCACAGCTGGGATTTTCGATGATGATCATCCCACTAAAATTGATAGGTTTACAGGTTTTGACCCACCCCCAAATAGAACCCTATGCACACTGCACAATTCCATTGTTGGTATATGATGTATTTATAGTTGGGATAATAAATGATATACCTACAATTATATACTCTCAAAATGTACACTTATAATTGGTAGTTATATAGTCATCTAGATATGTAGATAATATGTATCGTTCATAGATCATCCAAGTATAGTCATCACACTATGTATTCTTATGTATCTAGTGACTATATAATCAGCCATAATGATGTGTAATTTTGAATATTGTGTATATATATATATGCTGTGTGTATAGGCATAATATATGTTATAATTATAATATTGTATATGGGGTTGCTTCAAAAATTTGGGTATGGATCGGCCTGGATCACCTGCGTTTTGGTATGGATCGGGGGTATGGATCGGCCTGTGGGTTCAGGGTATGGATCAGGGCTTTACATTTTGACTCGTAGGCATATGCATATATATATATATACTATACACATATGATATATATATACATATACCATATATATATATACATACCATATATATATATATACACATATTATACAGATTAGCTGGGATTTATGGATGTTCATCCCACTAAAAATTGTATTTTTATAGGTATTGATCCATAGCCATATGGGATTGCTGACCTTATTCTGATATACATGCTCAAAGCTTGTCCGCCAAAGGGCACTTTATCAAACACTGTTCAACTCTGTGGGACCGATGGAGGCCCTCGGAGGGTTTCCTGGAGGGCTCATATATAGACATCACCTAGACATCACGATATTGGCAAAATGAAACACAAAAAAAACACTAGATAATCCAGAAGTAGAGAGGATTCTAGAAAAATATTATGGATTGTAAAAACCAGTTATGGATTGAGTACCCCATGAGAAGTAGATATGTTGTTTTCATTTTATTGTAATTGATAATGATTTTGTATGGGTATGCACTGTGTAACACAATGATAAAATGATTGACGCTCTAATCACAGCACTGGTACAATATACGGTAATGATAATCATAAACATATTAACAATATTTAACAAAAACAACCACCAGACATTGCAATTACAATCAGTTCAATACAATTCAATAATATGTATATATATAATATGTACAAACATAACATACCAACACACAATTTAGAACGGTGAATCTACAAATGGGATCAAATGGGATCAAATGGATTCATTTTTTATGCCAGAACTGCCAGGTGAGCTGCATATTGGGAGGTTGATCATCTTGACCAATCTTCAAGGAAAGCGGTAGGGTATCAACACGCTGAGGTCATGCTCAGTGTTTCATTCTTTGGAAGGCCATGAATGCGTTCTTCTGTACATTCGTTGAACATAATCAATTTCAATAGTGTACTATATGATATTGTGATATATTGTGTATGTATGAATAATTATGATATATACATAGTACCCCCCCAAAAAAAACAGACACAAACAACATTTTTTTTGTAGCATATGATGTAAATCATCCCACCCTTGAAGTTTCTCTCCTTTAGTCTCTCCCTGCAACTCGTGCAGCTCGTCAAAGATGACGCGCCGGAAGAAAAACATCTCCAGCACGGGGAAACTCATCGAGGACCAGCTCTCCTTCGAGGCCGTTGACCACGCGTGTGTGCTTGGATTGGAGACGAAGGAGGAAATGCCCATCCTGGAGACATCAAGGCCGACTTCTGATGGCTGGACATATGGGTGTGCCTGAAAATAGTGTACCCCTACACCCAATGGTTAATGATCATTATCCCTACTAAATGGCTATAATTGGGAATATACCCCATTTTCAGACAAACCCATATCCTGAAATATCCTATCCTAATACTAAATATGTTCCGCAATGAATCATATTGGGTGGTTTCATCCCCTGCTTGAGCAAGATTGCTGGAAAAGATTGCTGGAAAGTATCATTGTATAGAGTTATATCTAAAATCCAGTCATTGAGGTTTTTCTGGGCCAACGGTTAAGCAATCGATTCCCAATCATCCCACTAGATCTGCCGACATCACAAAATTCTCAGCAAATCTGGGCATCTGAAGTTTTTCCATGAAGTTGAAGTTGCTCCCATCATGTTCACCACTTGCCACGCTCCACATATCCTGTGGCGAGTCAAACCAACAACATGAAACTCAACTAATTCAACACAATCAAAAGCACACAAGATTGTAGAACGGAAAAATGTGGATCCAACTGATCACCCAAAAAACTGGCGTAGGATGAAAACCCAATTTGTGGATTCGTTGATCCCCAAAAAATATCAAAAAATAAGATTTGCGCAACGGGAAAATCTGGATTCAATTGATCACCAGGAACGAAGAATAGTGGTCCAAAGGGTCATTATTTGCATGTCAAAAAATGAAACATAGGGTTTACAAACAAGGTAACAGCATCTGTAAGAGACCGTGTCGGTGATGACATCACACAATGCCAGGACGATGAGGGAAGTGTCCGAAACTGTAGTAATTTAAACATGTTTATATGTCTGGAATAAATTTATGGCACACATCCCTTGGAAGGGTCACTTCAAAAAGTGGAAAATCTAGCGTTTTACATGCACGAAACAGGAGTTTTGTTCGTCGAGGGTTTCGCCCAAAAGTTCCTTTTTTTTCCTTTCAAGCACGAGGTTGTTCAGGACATTGCCGGGGAATCGTGTTTTTAACCAATCCCACTGTCTGTCTAAAGTCTGTGCTTTGCAACCATCAAATTGGAAAGCTGTTCTCGCTCCTAGAATGACGTTTGTGGAAGTGCAAGAGAACGTGCAGCAGCGTAGCATGACGTTTGTGTGGAGGTGCAAGAGAACGTGCAGCAGCGTAGCAAGACGTATGTGTGGAAGTGCAAGAGAGCGTGCAGCAGCATAGCATGACGTATGTGTGGAAGTGCAAGAGAACGTGCAGCAGCATAGCATGACGTATGTGTGGAAGTGCAAGAGAACGTGCAGCAGCGTAGCATGACGTTTGTGTGGAAGTGCAAGAGAACGTGCAGCAGCGTAGCAAGACATTTGTGTGGAAGTGCAAGAGAACG
>Ga0126342_10022530_pt1 | contig 10390 bp, 7 predicted proteins | sample Cyp1metagenome_FD_92528 | JGI IMG/M metagenome (GOLD analysis project Ga0126342, IMG submission 92528) | Coral microbial communities from Lord Howe Island, Old Settlement Bay, Australia - Cyphastrea 1 metagenome | ecosystem: Host-associated > Invertebrates > Cnidaria > Coral ...
CATTGCCGCCATGCGAGCGCTCGCAGCGAGCCTCCTGGACTTCCCTGCGCATGGCGAAGATGCAATGGACGGCCCACCCCCCCCCTCCCCCCGCTCCCCGCCGAAACCCGGGGGGAGGACCCCCCCTCACCCAGCCGCTTGCCCCCTTGACGCAGTGTAAAGACCTATCGTTTCTGACGCGCGCCGGCGGATTTGGGTGGGAAGGGGACAAAAAAAAAAGATGTCTTCGGTCAACTATTCTTGGCAACTTGCCGGTTGCAGCCTCATTTGCCCATCCCGAGCCGGAGACGCGTTTCAAGCTGGAAAGACCAGGGCGATGTGAGCGGCCGAGAAAAAAAAACATAAATGAATGTTGTACAAAATATTCATCAGGAAGGAATCGATTATTCCATTTTGGTGATGTGTTATGATCATCCAACTCTCACATGTCCTTAGCCCCTGGTTGTGGAGAAATGACAAGCCGACTGCGGAGCCCCAAATTTTGGGGCACTGTTTCAACTGCCTCCCCAGCTACAGCCATAGCTACAGCCATGCAATGACCATGCGCCCCCATACCAATCAAACTATGTAACAGTGTATAACCAAGAATCCATTCAAAATGAATGGTTTCAAGTAAGGGACTAAAAAGCACTTCAGCAATATATGATGGCGGTATTGGGAAACACCATCTAATGACCTTTAAAAGTCGACAATCCATGATATAGCGCCGCGACCCGTCGTGTATCCACACCAGGATGGTTCACAGCAAGGCCCCAAAAATGACGACTCTATGACACAACATATTATATAGATGTACCATGATATACCAAAGATTACCAAATCAGACCAAACCCATACTACTAAACAACTTCAATATTTCAATGCCAGTGATTTCATATGCTCATTGCTACTTGATTTCATATCCCGCAGTTTTGGAGGTAATTCCTGGTAAATATACCATACACACCGAGCATTTGGGCTATGTTTGCAGATCAACCGAATCAAAAATTCAGGTGAACGGCTGGTACGCCACAGGCAGCTGCGAAACCACGGAAACGTGTCGAGGGATCAAGTGCCGAGTGCCCGGCACACAGGCAGGGTGAAGTGGTGAAGGCAGTAAAATAGTGAGGTATAACAGGACAATGGCGATGGAGAGAGAGAGAGAGAGGACGGGACAATGATGTTCAATGATCTTTTCCCCCTAATTAATAATAAACACCCCCCCGAAACCATGTTTTAGTAGGGGATTTCCATATAATTGGGACCATAGAATGGGGGTGTTTAATATTACGGGGATGGGATTAATCATAATGAATAATGAATAAGGGGATTTAAGCAATTATAATGATGTAATTATATATAGTGTAAAGAGTAAACAATAGTGAATGATAGTATGATGAGTGTATAGGTGAAGTCTCCATAACAGTGTGTCATGGGTAGGATTTAACCAACAACGTAATGCAAAATAACATAGCCAGATACCATCCCCCGAACTTTGATCCTGAGAATTGGTGAAGAGGTGGATATGGAGGATACAGCATGCCCAAGGGCAGGGATCTCAGAATAGCCATTGTTGTTCACTAAGGCATAAAGGGTCCACCAAAAAGATAGAACCGTGATTTCCTACCAGCGTATATTCTGATTGCATTTTACTGATCGTTTTTTAGGGGGAGTAGCCCGTCCCCAAGTCTTCCATGAACTTTGAAATGAGCCTACCTGTGATCATATGAAATCATTTGATTTTACAAAAGGACTTTGGGTGTTGTTGGCCTATGTGACAGGTATATACCTGAAAATAGAGGGGTTTGTGAATGACTGGTGAGTTAACGTTCAGCAATCAAGTGAATAATTTCATGTCACACTGGAAATCGCTCCATTTTTGGCGGAGCGATTTCCCTGGTTGATCTCTCCAGTGTTCCGCTGCATTCCTTGTCCCGAACTCTCTAACCCTGATGCTTCCGTCGTGTTAGCCAGTAGCAATGCATATCTTATATATAGCTGGCTGGAATAACCAAAGTTCGTGCACCTCTTATATAATTAAAAGGGTTGCAATTAACTTGCTTTCTAAGTGGAGTGAACCACGAAATGCATAGCAACCACCAAAAAGGGTAGAAAAGTGCTTCCAGGATGGTATATAGATGATGCTGCTCCTATTTTTTCCAGCTTTTCAACTTTTCGATCTTTTTGGGAGTTTCTATCATTAATCCGTTAGTCCTGTCCTCAAAACATAGCACCCCGATTCATTTGACCCCAAACTTGGCCCAGTCCTAGTACAGGTAGTCCACGCAGGGGGGCTGCAGGCGAGCTTCTTGGTCGGAGAGTTGTCCACTCAGGGCATTGCTTGCAAAGGTCTGGGGCAGGTGCCGGAAGAAGCATGGCAGCAGAGCAGTGCTTGGGAAGTGGAGGAGTAGGGGGAAGGAGGCTACTAGGTAAACTTTGGTCAGCTAGGTGACCGGTAGGTGAATGTGTTTTTTTCCCTCCTGTGGTATTGAAATCTGGCAAAAGATCGAAGATCATATGCTGCTGACAACGTGTTGGTTCTTTTCAGGGTAGGCTGGCCATCGCTTGGGAATGAAATTCAAATTTTTGAGAGTGGCTTCGGCACCTTACTGAGTGTGTTGATATTACGAATTTCCTAGCAATTTGGGTTTCACAAGAGGCCTGAGAAAGAACAAACAAACGATGCACATTCTTGCAAGAAGGGCGATGATCGGCTATGATGGAATACTCTTCGTCCCTTTTCGTAGGCCTAAGAGCATGTGTTGGCAAAGCCCATTTGAGCATGCACAAAACCACCATGGCACTGTTGGCACCCCGGAAAGCTTCCGAGAAATCATCAGAAGAGCGCAGCCAAAAAATGGAGTTCTTCAGTTGTCATCGGTGCTGCGCCAGGATGACTACTCTCTTATCATGAAAATCAACTTGCGGCAGCTCCATCCAGCTTAGCCATGCTTGAGGGGATGACCACTGAGCTGGCCCATCATCCAAGTTGCAGGTTGCTCCAAGTTGTACGCAAAAGGAAGATCATCCAAATGATCGTCGATGCATTTTTTGTGGTTTGACCATGTTGAAACTGGAACCCAAAGATTGATACCTTTTGCTGTTTCTGCAACCTCTACCGGTCATCCAAGAGCCAGTGACCTCAAAACAGAAGCGCGGATACCACTTGTAGCACTTGGTGGTTGCAAGATTTTACACATACAATCACATCACAAGGATTAAAAAATGTCTAGAATCTTCGGCTGTGGTTTGTTTGTTTCTGTAGTTCCTCTTCGTTTCTGGTGGTTTTGCCCCAAACTTGGGTGATACATGATACAAGAATCCACCGGGCCCAAAAATGGAGATATACCATTATATTACCCTAGAAGTATCATGAAGTCTCTCAAAATTCCTTTTTGTAGGGAAAGAGCTGGCAATAGCTGGAACATGGCTGTTTGATGCGTGTTCTAATCGTTCTCCTGCTGTGTCCTCAAGGTTTCCTCTCTGACCGGAAACTACTGGTACAGTCGACCCTCTGCCAATCTACACAGATCATCACAGATACCCTCTGGTTATGACTAACATAGCCATGGGAAATGGCCCATAGAAATAAATGGTTTACCGTTCTTAAAAATGGTGGATCTTTCCATGGCCATGTTAAATAACCAGATGGTACATGATTCTTCTCCCAAGACTGAAACTTAAGAGATGGATTTAGTGCATGAAGTATCTCCTCTGAGGCTCTCGATTCCTTGAAGCTAACAGCAGTAATTAACGATGGTTCCAGGCCAGGTGTCCATTTCACTTTGGATTGTGGCATGGTGCATCAATCCCACAAACAATATCAGCAACTTCGTTAGATCTCACCGCTGGAAACACCACAGCTGTAAATGCACAGTGAAGTGGATTTGCAATGGAGGATGCTTCCTTCATTGCCACCGTGGGGAGTGTCTACGTGGCCACTGTCTGGTCAATGGGAAATCCCGATTTGAGAAGTGCATTGAAGAGCAGGTCACATGTGGAACAAAGGGAGTGGGATGACCACTAGATATCACTAGATGTCCCTTGCCCACTTTTACAGCAGTGACTTCTTTCTTAGTTGATATTACAGTAGTTGAACAATCTATTGCGGCAAACAGTGGCGAATGGTATGTCAAAGCAATCCATTCGCCAATCTTGTCAATACCCAAAAGGACATCAAAGTGAGAATGTCACCAGCCCATGGCGCCCAGATTTCAGGGCAGAGGGTTCGCGATTGGTCACTTATGGTCCACTGGGTCGGTTATCGCCTGATTATGGAGAGTCCACCGAAACATGGTTATTTTCCTCATTCTTGACCACTATTTCCCCCCGGTAAATATACAGTTGGACCCTGAAAATCACCAATTTTTAATGGAAACTAATCTTCCAACCCCTATCTGGCAGGGTCTATGTTAATTTACTGGAGGGTAATCATTATCAACCATTGACTTTACCTATGCTTATTAAAAGTCGATCATCAACTTTGGACTCACTCTCGGCCCTGGTAACTGCTAATGGGCTGAGCCACCAAGTATAGAAGCTCAATTCGATGATGTCATTCATCGCGGTGAGACACAGGCAAAGTTTCTATGTTAATGTCAATAGACCACAAAATGATCTGGTTTGCATTTAATATAATATACACACATACTATAACACATAGACGTGCACAAGTAATGTAGAACTATAGACTTAACAATATATCATATAGCATTGGGTATATCATGGTGCTGTTCTTTTAGTATCAAAGACTCTCTTATTTTTGGCCTTTTGGGCATGTTGACTGGGTGCATTTCGGTGCAGGTGGAGCTTGGTCATTGATGGCAGCAAGTCTCGCTTTCGCATGCACGAAGCTCGAATCTTGGCGTATTCAGGTGCTTCATTCGCTGGGTTTAAGGGAATGGTGATTTCCTGTAAATTTACCCTTAAACCAATCCAATGATTCATTTACTTCCTGTACCCCCTGGTTGTTTGACATATAATTGGAAAGTGGCATATTTATAGATGATTTAAATATCATGAATTACCGTTTAAGAATGGTGATTTTCCATAGCTATGGCAGCTACTTTAAATAACCAGAGGGTATGTTTTGTTTAGGCAACAGTTATTTTTTTATGACATGAAGACGATGCTGTTGCTACTGAATATGATATGGCCGGTCAGTATAATGACTGGTGCTGATAGTGACGACAAATTTTATTGTCATGATGATGACGATTTTTGTGATATCATTACAAGATATTACAAGTAATTATCCCTTTACCTTTGTCATGATCATGATTATCATGGTGATGATGATTTGTATATATATATATGCTGTTGCTGTTGCTGCTGCAGATATCTGAAGCATTCCAGCATTTTTCCACCCACAGTTACTGCTAAAATCCACGATGACCTCCTTAGATCACTTGGATCTCAGGAAGAGATTCGATGCGGGCATGGGCGACCATTGTCACCATGGTTTCGGAGCTTTATTTTGCATTCGTCTCGTGCATGCGACCCTTGGGCATTGCAAAGGAGGCCAGTAGAGAGTGAATGATTGGAGGTTGCGTTTCTTTTTCGACGTTGACATCAATGTCAAATACATCAAATAGTCAAATAGTGAGTTGATGGCAACTGTTATGACACTTTTACAACTGTTCCAAGCGCCTGAGAGTTGCGACAACGGCGTGCCATGGCTCTTAGTGTCTCTACTTAGGCTGCTTCAATAGGGGGTTTCTTCAGTTTATGTTCAGACTGGGTCAATGCTAATGAAATCCCAACTCAATCCTTGTTCCTCTATGGAAGGTCACAGAATGAACTGGGACAACATTAGGATTTCCGAGGATTTCTGTGGAACCAGCTGGGATTCTTTATCCTCCTCCAGGTGTGTTGTGATCCCAAGGATTGTTCTTCCCAGATCGATTTGCGACTTGACATCTTGCCATGAGAGGGGCGGTGGGTACAAAATGATACACGCGATGTCTTGACGGGTCCCCTGCTTTAGGCATGCACATTACTTCGTACTAACTATAGTTTGATGGTGTTAGATATGCAATCAATCCTGCAGCATTCTGACTTCACTGAATTCAAAATTTGCTGCTGTAAATATATCAAAACATGCCATGGTACCCTAATGGTGTTCATTTTTCTCCATCCTCTTGAGGACCCCTTTTGCCCATTGCCCTTGCTCAAATGGTCAGGGATCAAGATGCAGTCCCCTACTGCCCGGCTGTTTTTCAATTGCATTTCGTGTGACTGCCTGGGACAATGTTCCACAACGACTGCTGTGTATGATCTCTCCCCCTCCAAAAAAAACTATATAAATATCGTTCAGACTCATATGAGCCGTCAAAAAGAATAGATCCACTTCTGCATCATGGTTTTCGGGGTGCTTAATACGGGGGGAACTGGATGGGAACATCTATTTTAGGGGCTTCGATTACATGAGACCCGAGTTCAGCAAGTATTGTCTACATACCCAGATGCTCCACGGTGTATGTGTCTTTTGCCTCCAGGAATGGTCCCTCTTCGCAGTCATATAAATCCGCCATACATGGAGCATGTAGTATGACGTGGTAAATCCTCACTTGTATCTACCTGTTTACGTGATTCTATGTGTGTCATTGTATCATGTATATATCATATGTTCCCCACCAAGTCTTTTTCCTTGCTACTTCAGGATCCATTCATTCCAACTGTCCATTGAAAAGTGTCATGGCATGTCCACAGATCCCAGGTGAAACGTTTCCGCAGGGACGGGCGGATGCGCCCCAATTCATTTAAGTCTCCCAGTCTGGCTGGTGGTGTCCGGCTCTTTGGAGGTCTCTCTTTAGGTCTCTTCACTTGTCTCCCTTTTGTTGCTTTCCCAGTGTGCCCTACGGATGTCTTTCGTTACTTGTTCCCTTTCTTTCGTTTCCCAGTTTGCCTAGTAGTGCCCGGCTCTCCAGATGTCTCTCCTAACTTGTGTGCGTAGTGCTGCCCGGCTCTCCGGATGTCTCTCTTCACTTGTCTCCCTTCATTCGTCTCCCAGTCTGGCTGGTGGTGTCCGTCTTTTTGGATGTCGCTCTTTACTTGTCTCTCCTTATTTGCTTCCCGGTAATTATGCCTAGTGCTGCTCGGCTCTCCGGATGTCTCTCTGTACTTGTCCCCGTCATTTGGATCCTTCTTTGGCTGGTGGTGTCTGGCTCTCCGCATGCGTCTCTACTTGTCTCATCTTGTCTCCTTTTTTTTTGGCTCCCAGTCTGGCTGGTGGTGTCTGGTTCCTTGGATGTGTCTCTATACTTGTCTCCCTTCTTTTCTCTCCCACTTTGTTCAGTGGTGTCCGGCTCTCCGGATGTCTTTTCTTTGCTTTCACTTGTCTCTCATAATTTGTTTTGAATCATCGTTCTGCCTTTGTGGTGGTTTCCGGCTCTTTCGCCTGTTCGCCTCTGTGTGTCTTCCATCATGTGTCTCTCACTACTTGTCTCCTACTTGATCTGTCTCTGACGTCATTTGTCTCCAATCACATGTTTGCCTTAGTTGTGGTGTCCTGTTCTGGTTTTATCATGATTTCAATCATTTGTGTTTTGTGTTCGTCTCTGTTCTTGAATTTTTTAAATCGGCCTTTGTGTCTTCTTGCTGTCTCAAGATAAATTCATGCTCCACCACGGTGTTATGCGTTTTACCATGTTTTATCACTTATCTCATTTCACACTTGTCTCCTACCTTGTCTCCCTCTTACTGTCTCAGATACAAATGGCGCGGCAAAAAATCGAAACCGCGTGGCATGAGAACATGTTGCCTGTGATTCATTCTGTGCTTAATTGACATGGATGCATGGACCAAGAATTGCCAGCAAAAGGAGCTAGTTGCTAGTTTGACCCCGAACATGCACACAGACGCTGCAATGGATATGGAATAACATGGAATAACTACTGCTTGGGGTCGGGTGTATTTTTGTTCTTTCTACGGACTTATTGCACCAGCCATTTCGGGTCCATGCTTTTGACCTCCAGCATCGATGGCAGCTGCCGGGCCATGTGTCCAAGGTGAAACCTCTCTACCAAGACCTGCAAACATGGTGTTGTTTAGCTTTTCTGGCTGGCTTGCGTTGGACTTGCCGACATGGACAGATGTCCAAGTACAGCTCCAGGGCCGCGACGGTCTTGTTCAATGTCCCTTGGAGGGTGGCCTAACTCAGTGGTCATAAAATCAAGAACGTCGGTCGGGAAATCAGTCTCGAGGAGAATATATCACGTTCAAAATTGGGCTGGAATCAATGATCGGAGGCAAGGTCCTTCCGTTTGAGGGCAGGTGTGGGGAAATATCCTGGAGAAATATCCAAAAATGAGTTTCTAGCCAAACAGAATATAGTGTTAAGTGGTAAGGTTACTTTACTTCCTGGCAAAATGTTAAAACACCAGTAACATGTCTATTATAGCCGCTCAATTGTTCATCATCATGTCCCCAATTTGCTGGAAATTCATAGAGGCCCCTATGACCCCCCAGCTGCCCCAAGGTTTCCTCTCTCCTCTCTACCCTCCACATCCCCAACGAGTTCTTACCCGCCAGTGCTGTGAGCCGTGCAGCGCACGGTCTCTTCACAGAAGACCCGCTCTTCACAGTGCTGGTCCGATGCGCCTGCCTGCCACTGGCAGTGGTGCTCCACTACCTACGAGAGGAGGGCAGAAATGGGTGTGTCTGAAAATGGGGATACGGGATACCCATGAAAAATCATAGTTTGAGTGGGGACCATCAGCTTTTGGGTAACCTATTCATGACAAACCCAGATTATGAGCTAAGGAAGCACCCGAAGTGGTGGGGATAGGTGGAGCATGGGATTGGGAAGCACCTCCAAAACGGCAAAGTTTGAGGGTTTTGTGGAGAAATGTGAAGGATGCTTGATGTTCATAAGGGTCAATAGTAATTATACCGACGTAATATTCCCATCTTACCTCACTCTTGTAGCTGGCCTAGAATTGTAATTATAGGAAAAAACTTGCAGGAACTTCCTATAGTTGATGGCGGTTGATGGAAAAGCCCATGGTTTCCCGTACATTTTCCCAACAAAACAGCTGGCTTGACAGGACGGTTCAGAGAAATTACTGGGATGCGGCTTGGTGGTTGTGAACGAGTTGATCTCGTGCCTGTGCATGGCATTCACCTTATTGGAAGTGGATGCAGCACTTTGCAAGCAGGACGGGCTGCTTCACACTGCGACAGATGTGCCTCCACAAATGGCAGGATGTGGGGCTTAGGAACTGGCATGTTTATACATTTTTGGTTTTCTGATGTTTTACTGGACAGAATCGTTTTATATAATCTGGGAAATTGAAAGCGAAACAATGTTGGCCACCAACCAAAGTTAAGCCATCTATGTTTTTCCTCGGGTTTTGTTCTAGCCGTGATGCTTGTTTTTCAAGGTTCCCCGACTTTTCGCTGTTTGGAAGCGTTTAACGGTCAATCTTGGAGGGCTACCTTAGCGCGTTGCTTTTTTGGTGCTATTAATGATTATTAATGGATTTTATGGTGAATTTAGTTATACATGCATATATCAACTGCATACATCATATTGGGATATCTGCGTTTTATGTTGACAAATGTTTGGTGATATCAACATGTAGGCCAACTAAACATTAGATAAACTAAACAGTTGATTTGTCTTAATGCAGGTGATTCAATGTTGGCAAAGTTGTGAGCAGCCGTCGTGGAGGAGCTAGCCGCGATGGATTTAGAGAAGCAGATTCAGAAACGAGAGATGGACATGAAAGAGACAGAGAAGGCGCCTGGCTAATGGTTTCCTCAATTTATCACCCAGAAATTCTGCTTTTCACAGGAAAACCCTATGGGGGTTTTGGGCGAAACAGCCATGGGCTATTTTGGTCACCCAGCTGGACGGCGACCCCAGTTTTCCCAGTTTTTTCACAGGATTTCCAGTTTCTGCGGGGTTCAACAGAAACGTCTTCCTGTGTGGGAACATGTTGAAACATGATCCCGATAGTCGAATTTTCTATGGTTTTCTACTTGCCTTCTGTTCATGTTCCATTTAGATTCACCCCCCAACTAATTATCATTGTACAATATTCTGGGCAAATTATAGTGACCTCACTTTTCTCCCTCACTGGAATCATGGTTAGGAGGGGGAATTGTCCCAATGAAGCCTTGTTTCAGGTTTGGTGAATCATTTTTGCCCAGATTGATGGATTATTACCCTCTGGTTATTTAACATAGCTATGGCTATGGAAAATCACCATTTTTAATGGGAAAACTCACTATAAATGGCAATTTTCCATAGCTATGTTAGTTTCCCAGAGGGTAACCATGATTAACATCCCCCATGTATAGCTCACTATAAAGTGGACATCCTTTGCGCTTATAAAGTGGGTTTCCGGTCGCCACTTTATATACCGACAATGGGGGATAAAGCCGTGTTTTGCGCGAGAAACATGCC
>Ga0126342_10022531_pt1 | contig 10389 bp, 13 predicted proteins | sample Cyp1metagenome_FD_92528 | JGI IMG/M metagenome (GOLD analysis project Ga0126342, IMG submission 92528) | Coral microbial communities from Lord Howe Island, Old Settlement Bay, Australia - Cyphastrea 1 metagenome | ecosystem: Host-associated > Invertebrates > Cnidaria > Coral ...
ACATATAATACATATATAATACATATATAATACATATATAATACATATATAATACATATATAATACATATATAATACATATATAATGCATATATAATACATATATTATGCATATATAATACATATATTATACATACATATATTATACATATATATATATATATGTATCTATATATATAAGCAGTATTAAACAGTTGCTCGTATGCATGTACAGTTTTGTCAAGCAGCGTAAAACAATGACTTGAAAAGTTGTCAAATGTGAGATATTGCCATTGCAAGAAAACTGGTGCAGAGACGCAGACGGGCCAGCAGAATACGGAAGCAATGCACCTCTAGCATCTTGAACAAGCCCAGTCGTGCGCAAGTTTGGGGTAGATTCGCCTCACAAATGCAGTGCCCAGAAATGTGTGCACTGTGCAGGTTTGAAACATGGAGCCATCTGGGCCTGGAACAAAGTTTCAGTTTGCAAAAAAGGATTTTCTTATCTTTTCTTTGTGTCTTGATTCAAATAAGTTAAGAAAATCACAGTCGAAACTGAGGGCTGTATCAAAGGCAGCACCAGCCTTTGCAAAGGCGCAACACCATGCTGCAGAGTTTAGCCACAGAGAACTACTGGGAACAGCGGCGAATAGGGAAACTCTCCGCTTTCGGCGAGGTCATTCCAGCCCATGGTCCTCTAGCACCTGGCGGAGGCCCAAATGCTGCGCACTGGCAGCACGCACGGGTTGATTGGCTTTTGTTCTGCAGGGCTGCTGTTCCCTCTGAATGATGCAATGGCCAACACCTCAGAGAGCTTGACCCAAACAGACCCAACAGTCCTGCATTCTTAATTAAAAATACTTGACAGAGCATTGGTGTCAATTGGAAACCGATCACCAATTAGTAAATAGCACGCTTTTGTCACATCTCTGAAGTGTATAGTGACTATTAGTGTAGTTGCAGTAGTGCAACAGATTCCAGATTTTGAATCGAGAATTCTGTACCAATTAGGTAACCAATCAGGTAACCAATGACTCTTGAGAGTCTTAGTTTGAACATGTTTGAACTCTATCCTTTTATCTTCGAGCCGATCGCTTCGTTTTGTGCTGAGGTGAAAGCTGCCATGTTGGTGGCTGAGATTGAAGTCCAACATGCCGGTTCACAAGCAAAATTGTAGATATGATTGATATTATCCATAGATAAGATAGTATATATAGTATGGTTGTAGATACATCGGATATCAGAACTCAATTATGTAAAAAAAATGGTAGACTTGTTGTGACTTGTTTTCAAGACACTTTTGAGGCCTTAATGACTGTTTGCATCATTTTGTACCCTCTGGTAATTTAACATAGCTATTGAAAATGGCCCATTTATAGTTGATTTACCTATTAAAAATGGTGATTTTCCATAGTTTTTTGTATGTTTACCAGGCCGGGTATCTTGTTTTGTATCCCGTTTTGTAACCGACTGCCGAGGCCTTTAGCTCCATCCGCTCCTCCAGCACCTGCATTCTTCGGCCCCTTGGGCGGGTGTGGGCCACAGCATGGAACAACTGTTGTGACATGTGGTGACACGGTCCCAAACAAACAAAACAAAGGGCTGTTGAAAAGTGGAAAAAGTGGAACCAAACAAATAGCTGTTGTGAACAGTACCAGCAGATGTCGTTTAAAGATGTTTAAAGCTTTTGCCCTTGGGGGCTTTTCAGCGTTTTGTTTGGCCTCAGCTCTGATTGGCAAATCTTTCTCCCAGGAGCTTGAGCAAATTACCTGGTGGAGGCGTCTTGAGCACTTGAGGACATCATGCCGAGCCAAATGCCGAATGAATCCCGATGAATCCAAATGCCCAGCCAAATGTCTTGCTGTGGCTGTGCTAGGTTCCTTTGCACCAATGCCAGCCTGGCTCACAGCTGGGGCACATGTTGAGCAGCTGCAGTGCCGCCTTCGTTGATCCCATCTCTTCTTTTTGATCACCTGTTGGCACATCTTTTAATCCTTGGACATGTGACCTCATTTTTGGGAATCTAGGATGCCACAAGAAATGTGTGTGTGTGAATATGTATATATATATAATTATATATATACATATATTGTATATAAGTTTGAGATAGGTTGTGATCGATTGTGATAGTGCATGTATTTGAGCGGCGAGCGTCGTGTGCAGTGATTGGTCTCAGGATATGGCACCGCCAGGGCCACCTGGCCTGCCAGCTTCTCGGGTGGATAGCTTGATTCCGACTGTATATCTGTATATATGTATATATGTATATATGTATCTGTATATTCATCATCATCATCATCATCATCCTCATCCTCATCCTCATCCTCATCCTCATCCTCATCGTCATCATCGTTATCATCGTTATTATTACAAGTATCACATTATATATACACGCACACACACACAGACACATTTGCTTAACGTAGCTGTTAACGCAGATAACATTTCAGTCCAAAGAACAAATGCTTTGCAACATGAATGTGCGTTGGAGCCGGGAGAAGATTCACAGCAATGCGCTTGATTTGACTTACTTGACTCACCTGAAGCTTGACTTGTCTTGAGAAAAAACTTGTCTGGATTAGGCCATTCGGAATTGACGGTGTAGATCCACCTGGGCCGCCTCCAGGCACACTGCCATCGGTACTTCAGCTGGAGTTGTTTGCTGGCTTCAAACTCTTCAAGTTTCAAGTTCGCTAGATGATGCCAAGTAGAGAAGCAACCTACTTTCTTGGTTTGTAGTTTTTGTTTCCTGTCAATTCTATCATATTGGCAGCCTTTGGAAGCTTCAAGACATTCTCACAGGATTGCCACCAGGCTTTCCTCCACTTGGGTCCCGGACTCAAGAAGTCATGTTGAGAGAGCCTTCAATAAAACGCTGGGCGGCTGCAATCCTTTGTTGCAGGATGCCCTTTATGGAAGCTATGCCACCGCAGCGATCCCAGAACAATGGAAGGTTAAAGTGACGCGGGACTCAGGGTGATGAAGCATAGGAATGCTCCGTTCGATTGTGATTTTATGAAGGCCTGGCTTTCCACCAGGAATGGGCCCGCCTGTCAGCAACTCAGTGCCACCAAGTTGGGTTCCCAATTTTCATTTCATGAGGAACGAGGAACAAACAACACTTTCACCTTTTCTTTTGCGCGTGAAGTTCGTAGAACTTGCACATTTCTTTTTCTGTGGAGCGGTGGTTTCCACTTGCAGTGGCTTTCTGCCGCTTGTCCCACAACTGTCATGCAGCAACAGGCCACATCAGAGCATTTGCCTGAAGGCGCGACTGCATTTGATCTGCTAGTGAGAAGTGAGGTGAAGACATGAAACACTGGTCACTGGCTTCGAATACGAGAATCCTGCTGAAACCCTTGGATGGTAGTTGCACAGATATGCACAGATAAGGCTTCACCAATGTGGTGTTTTTTGCTTTTCAATAAATGATTTAAAGCCATTTCAAGCTGTCATGGATTTGCTGGCAGGTGCACCAAAGGTCTGCCTCTCAGCTACATCTGCGGGAGAGGCAAAACCTGAGTGGCTGAAGAGACAGGGCACTCTTTCTACCTCAAGCTGTTTCGTCACTCAAACAACTTAATGGTGATGCAAGGGTGACTTGTTGACGATTTAAGTGATATGATCTGGCACATTATTTGAACCACAAATTATAAGATGCAGCTGTACAGCTTCCCGTATTGGTATCTTCTGTGGATAAATCTGTGCGACAAGACACGACAAACAGAGAAGCAGCTGCACCTGCACTCGCGCACACACACACACACTGCACCAAATTGTAGTGAGAGCAGATGGCGTACCCACAACCTTCGCTGCCTCGCCGTTCCTCGACAGCATTGTTCCAGAGTGGAAGTCACAAGAATTGTGACCTGTTACTGTCAGTGTTACAAAGCATCAGCAATCCCCGTCACAGCCATGGAGCGAAGACCACTGGTTCTGAAAAAGTCTTCAGCAAGCAGTTGCATGCAGTTCCAAGGTAGTTCTTGGCCTTGGCCGTTCTTCGCTTTTGCTGCCTTAGCATTCAGCAGTGCCTTCGTTGACACAAGCTTTCCACGAAGTGGCTCAAGGAGGACTTGATAGTGAGATATAGAGAGGTTCTTTCGCGACAACCGATTGAGCCGCAGACACATGAACGGTTGAGCCACACTATGTGATAAGATGCAATTAGCAATTTCACAATATTACGCACGTTAAGACTTGCGCCTTTCAGCGTGCTTCCAGACGATTCAACGGAAAGGAAAGATCCAGAGCAACATAGCGTTCCCCTGCAGGAGAAGCATTGTCAAAGCTGAATCAGAAAACAGACCTCCTTGGGATGGCTTTCGTGCCTTGAGAACAGACTTCTGGCTAGAATTCAGGATTTTGAAGCGTTCATAAGCTTTCTAAATTTGCAACATGTGACTCGAGATGGATCCCAACTGTAAAGTGTCAGGCCATGAATCAATCCTCCCGTTCAACCCAAGCAGCTGAGGCTGCATTCTTCGGAGCATTGCCCAATCCGCTGAACGCTTTCAGTCCAAATCCTGGCTCAAAACAGATCAAAGCCGGTGAAACTTTGTGGTCTGCCCAAAATCCAAAGAGTTTGGTCTGGGGACCTTTGGACGACGTGGTCATGGGAGGTGCCTCGGAGTCGTTCTTGAAAGGCACAACTTGGAAAGGGACCATCGTGACAGAGGGTGGAGGGTTTGCAGGCATTCGAACCCAACCCATCAAGCCAGCCTTTGACGTCAGTTCGTGTGCAGGCTTAAAAGTCCGTGTAAAGGGTGGAGATGGTCAGAGGTTCAAGCTCATCATTCGAGACTCTTACGACTGGAATGGAATTGCATGGAGCTATGAGTTTGATACTCAAACGCTTTTGCCTTCCATGGATGGGATCGTGGAGGCCTCTGCACCTTTTACAGAATTTGTGCCAACTCTCTTTGCGCGGCGAGTACCTAATCGACACTTCGACAAATTCCAACTAACAGCAATTCAGATAACGCTGAGCAAGTTTGGCTACGACGGTGCTCTGAATCCAAACTTTAAGGCCGGCAGCTTCGAGCTTGAGGTCGTGTCGATTGAGACGTATTGAGACGTATTGAGACGTATTGAGACATGTCGCCGGACGTTTGAAATAGGTAAAGTGAAAAGGAATTTACAGATGAGAATCGATGAGATATCTCTTTTGATTGTAAGATATTGTAAGCATGCTGCGCATAGCATGCCACGGCGAAACTAGAACAGCAGAATGAACTGCTCGACTTTGGGAATTTTCAGATATGGCGCTGTACAGAGCCAAGGGGTGCACCGTTCCTCGCTTAGCCGGAGTCCACACTCAGAGACCCGCGTCGAGCAAGCGTCGAGCAACAGAAAAAAGATTGACATGCGTGATGATCAGGGGACGGCAAGCAGACAGGATGGCACTTTTTTGTTCCAAAGTGACTGTTTGTGCAATCATGCGATAGCGTGGGATATGTTGGCATCGGCTGAAAAATCCCGACCGCAGACATCCTGTGACACTTAGGACGCCTCATTTGGGTGTGGGCCTTTTTCGGGATGGTCAGGGTTCACTCCGGCGCGACACTGCTTAGCATCGTGCGGCTTCTCTTGTGACATGTGGAGGCTGTAGAGGTACGGGGGGGGTGATGAGGCCAGACGTGGTGCCAAAGGCGCGACTGTGGTGACATGGATTCCTGGCCGCTGGCCTGTGGAACGAAATTGAATCAATTTGATTCAAATTGAAGCATTAAACATCATTAAACTATCTGAAACATTCTGAAACTATCCCTTGGGAAGTCATTTATGGATATTTATGGACGTTTGACCCTGCAACAGCATTCTGCTTGGGTTTCTTGCCATTTCTTGCTGTGGTGTGCCTGGTGTGCTCGAGGCTCCACCAGGTTCACCTCCGCGAGAGGAAAAGCCTGAGATCAAGAAGAGAAAGAAAGGCGTTGAAGGATTGGTTCTTGCCTTGGCAATCCTAGAGATACGATGTGACTAGACTGATGACTCACCGCTGACTGGCTGATGTCTCACTTGCACAAAGAGTGCGATCAAGCAAGGTTTTGCAGTGCAGTACTCTGAGGCTTCCAACAAGGCCATCAAGAACGGTGGTGCGGTCACGATCTATTCAGGTCCGGCCGATGGCCGCGATGGCCGCGATGGCCGGGTCTGCCAGAATGATTCTGCCATCTCCAAAGTGCACTTTTTCGTGAGGCTATGACGCACTTACTGTAGAGCCCAAGGCAGGAGACGAGACAACATCCACTGAATTCGACAGAGCTCAATCGAAGTTCTCGGACTTTTTGGTGATCGTATAGAGGTTATAGAGGATAGACATGGAATGAAATCGATATATAGAATATGATAGAATTGAAAGCAGCGCCAGCGGCCACTTGTGTGCTTTTAAAGTAGTTGATGATAGTTGATGCGCTTTGGAAGCTTGGCTGCTGTTGTCCAACACTTTGTGGCTTTTCTGTTTGTGCTTTGCAAGGTCGCTGAGACTTCTGAAAAGTCAAGAGCCTGGTTAGCTCTCTCTGCACGAACTCAATGTGAATTCCAAGCAATCCTTTCTCTTGCTTTGTGCAAGATTTGCCTCGACAATATCAGAGTTCAGCCACTCTCCTGGCGATTGTTTGATCAGAACATAGATTTTCTAAGGCCTCCCGCATCAGCTCAGACACAGATCACTGGGCAGAGTGTCATACAGGTCGCGGTAGGGGCTTGGAGATCACGAAAAAACGTGAAGTGATGTGAAGTGTCAAGACTCGTCAAATCTACAAAGATCACAGCCGCTATCAGGCGCTATCAAATGCTGCAGTATGTTCTCGAATGATTTCGAATACATTCGAATGTTATAACAAGTTGTGATAGCACGTTGCCTTCTTTGCATTTGGAGATTTTGGAGTGTTGAGTCTGCTTCACCGACATTATCCCAGTAATTCCATGTAATTCCCAGAGGTGTTGAGGTGTTTCTTCTGGTGCTGCCAGCCTCGTGGCCCTCTAGGGCCTGCAACGACAACTTCCAGCGGGTTGGGAGATGCGAAAGTCCAGGTGGGATCTATTGGATCCATTGGCTGGGCATCTTCGTGCCATTTAATGGACCATTTAATGGACCATTTAATGGACCATTTAATGGACCATTTTGGGCCATTGGCTTGGATATGCTTGGATGGTCAAAGAAAAGTCAAAGAAAATGTGGCAGTGTGTCAAAACCCATGGAAACCCCTTTTTTGTTCACCTCAAAATAGCTGGGATTTATGGATGTTCATGCCCCTAAAAATGGTATTAATAGGATTAATAGGTATTGACCCATACCCATGTAACAAAAACAATTTTGACTGGCAATCACTGGCCAGGAGCACCGGCAAGGTCTACTACGACGGCAGCTCAGAATTTGGAAGCTGGTTTTTCTCTCACGTGCGTTTTCAGCTGTCTGCACTGGCGTAAGCTGAAGTGCAATATATGCAATATGCCAAAAACTGATCTTCAAAGCCGGTTAGCCTGAATATCCCAGGTCAATGAGAAGCTGGGCAAATCCCAATTTGAACCACCAGCGGGCTCAACAGTCGACAAACAGGCGCCTTAATAATTTGCGAGTATCACAGACTTGCCACTTCCCACAGAGGATCAGGCAAATATTTTGTACCGCAGAAAAACTTCACAATGTTTGCATTAGATAGGAACGGACAAAGGCTTGACAAAATGGTCTGTCCTTCCTTTCCGAGTCAGGTTGACAAGAAGAAGAAAGCCTCAACAAAAAGTAAGGCCGCCTTTCGATGCTTTCTGCGTTTGTTGCCTTGAACATTGTTTTCGACCTGCTGATATCCGCCATTGAAGTTATTTGCATCAGTCATGCTTCATTGTGATGAACAAACCACCAGTTTCAGTTTCTCAGCAAACGAAATCGTGAATAGACTTGAGAAATCTTGAAATAAGCGTTGTTGTCCAAGTGGAGACCCTGCAACACTTTTATGCAATGACATTGCAGTTCTTTCAGGTTCTAACTCGTATTAGCTCTGAAATCTAGACTCACGATAGCGCAATTTAATGCAATTTATACAAACTAGATCTTGTAAGACATTTGGTAGGCACAGTGTCAAGTACAATTCTTAAGTGAATCCAGAACGATCAGAACGTGCAGTTTGGAATCCACTTGCCAAGTCAGGGCATGATATTTAAGATATGATATGCCAACGACTACACTCTTGCACCTCCCCAACAACGCGCCTTCTGCTGATGGGATGGACGTGGTGAAGATTTTGGAACCATCCGTCAAGGACCTCACCTCCAAGGATAGTGCAAAAAGGAGTGATGCCGCCAATAAGGTGGCGGCCTTGATGACTGAACATCACCTCTATCCCATTTCCTTTGCCAAAATGGATGGGATCAAAGCTTTGGTGAAATTGTTGGGCAACACTTCTGCCACAAGTTGTGACAGGGCAAATGCCTGTATGGCACTTGGGCATGTTGCCAAACACAATGCCAAGCTCCAGGAGATTGTTGGTTCTGCAAGCCTTCAGGTTATAGTGAAATTGTTGAGAAGCAAAAAGGCCACGGCGATCGAGCGAAATCAAGCCTCCTATGCTTTGGCGCAATTGGCCAACCGAAACCAGCGGCATCAAATGGCCTTGCTGAAGCTGGGCGTGTTTCCTGATTTGGTGCAGCAACTCTCAGGTTCCACCGATGGCGACTTTGGCTCTGCGGCCTATGCCCTTGCCACCATTGCTGACGGGATCGAGAAGCATCAAACAGCAATACGATTAGAAGGTGCCATTGGGCCTTTGGTGCAGCACTTGAGCTCATCTTTTTGTCCGGAGGATCGAATTGATGCTGCATTTTGCTTGGCACGTTTAGCAGAGAATCACGAAGAAAATCAAGAGGCAATCTTTGAGGAGGAGGAATTGGTGCCAGGTTTAATGCTCTTGCTGAATTCAACCTCACTGGCGGAGCGCATCAATGCAACTTGCTTCAAAAAAAAATCGAGAAATTATTTCTCAAACATTGCACCATCGGATGCATTCCCAGAAATTGACAGTTCCACTAAGCTCCACTTAAGCTTTAGAGGCAGCTTCCAGCAGAACGGATTCAATGTATGTTCAAAAAATGTGGGTTTAGGATGGTTTAGGCTTTGCCCTGTGTTCATTCACTATATTCACTGAATGGAAAGACTGCAGTCTCTTTGGCCATCACGTTCGACGTCTTCCGGCTTCTCATGTCATGACTGAACATGAGCTTTTTGGAGGTTGTCAGGATTTTCAGGATTTTCAGCATTTCTGATGGTTCGCAGTTCCAGGTGCAATTCATTGCTGTCCCAGGAGACCTAGGAATTGATGGAATTTGTGCTTACTGCTAGAGGGTTTGCGTAGGCCACTTGGCCACTCAAAACTTGATACACCAAATTATGGCGTAGGTATGCTTGCAGTGGGCAAGGCGAAGAGTTTCCGTGATGCGCATTGGCTTAGGCGATGATGGCAGTTTCACGCATTGTAGAAGGCTATGAAGAAGCTCAAGTGGCCTTTGCAGAAGCTGGTGCCATTACTACTTTGATACAGGCAAGGACCACAAATCACAAATCAGGCTTTTTTCAAACTACCCTCTGGTAATTTAACATAGCTATTGAAAATGACCATAGAAATAGTGGATTTACCCATGAAAAATGGTGGATCTTTCCATAGCTTTTTGTTAAATTACCAGAGGGTACCTCTCACGGGCTTTTTTGGGAGAATGATTGGTTCTTTGCTACAGTCCTGGGGGTTGGTTTGCCTGTCCCATTTTGGGTATAGCCAGGACACCTGATATGTAGTAGCCATGGCATTGACCATATACCATTCATGCTTGGGTGATGTGAAAAATGGGGACATCAGTCATGACCCATGTACAATCATCATACAATCATCATACAATCATCATTAACCATCATTAACCATCATTAACCATTAGATAACTATGAGTCCTCCAAACAGCGCACTTTTCTTTGGAGTCCTCAGGCACTACCCTGTGATGCTGCACTGCGGCGTCCGGCCATTATTGCGCTGGGCTCTCTTGCCACATTGAACGCGCAGAATCAGCAGGCCCGGACCAAAAATGGTCCCCTTAGATTCAAGGTGCAAGACTAACTACTCATAGAAAATTAGGTAGATAGTGAAAAAAAGTGAAGTAACTTAATGTACAGCTTCCCCTAATTCGATTTTTTCAGGATTTCAGTTTCAAAGGTGTTTGAAACCAGTTTGAAATACATACAACGATTAAAGAGGTGTTTGAACCCAGTTTGAAATACATATACATATACATATTATAGATATACATACATACATGCATACATGCATACATGCGTACATGCATACATGCATACATGCATACATGCATACATGCATACATGCATACATGCATACATGCATACATGCATACATGCATACATGCATACATGCAT
>Ga0126342_10022532_pt1 | contig 10389 bp, 12 predicted proteins | sample Cyp1metagenome_FD_92528 | JGI IMG/M metagenome (GOLD analysis project Ga0126342, IMG submission 92528) | Coral microbial communities from Lord Howe Island, Old Settlement Bay, Australia - Cyphastrea 1 metagenome | ecosystem: Host-associated > Invertebrates > Cnidaria > Coral ...
TCAACCCTGGATTAATAAACCCCTAGGCTGTTTAATTGGGAGGGTACCATTTAAGTATTAGATTATGACTATTGGAGGAGTACCCCCCTAATTAGTAAACCATGGTTTATTAATCCGGGGTTGACATTATCAGGCGTCTTTTCTCTGTGTCCCAAGACATGGAGCCTGGCTTCCATCAGCTTTAATGATCCCCTGATAGATAAGTTCAAGTTTTAGTAGGCCAAATGGTGAAATCCAACCCCAAAAACACTGGGCAAATCTAGATCCGTGTGGCTACAGTCCAACCTGCAAATGCGAACTTGTGCTGTTTCACTGACCACCAATTGTCGGTCACCTCTGATGAAAAGTGCTCTGTACTGTGCCGATCCAGAGACGTAGAGCAGCCGTCACAGGGTCACCAAATCATATGCTTCATTTTCGGGAACCCCAAAATGGCCACATTCCAGGTTGGTGAAAAAAACTTCGTCATCTTTCTCACTTTGGATATTGAACATTCGAAGATCCTGAAACAAAACCACCAACACAACGGGGCCAAGAAAATTTTTCCAGGGGTGTACTTCTGAAACGACCACGATATGAACCACAAATTTTTTACGTGTTTACGGATCATCCCACTTGGCAAATGGATGGATGGCTTCACCCACGGTTCAGAAAGGGAACTTATGATCACCAGGCTTATTAATTACCCTCTGGTAATTTAACGTAGCTATTGAAAATGGCCATTAATAGTGGATTTTCCCATTAAAATTGTGATTTTCCATAGCTATGTTAGTTTACCAGAGGGTAACCAGTATCAAAGTTGCTGTGCCCCAAACCAAGTGCTTTTCCTTTGAGAAACAAATTGGCAAATTGTTTTTTTGATGATTTAGGGGACTCCATTTTAGGAAACCTGCAGTGACAGTATCACTTCAAACACCCCAGGCACATGCTTGTAAATTTGATCGGCAAGAAATCATCAATGGACCCTTCACAAACTTGGCTGTCATTTACGTATAGGTTGGAGCAACTCTGAATTGGAGAATGCAATGATGCCTTTTGGTTTATAACATTGTACCACGTACATTAAAAACATTAAATCATTAAGATTCATCAAGATTTCTATACTTACTGTAGATGAAATATCGAAATCAGATCTAGATGAATTCAGGGATGGCTTCCGGATGGCTTCCGGCTTCCCACATCTTCCGACCTCTTCCTCCTTGTACATGCCAGTGACAGTTCCTTCCAGCACCACGATGTATCGCACACCTGCGGAAAAACGTGTAGCCACAGCACAGCCGTTTAGACACAGCTGATCTTCAAGATTCACCAAGGATTGAAGACTTCTGTGCTCTCTGGTAAACTAACATTTAATGGGATATTAATGGGATTTATTAATGGGATGTTATAGTGATTTAATGGAATATTAATGGGATATACCCTGTGGTAATTTGTTATAGCAATAGAAGCCATGCCCATGGAAATAGTGGATTTACACAGCTAGAAAATGGTGATTTTCCATAGTTTTTTCTATGTTTACCAGAGGGTAACTTGGAAAATGGATGAACATGGTGATCATCACTGGGTTCTAGGATATTCTGGGCGACGATAATGGATGCACGTCGAAGGCGGAAGACATGTCCTGATTGAACTAATGTCAAACCATCCCATCTTAAGAGATCGTAAACAGCATAGATGTACATAGATTATACATATTATATATATACACACGTGTTTGAACCACAAAAAGCGTTCAGAAGCACGGGAAGGAACCATTTCAAAGTCAATCTAGCCACAGTTGATCAGTTGATTAGAATCCCAAGTATATCAAGGGTAGAAAATTATAGTATAATCCCCTACTAATCATCAACCAACCAGGGTTTTCTCATTTTTTGCCACCGTTTTTTCGACGACCAAATCACCGGTAGCTCGCCCTGTAGCCGTGGCCCGGTACCTTCTTCGACTGTGCCCCCGGCTGCCAGGTCTTTGATGACCTAAAAGGCCACCGAGTCAAGGAATTTTACCATGAGAAAAGTAGCAAGAAACCATTCCCATGATGAGGATTACCCTCTGGTAAACTTACAAAAAGCTATTGAAAATGGCCATTTATAGTGGATTTTCCCATAAAAAATGGTGATTTTCAATTGCTATGTTAGTTTACCAGAGGGTAATGGTTTATTATGGTAAATCTATATGGAAATTTTACCATTCAATGGATACCAGGATCCGAATGGTAAATCTATGTTGAGGGTTAGATTGTTAGATTGAATAAGGTAAATCTAGAAATATTAGACTGACTTTGGTAAATCTATAGGCTATGAACAATTCTCGATTCGGTAGGCATCACTAGCCAATCCTTAGACTGAAAAATAGATTGGCTTAGGGTTAAAGTGAACATCTACAGAAAACCTTATGTTATCTTTGAAATAGAGGGTATTCCTGTGATTGTTCCCAGCATCCAATTCTGGGGTAGACACTATCCGCACTTTTAGCTGGTTAGGTGAATATATTGTACCCTTATATGATCCAACATGTTTGATGTGTAGTGGCTTTGCCACCCGTAAAAAGGGGTTGTTAAGAAAAGGGATGTGCAATGGGGAAACATCTGAAACAATGATAACGTATACAGGAATCATCTGATACTGACAATTTTTCGAGTCATCCATATTCTATACACTATAATATAGATGTCCTAGTATGTCCCAGTAGGTCCTAGTGGTATAGCTCAAACAATATGTAAAAAGACAAGCTTCGAATCCCATCCGCTCCTGCTGGGACCCAAAAAAACTGGGCTCCCAGCGATTGCCTTCGCAATGTCATTCCTTTGAGTTGAAGAGAACTGCGACATCACCGGGCACATCCTGCCGGGGCTGGTGCCGCACTTCTGCTAACCACCATCCGTCACCCCGGCAAATGGTGAATCTGAGTGATCTAACTCCAAAATGAATGGCAGCTGGGGTAAACCGCCTTAGGACATATATTACTGTATGTTGGATATAGGGCCAAATGTCAAAGGAATCTAAGGCTAAAAGGACCACACATCTTGGATCTCTCCCTCTCCCTCTCTCTCTCTATCTCTCTCTCTCTCTCTCTATCTCTCTCTCTCTCTATCTCTCTCTCTCTATATCTCTCTCTCTCTCTCTATCTCTCTCTCTCTCTCTCTCTATCTCTCTCTCTCTATCTCCACACATCTTGGGATGATATTAGCAATTTTTAGTCCATCGTAAACCATCCCACGTTTGGAAAAGTCGCCGATTTGCGGCATACCCAAATACCGACCCATACATCATACCCATACCAGGTCACACATCATGGCCGAAAAATGAAGTTGTACTAAAGTACCCAGGTGTTCCACTTGTATCATATCTATATATATATCTCTCTCTCTGCGTTTTGAGAGTTAAAATCTTCCTATTTTGGTGACTCTGATGACTCCCCAAAAAGCCGCCTGAGGCCCTTGTTCACCAAGGCAGTCTCTAGGATCTTCGCCAAGTTGTTGCCCAAGATTTCCTTCAAGTCCTTGACGCTGATGCACAACAGTTCCGTCCTAGGGCCGTCCGGCCGTCCGGAGAAAAAACTGGGTTTGTTCTATGGAAAAACAGGCCGTTCAGAGGGGAAACTGTGGTGGTTTACCATATCTATGGTAGTATATTTTTGCCAGACTTATCTGGCAAAATGAAAATACTGGTATATTAACACCTCTTAAAGAGGGCATGACATCGCATGACCATCTCGTAGCTAAGGTACGTAATCCAACGTTTGACCCAGGCTAGTTTAAGTTGTTGTTCAAAGTTCTAAAGCTTGAGATGATTGATTTATATCATTTATTTGTTTCAATCAACGTACCTATCATTTAGGAGTCTTCCAGTGAAACGGCGAAATATGACGAAAGATGTTTTCAAACATGGCAGGAATCTAAAGTGGTGATGCAGAAAAAAACAACACTACCTGTAGCCGATTCACATATTGAACATGGTGATGTTATCATTGCTATGGTATAGATGGCGAAAGAGTACTGTCTTTTCTGTTTCTCGAAATGGGGCAATACCGATTTCAATGGATGTTAATCATGTTCATCACGTTTCCAATTTCTACAAGTTTGGGATTTTGGGCAAACCCATTTGGCATCATCTACTTCAATAAATATGTGCAGTCGTTGTTCTATGAGGGAGTCCAGCGAAACCCTCTTTTCCGCGCCCAGGGTCTGGGCAAGCTTGTATAAAATATGCATAGATATGTTTCCTCCTTTTGGAAGACTAAGGATTTTCCGAACTAGCGTTCCAGCTGAAGAGAATCAACAAAAAAGGCCTTTCGTACTTAAGCCAAATCAGCCATGCCAAATCATCCAAAATCAACATGCCAGATTTTTTCAGCATACCGAAGCCCCAAGAGTCGAGGGCGCTGCTCGAATCCCAAGAAATTGCGTTTCAGCAAGGCACTTGGCGGACTTGGCATCCGCCAGCAGCGTGTTTTCCCACAAGGGCCTCACATTTTGGGGGCTGGTGGAATGCCAATGATCGAAACTGCCACCGCTGTTTCCGTACAAAACTGATAAAACTGCTTGGTGGTTGAGCCTACCCCTCTGAAAAATATGAAAGCCAGTTGGGATGATGAAATTCCCAAAATATGGAAACATAAAACATGTTCCAAACCACCAAGCAGAAAATATGAGATAACCTAGGGAAGAAAAGCAACAAAGCCTGACAAGGCTTACTCGGCTTCCCTTCTGAAACCATCTGAATCGTTAAAGTCAATTTGTCCATCCTGAAAGACAAGCCACCCTCGTGAAGTATCATAATATTATGTTGATGTTTTTGAACATGGGAGATTTACCACCCATGGCCAGGAAGAATTGGAAAACATAGTATTCATTAATATGGTTAAAAGAATAGATTTCAGATGTTTTGCATCATTTTCAGACACGCACAGAGCACACATATGAAGGACCATCTAATGTGGGGTGGTAATTGTTTCTTGGCAACCATGACGAGACGTCTTCAATTCCATTCAATATTTGCATCGTCATTTTTGCATTTTTGTGGGTTTTGATGAGCTCCCACGTAACAAATGGTTTGTTCCCTTCAGCAAACTAACAGAGACATGCAAAATCCCTCTCAGATTTCCATCTCAGATCGCTTCAGATACACGAAGTTCTGTCGGGTTCCCCACGTGGGGGTCCTTGTGCATCCCAAATCTTGGGGAACGACTCAACTCACATTGAAAATGCTGTCCCTGGAGTTTTTTTTCCACATTGATGTGGCAAACCTACTAATGAACTATTTATGGGTGATATAAATCCTGCAAAGATGGTAGGATTGATAGGTTTCTAATTTTATGTGCGTGTTTTTTATATGTATTTTGAAACCACATGACAAGATTAATGTAGTTAAAACCAATAATAAACCATCCCCCAGTCATCACAATTTTTGTAAGTGGTAGTTTTACCAGTCCCAGTCATGGGTGGTAAAAATTGCATTGTTTTGCCCACATGAGTGAAATTGGAGTTATTTGCACCAACTTAGCCAACATAAATTAGTTGTACATCCAAGTAAACCACCATTGTCCTATAGTTGTCCTATGGTTTTCCTATTTGTTGAAACCATATAGTAACCATATTTAGTTATACCCATTGCCATAGTGATATATAACCATATAGTAACCATATAGTAACAGCCATGGTAGATTGCACTATGTTTTAGTAACCATATAGTAACCATAGTGCAATCCCAAAGTTCACCACCGCCGCCCCCCAGGCCTGGTCTTGGCACTCAACAGCAGCGCGGCACCGATGTATTCCCCAGAGGAGAGGTGATGCTCCTGCAGGCAGCTGGAAAAATGCAGCTTGGGTGTTTACAAACCCTTTGGATCCATCAATTTATATTATTATTATGATTATCATTATTATGATTATTATTATGATTATTATCATTATTATTATCATTATTATTATTATCATTATTATTATGTATGTATATAGGTGAATATATATATATATTATGTATGCATCGAAGTTAAAATATGTAATCATTATAGGATATTATAGGTATATAATGTATATATCCAGAAGTTTCAATGATTTAACTGTTGGAAAAAAAGGTCGTTATAACCCGCATAAGTTGGAAGAAAAAACCAGTGGAAGTAGGGCCATTTCCGACCTTTCGCTTGGTTCCGGCTCAGATCGCTAGCCATGCTACCAAAGTCCAAGACTGGGACTGCCACTTCATCATGGTCATCAAAAAATATACTTACCCTCTGGTAAACTAACATAGCTATTGGAAATGGCCATTTATAGTGGATTTTCCCATTGAAAATGGTGATTTTCCATAGCTATGTTAGTTTACCAGAGGGTAGGACATCTTAGGACTTTTCAGATTTTTCACCGCTTGCGGGTCATGAATCGATCTTGTGGTAATATAGGTCATATAAGACATATACATATACATTTACAAATGGTAGTTCACTCATCCGACACACACACAAACATATATATATATATTATGATATATAATATAACATTTTTTTAACCTTAAAATCAGCTTATCTATCATCGTAAATCCATCTAAAATCACATTTGAAGATCCTTTTCCGAGAAAACTCTCATGGCTTTCTCCGTTCGATCCCCCGCTGTGTCCGGGACCCGTGCCGCGCCTCTTTGCCGCCCGAGAACTTGCCGTCGGCCTTGACTTCGCCGCCGGCCATCACTGCCAGGCCGCCCTTCTTCACCTTAGACGTCAACTGGGTAAACTCGCGGGCGTTTGGTATGGCTAAGGATAGGACATGGTTATGTATACTATATGTTATTATATGTGTGTTTATACATATATAGGAAATTATGTAAATAAAAAGGATCAGATGTTACTAGTTGTTCTGTGTTCTTTTTGGGGGGTTGTTATAAGGAACACATACTTAGTTGTATTTTCTTCTGGTGCCAAAATATGCTAAAATCATCTGGAATCCATGGATAGTACTTGACTGGTTTTTCCCTCCATGAGTTGTCATCCAACTTATATCCTTCACCGAAAATCTCCGGGAAAAACACGCTAAAACTACCGCTAAAACTACCTTTGGTAGTTGGATAACACTTCATCGAGCAAAGCCGAAACTAAGAGCAGCGGATAAAACTACAGCAACAAATCAACCAACACGAAACCAACTAGATCCGTTCTTTAGAAACTGAATCAGCTCCATAATTGATGCTGGTGAAGGCTGAAAATCCCGATGATCCCCAAGCGCTAAGGACAGATGATAGATATATCTACTAGCAAACGCTAGTACCGTCAATTCAAGTTATTGGCGTTGTAAACCAACTCAGTTTATCATTTTTTCAACTATACATCTCAGAAAAAATCACCATGTTTGTTGGGTACACCACCATGTTTCTATGCGTTCGAACTATAAGGGGCCCCATGTCGTGCACACCGTTGATCCAACTGACTGGGTTGTGCTGAAATCACTATATTTCTCTGCTTGAAGCACCTTACAACCATGGAAAACGTTCCTTAAGCAAAGAAATATGGTGATTAAGCCATCACTGTCCTTCTCTGTTGATTTCACCCACATTTCCCCAACGGCGAGCCCCGCCGTAAACGCCGAGCTGCGAAGTAAATCGCCGCCAGCGCCTCCCCCTGCGTGGCCACGCGCTGCCCCGCGTCGAAGGATTCGCTGAAGGCAGCCAGGGCGATTTGGTCCTGTGGGTTTAGACGATAACTGTTTATAGCGGACTATAATAGTTGGCCACCATAGTCCATAATACTATTTATAGTGCACTATAACCAATTATAGTCCATTTCACCATAATACCATAATACTATAATAGTTGGTTATTATGGTTATTAGTTGGTCATATTGGTATTGATTATATATTATAGTTGGCTATTGGTAGTAGTTGGACTATAGTTGGTTTTATTATGGGTAACCCATGGTCATTACAGTATGGACTATAGTTGGTAAGTGGTCGTTGATAATTGGATATTATAGACTATTATAGACTAGTATTAATAATGATAATAGTGGTTGATATTAAATAGTATTAACTGTAATCAACTTGGATAGTAGCTAATAAACCATAGTTGATGATTTCATTATAGTGGGTTATATAATTAATAAACACTAATAATAGATGCTTATTATTCACTATAGTTGGTAAATGATCGTTGATTTTGGTTTTTATAGAATATTGTAGGAATATTATAGACTATTAAAAGCTATTATTGACTACTAAAGGCTGATGTCTAGTTGATAACTATAGTTGGTTCTCATAATTCGTTAACCGTTGGATTACCCCCACGGTGGTGGTTTGACCCCAACATTGAATTGTTGGAAAAATGGCGAGGACCGTTGGATAATCATGATAGTATATACAGTATATATATATGATACTTATAAACCATGGTTAGTTTGTTGGTTGGCCAGCAAGGATACCATAGTTACTGTGCATACATCTGTGTGTATATATATACACACCTTGTTAGTTAACCATTGCCTCGTTGGCTAATGGCAGGGATACCTGAGTTCAATAATAATCATGTATAGTTGGCAACGTATAAATACTTAATATGGCTATATATATGATTGTATCACACACACACTATCCCTTTACTAGTTGGCTAATAATGATAATAACAACCATATTGATACCTTGGCTCATGGGATATAAACACCAACAGAAAGCCGTGGTTCATAATTTAAGTAATCATAAACCATAGTCATGATTCTCTGGTTAAGGTTGTAAAAGGTGTTTAATAATAATAGGCTAAAACCATGGTTGGGTTAGTTGGCTTTTTAGCTAGTTGGTTGGTTAATAGTTGCTTAACAAATAGTGAATAGTAATAACAACAATAGTTATAACCATAGTTATAAGTTATAAACCATAGGCATCCATAAGCCATGGTTAGCTCAAGGGTTTACATAAAATAGTCGGTGAATGGCAATAAAACCCCAGCGGGAAGGTCGAGATTGATTAAATATCTATATGTATCGGCATATCATTGCCATCCTGCACAAGCAGCTGCACGTTCAAAGCATTCTTCTCTCTAATTATGTCCTTCTGTGTCATGCAGACTTCAGGTAAAATATGTCTCTACACTATATTGACATGACGAAATTCCAGAAAAGAGCGTGGTCCCACAACTACATACAACTTCCTGGTTTCTAAATGTACTAGTACCTATCACAAACCGTAGTTAACCTAGTTACAAATCAACTTTAGCTTCGTAGGTTTTATCACCTTGTGGTAGGCAGCCACCTGTCACCTTCGCCTCACCGATGGATGCGAATGGGATTGTAATGGTATAGAATGGTGAACCTACCTAAAATATATATATATACATACATAGTGCTTAAATGAGATTCTAATGGTATTGTGGGGTTGATATGATATATCAAAATAAATAAATAAACACACACACATATATATATATTATAATATATGTATACATAAATATAAAAGTGTATATGTATGTATATATATGTGTGCATACATGTATATTTATATATATACGCATATATATATATGTGTGTGTGTGTGAGTGATAGGAACCTCATTATATTAGTTCGATGGCTCGAGAGAGCCTGCAAGGTGATACTCCACTCAACGGAAATTTCACCCACTTTGATGCGAGTCAAGTGCATAGCCGGGACCTGGAAGGAAGCAAACCTCCAATGGCAAACCAGCAATAGTTAGCTAAGGCTGCCTTGCTAAGCCCAGCGGTTTGGTGTTCAAAACCCCAAGAAACCATCGGACCCAGTTTTTGGGAGTCTTCTTTTGGGAGGGAACGATCAATTGCTTGGTTCTTCACGACCATCCCGCTGGCATTTGTCAACCACATCTTCATATCTAAATATCGAATATAAAGTAATAATTTACCATGTTTAGGAACGTGTATTGATGGGTTTATCTATGATTACAAGCATGATCATGCATGATTCAATGATTCATCATTTTTTTCATTCATCAACACATGCTGGTTGGTGGTATACCTACCCCTCTGAAAAATATGAGTTCGTCAGTTGGGACTATTATTAATATTCCCAACTGAATGGAAAGTCATAAAAGCCATGTTCCAAACCACCAATCAGCAATTACCCTCTGGAAAAACTAGCATAGCTATAGAAAATCATCATTTCTTATGGGTAAATCAACTATTTAACGAGAGTTCTCCATTTGGCGTCCACTTTCATTCAAGCTAGGGGGGGTGCACCACCACCCCCCCCCAGCCTTGCTCCAAGCCCGCTCAAGCTAGGAGGGGGTGCACCACCCCCCCCCAGCCTTGCTAGTATCTTCTTCCTGCACAACGCCCCCTCCCTTCCCCCAAAAGCCGGGAAACCCACCCCCCCCAGCTTACCTTCAGACCATGGGGGATGCACCCCCCCCCCCCCCAGCTGTGCCCATCCAAGGTGCGGGGGGGTGCA
>Ga0126342_10022533_pt1 | contig 10387 bp, 4 predicted proteins | sample Cyp1metagenome_FD_92528 | JGI IMG/M metagenome (GOLD analysis project Ga0126342, IMG submission 92528) | Coral microbial communities from Lord Howe Island, Old Settlement Bay, Australia - Cyphastrea 1 metagenome | ecosystem: Host-associated > Invertebrates > Cnidaria > Coral ...
GCAGAACCCAGCAGCAGCACGCAGAACCCAGCGCAAGCGGGCAGAACCGAGCACAAGCAGGCAGATTCCAGCAGGCACAGATTCCAACAGCAGGGGACAGAACCATACAGAACCTAAATATGATAAGTTTCAATGGGCACGCCTCTCACCGAACTATTGACAATGGCATCACCATAAAGATTGCAATCAATACCATACAGGGTTAAATAGAATCATGTCAACAATACACTGCCCACAGCGATGAAACAGTATTCAAACCAACAGCCAGTCAAATAAAGAAAAGAACTGTCAAAATCTAAACGAAACACTGCGCGCACGCAGGTGTGATACGACTTCAGGTCACTTGGTACGACATAAGCCTAGCGGCTAGCTGTAGTAGTTCAGAAGCAATCCAGCAGCAGTTTGGCAGTAGTCAGCGGCAGCAACTGAGCAACAGCCAGCAATTGAGCAGCAGTTTAACAGTAGTTGCTAAATACAGTTTAATACAGCCAGTACAGAAGTCATAAGAAAGCAGCTGCAACACTAGACTAGATTACATTACATTACATTGCATACGCACACATGTAAATATAGAGATAGGGAGGGAGGGACGGAGGGTGGGAGCGCGTGAGAGAAAGTGAGAGAGAGCGAGAGAGGGAGAGAGAGAGAGAGAGAGAGAGCGAAAGAGAGAGAGACAGTGAGAGAGAGCGAGAGAGAGAGAGAGAGAGAGTAAGCAGCCCAGTGTTTGGAGTAAACATCTTGAGCCACAACTAAATTCTGATCCCATTCGAGAGCCATGTCCCTAAGTCTCTGGTGAAGTAGTATCCAAACACAACCAAAGGTTGCATTCCAAGACATGGTTGTGCTGATGCTAGTCGAGTAAGCATCTAGCAGGGCATGTTCGCTACAGCATGCTTTCATTCGTGTGGCAAAAGTTGAGCCGGCGCAAGGTCTTGCACAAAAAAATGGCATACCAAAAATTATGTCACGTAGCTTTGGACTCGTATCTCTAGCATATACTGTACACGTTCTGTTCGTTGAAAGCCACCTGCGATTGGGGAAAGCGATTTGGGTTGTCCGTTCAAATGGATTGCGCCAGGGCTCTTTGCGGTGGTCGTGTCAGGTCCTCTGTACTCGCGGCAACTGCGGTTCAAATTGCATTTAAAATTTTAAGTAATTAAAGAGTTTGTTTCAACTAACACCTGCAGCGAAAATCCACAAAACCTAAGTGTGATGGCAACCAGCTTTGGGGGTTGACAAGAAGTCAAGTGCAACGCACGTTTTACCGCGCATCGCTTGAGCCAGTCGGCACCAGTCGCAGCCGCTGACATGTGAATGACATCTCAATGAGTCTGAGTCCCAAGTGCTATGATCCCATGTCCATCGTGGTTTCTTCCTTGTTTTCACACTCATTATGTTTTGTTGGGATCAGACTCACCGAGCTGCCACTCATGAGTAAATCCAAGCCGGCGTGCTTCATCCCTTTTGTCAGGGGATCAGCCAGCATCCTATCCGTCGACGTCCAATGGAGAGCTGTTGTAGCTCCAGCAGGTACGCGATCCGTGATCAAAGGATCGCCATAGTCCTCTCCAATCTTCCTCCAAACCTGCTGACGAATGCCACTGAGATCAATGGCCAAACGCTTGTCCGTGACGACGTGCAGGCCACTTTGGTTCACGTGCTGGAACAGCGACTTGCAGTCCGTGAACCAGTCAACGTAGATCTCGTCCAAGGCATCGGTAGTCCAATTGGCTCGATGATGGTTGGGGTCCTTGATGCCATAGAGGACGAAACGTAGGTGATCAGCCTCCTCGCTTCCCAGAAGCAGACTTAATGTCTCTGCTTGCAGCGTGGAGCGGCACACACGTTTTAGCACCGTGCTGTGCCATTCCAGGAGCATCAGAACTCCTTCTTTCTTCTCCTTGAAGTCCTTCGGGGCCAGACACAGCAGTCGGCCTGACTGGCTTCTGTGTCCCAGTCTTGCTCCACTTTCGCTCACATCGAAATCAGCTGCATGAGAAGCATCCTGGATGGCAATGATCATCGCGTCCTCAAAGTCCAGGACATTGCTCGGATAGGTGATGCCCTTGTTGGGGTCCCGCTTGGCCAGCTCCACAATCTTGTTGGCATACTTCACGTCATCAATAGTGGCAGTGCGCACGGAAGACTGGAGCTTGCACACTGCGTAGGAGAGATCCGGCCTGCAAACTCTTGCAAGCCATGCCAAGCTCCCAATCACGCTGCGTAGTTGGCCTCGCAGCTTCTCGCTCACAGGCATCTCTGGCTTCTTCTTCTCTTCAGGCATCAGATGGATCATTCTGACTCGATCCATCAGGCTTGGGGACGTGATGTGCACTCCTTTCTCGTCCTTCAGCACTTCACGCCCACAATAAGTGAACTTGTTCACGGAGACCTTGCCGAAATTGTACTTGGCCTGAATGGCATTCATCTTCTGCTCGATGTAGTCACCTCCTGTCCAGAGGAGATCGTCCACATGGACGGTTACCAGTCCAGCCAAGCTCCCGTCAGGATGGTGTAAGACGTAGGCTGCCGGTTCGTAGGGCAGCGGCATGAAGTCCTCGACCTTCATGGTGGAGTCCAAATTCTTGAACCATCCTCTTGGTGCGTCCTTGGTCCCATAGGCTGTGCTGCTGACCAGGTAGAACATCTCCTCCTCAAAGTCCAAACCTGGAATCCCTTCCTTGGGTGCAGCCAAAACCAAAATGCGATCCAGTTTGGATCCTTGAAGGAACGCGGCAGATATGTCTCCTCCATATAGATCTGTCTGCCGTGATGCGGAAAGGGCAAACACCAGGCCCATAGCTGTTTGTGAGGCTGTAGGTAAATCGCATCTCATAGTCGAAGAATCCTCCAAGTCTCCTCGGACCACCAATCGGGACTTCAGCTTCCGTGGTTGATTGGGTTCTGACTTGTTGGTGTGAACCCACCGTGTTGGGATCACCTTGATCTCCGGGTTCTCCTCCTTCATCGCATCCAGCTCTTTCTTGGTGATCCACTTGCCGTCAGAATATTTCTCCCAATTCGACCACTCCTTCTTCATCGTCTCCACAAGCTCTGCCTGAATCTCCTCAGTTTCCTTGGCGTAGTGCAGCTCCATACCTGCGCCAGCCTTCTGAGTCTTCTTCTTATACTTGCGCTCGGTCTTGGTTGCCAAAAAGGCGTCAGAGTCCTGTGTCCTCTGACGGGGAAAAATTCCATCCAGAGTTTCCGCACTCCTTCTCAGCGCCTGGGTCAAACTGGTTTGCTCCATTTGCTCTGCATGACCAGCTCTCACAGACGATGAGGTGGCTTCACGCTCTGGATGTCGTAGTGACTCACGTGGTGCAACCTCTGGTTCTGGTTGCGGCAGACTTGCAACAGTCTGCACACTGAGCGTACCATCTTGTACTCGTTCGAGTCCAGGTGGTGGCGGTGGCATGATCGTCCTGGGTAGATCTGCAATCATCGGAACATCCTCAGCCTCTGGTTGTGGTTGTCCAGAACGTTGAACTTGTCCAGCTGGCTGAAATTCACTGGGATGTTGAAATTGTCCAGAAAGAGGTTGGTGTCCAGCACGTTGAAGGTGTCCATGTGACATAGGCGACAATGGTGTGCTCGAAGAAGCTCCTCCTCCAAAATCGCCAGCCAAATCCCTCTCGACCTCTTGAACATCGTCTCTTCCTGCGTCCTCTGTCGGTCGTGCATCCACAAATGGTGCTTGTCCTCCTCGCAGATCTGCCGTCACCAAAACATCCTCAGAAAATGGTGTCTCGTCATCCTCTGATGGGTGGACATAGATCGACCTCCTTCTCTGCCTCGAGGGTCGCAGCTCCGAAGCTTGCTTCTTCAGCACTTCCTGTGTGCTGGCTGGCCTCACTGTTGTCTCTGAGACCAAAACGCAGATGCCGGAGTGGATGATCCAAAGTGAGGATCTTCCCTCGTGTCCTAAGACACGAGCTGGTCCATACCATCGACCTCGACGAAGGAATGAGACCAAATCGCCCACGGCATAAGGGCCACGCAGTGGCACACTCCTGCGAAGCATAGCCTTGCGAATCCTCTGGGAAGCGTCAGTTTTGATGTAGGCCTCCTTGGCAAACTGTCTCAGCAGCAGTTGACGTTGAAAAACATCCTGAGCTCCATCCTCTGCATCAGCAACTGCTTGATGCACTCCCAGTTGCTCCTCAGGATCTCCATCAATCAGGCTCGTGTTGTCGACTGGGAGGTACCCTAGTACCCATTGCACTGGAGCATAGCCATTCTGGTTGGACAGGTGGTTCTTGATGCGGGCGCACTCTGAGATCAGAGCTGAAATGTCAGATGCTCCTGACAGCTGCTGATCATGGATGGCCTTCCGCAAAATCTCCTTCAAAGTTCCACCATGGCGCTCTCCTGTGCCCAGTTGATACGGGGCAGCTACCCCAACTTGCCTGATGTTGACGCCGTTGCTTTGAAGAAGGTGAATCACGCGTCCTTTGTTGTGAACTCCTTGATCCACCACAATATGCTTGGGTGGACCTGCCCATGCAAACCATGAACCATTGATGGCTTCTGCACATACCTTGCTTTTGGGAGTTCCGCCATCTCCAACTCGAACTGCAACATGAAACTTGGTGGAGGTGTCAACCATGCTCAACACTGCATGACGCCCTCCTTGGCAATCATGCACCTCAAAGACATCCAGGCTCACCTCGAAGTTGAACTTCTGCTGGAAAGATGGCCTGGTAGGTCGGACCACTGCAGGATCCTTGTCCTTCTCAGTCTCCTGGCACGTCTGGCACTGAAAGTGCTTGGCCGCCTTCACGACGTCCGCATCGGATGCTGATGAACGTAGCATCCGCACCAGTGCTGAGTTGCTGCAGTGTCCTGTCATGGTATGCAGCCTCCTCACTGCCAATCTCTTCGCTCTTGGCAGCTTCAGCCATTCTTGGCGTCTCTTCTTCTCTTGCTCCATGACCATGTCCTCAACCTCGATGGGGACATTCTCCTCCAAATCCTCTGTTCTCATGTTCTCGTCCTCATCATGCAAGCGTCGTCGCTTCACCACAGGTCCAAGATCATCTTCATCATAAACTCCATCCATAGGGCCTGCCTCCTCATGCTCTTCCGCCTCATACTCTGCAGCGAAGGCAATCTTTGTAAGGCCGTACACGATCTCGTCATAGAGTCCTCCAGCCATCTGCTGACATAGCTCCTCTGGCCATTGTTGAGATCGCTTCGAGCGTCCTCCTCCGATGATGGGTTCATGTTGATGATCTCGTGGGCACGTCTTCCTGAGTCGAAGCTTCATGAACTCAGAAGACAGCAAAAGTCCAGTGCCCTTTTGTTGAGGTAGTCCAGTGATGTGGTCCTTCAGGCCGTACTGACATTGATCCAACCGCTGAAGCTCCAAGTTCTCTCCAGTGTAGTTGTTGCTTGGGGCCTCATCCAAGAGCTCCTGCATACACTTCAGCGTCCAGATCCTTGATGGCAAGGGTTCTCGAGCATGACCTCTCGCCCCTTGTTGAGCCTCTTCCTGATCAGCTCCGTCAGCCACTTCACCACCGGATACCATTGTTGTCGTATGGCATAGAGGTTGTCCGCATAGCCTTCCCTCATCTCATTCAAGTTCTGCAGGGGGCTCCATGGTCCACATACCGGAGCCATGCTCAAGAGCAGCGGATCCTCAACCTCGATGCGGCTCTCCACCATGCGGCGTACTTCAGGTCGAAGTAGGTCGTAGTCGGCATTGTTGAGGATGTCAATGGGCTCGGCCACAGGCAGTCCAAGTGTTGCAACCATCAGTGAGAGAGTTGCTGCCCCACTGAACAGTTCCATCAGGGCAACACCACATCCTCGGGGTAGAAGTCGTCCGGGATTCTTCGTAGGCTTGGACTTTTCTCTCAAAGTAGTCCACATCGCCTGATCTTCCTTCTCCAGCTCCTCAATGGTGTCTCCCAGCATCTTCTTCTGCCCTTTGGTCATCTGCTTCAGTGAGCCGTCGTCCAGCTTGATGTAGCCCATGGTGTCCTCCTCTTCGATCTTGGTCTTGTCGGTGACCACACTGATCTCTTCCTCTGCTTCCTCCTCAGATGCGTCGCACTCCTCAGCTCGCAGTGCGATGGCGTCTCCTCCATGATCTCCAGGGAGTAGACGAATTCCAGGGAGTCCATCTCTGTCGACAATCTCCAAGTGCTGCTTCATCGTCTTGCTGTAGACCTTGCGCTCACTCATGTCGATCATCAAACCAAGGGATTTCTGAGCCTTGGTTGAAAGCAGCAATGGAGCGTGACTTCCTTCCAGCTCTGTCGAAGTGATGACTCCTTGTGCCTCCGATCAATCTTCAAGGCTGAAAGTCACCGGGATCGTCCTCAGGCCTTTCACCTTGATCTTGCCACCAACGCCATTGAACTTTCCATCGCATGGCTTCAAGGGGATGTCCATGCCTGTCGCTCTCAGGTACTCTTCCATCCACTGCGATCCGTGGCATGTCAGGTTGCAGCCGGTGTCAATGACTGCAACCATACAGTCCTCCTCTATCTCATCCTTCTTGATTGCCATGAAAGCTTTGGCAGAAGTTGGCGGCCTGTTGTGTGCATACTGTGCCAACTCCTTGAGTGAGTTGCACCGCAAGTCTCCTGCATTGTACTTGCCGTAAATGAACTTGCAGTACTGGTTGTCGTTGATGCAGACCCATTCGAAGGTCTTTCCGGCATGCTTGCCAGACTGCACAATCTCGTGCTCGTACTCCTCGATGTTCTCCACGGTGATCTCTCGAGCTTCCATTCCGCTTGATGCCACAGAACGGTAAGAGGCTTCTGAGCGAACCTCAGACCTTGCCGGTGTCGTTGGAGTAGGTGCAGGTCTCGCCGATCTGGATCTGGAAGTCGGTGTCGACGGTGCTGCAACAGGTCGGGCAATTGCAGCATGGATATGGGGATATCGACCTGGCTCGTAGACCAAAGACTTGCACTTGTCGTAGGCGATGTCCAGGTGACGTTCAGAGACAGGGTTCCCAGCCTCACGCTGGATGGCCAGGTAGTTCTTCATGAGTGCAACCACCTCCTCAGCCTGTCCTTCATCTGCAACTCCTCGGGCAGTGCTCGGCGGAGGCGGTGTAGAGCTCGACAAAGGTCTTGATGCAGATGAAGTCGTTGAAGCCCTCTCTGCTGCCTGTCGTCCTGTCTCTCCTGGATTCTTGTTGCCGGTCTCAGAATGACCGCAATCATCACAGGTCCACTTCCATGTCGTCCCAGTCGTGCCACGAAAGTGGCGGTTCTCATGCTTGCATGTTTTGCGCTCCTGCGTCTCCATCTTCTTCACCTGCTCCTTCTTGGTGATGCTCAGAACCTTGTGGCAGTCCAAGCAGGTGATCTTCTCTTGTCGTCCATTGGTTCCCTGCCTTGTCGTCCTTCTGTGCTCACAAGCTTCAGGGGTCACTTCTCCTGAAAACAAAGGGCTCGGCGTTGCCTCTGGTCCTCTCTCCTCTCTCGTCCTCGGTTGTGGTCCTCCAAAGGCATTGAACCTCTCTGGCAACGCTGGCACCATCGGCAGGTTCTCCTCGTCAGTGTTGACGAGGTACTCCATCATGTCGAAGTCATCGTCCTCCGGCACTGGCACCATGGTGTGCATTGCGTTGGAATGCACAGGTCCGGCAGAAGATCCTGCCGTCAACTGCAGTGGTGTGGCGCGTTGCTGCTCCTGCAGCTGTTGGGCTCGTCGTCGTTGTGCTTGGGCTATCGCGGCATCCAACAACTCGTCAGCTGATGAGCCCTCTGTCGGACTCTCGACAAGGACTCCTTCTGTCGGCGTCCTCACAACCTCTCCTTCTCGAACGTTGTCAGGTGGAGGAACTTGATGATATCCCCTCACCACGTAGGCCTTCGGCTCCTCAATCTCCTCAACCGTCTCGTGCTCCGCAGTCTTGTACTCATTCACCACGAAGTAGAACGTGCGAGGTTTTGCAGGTTTTCCTGAACCTCGGCCTCCTCTCTGCGAAGTCGCCGTAGAAGCCGTCGACGTTGTAGTGCCGCCTGATCCCTTGGGTCCACCTTTTCCTCTGTTCTTTGGGCATGCATAGTCGGTCGACCAATGCCCCATCTGACCACACTTCCTGCAAGTGGTCTTGCGCTTGATCGCATCAATCCTCGCCTTCCTGTCTTCGCTGCTCATCTTGGATTTCCCTTTTCCATAGCCCTTGTCGCGGCCAAAACCTGTATGACCAGCTTGTTGTGCCTTCTGATGGATGTAGTACGCCTCCGCATCGATCTGAAGGATCTCCGCCGCATACTCGACAGCCTCCTGGTTCTGCTCGTCCAGTCCCTCAGATAGTAGCGCGGCCAGCGTCTCTGTGTAGGGCTCCTCTTCCGTCTGCTCCTCCATGTAGTCAGGCTCATAGTGCTCGGCAGCGTTGTAGGCGCTTGCAGGTGACTCCTCAGCTTCATAGCCACCCAAGGATTGCGAGTGCGTCTCGTACTCCTCCGTGTTGTACCCATAGGAGTCCACGTAGTACCCATACTTGCCATAGCTCTTGCCTTTGCTCGAGCCCTTGTTGGAACCTTTGGCATTCCATCCACGTCGTTCTTGCTCATGGATCCTGGAATGTTGGGCGATCAGCTCATTGCAAACTGATGCCACATCCATCTTCCCTTGCAAAGCAGTACGAACCATCAGCTGATGGTCTCTGGTGATTCCAGCTGATACCAGAGTCTGCTCGGCCAGGATGGCCTCGGGAAGCTTCAGCTCAGAGTCCAGGTCCACAAGCATCCTATACCACGTTTTCCTTCTGAGCAGATAGCTTGTCATCGGCTCTGCTGACTGCCTGCTGAGTACTCCATGGACTTGAGCACCAGCAGCATATAGATCACGTGCTTCTTGAGCTCGTCGTGGACGAAAAGCCTGGTAGAGGTACTCGATCAGCTCCGTCGGGCCCTTCTCGGTGGCGAGCTTGTCCAGGGAGAGTTCTCGGACAACTTGAAGTGCTCCTCCGCTCAATCCTTCAACCAGCTTGAGCCCCAGTGGGCCTTGCTTCTTCCTCTCGGTCTCATCCATGTTTGCGAACCGTGCTTCCAGCAGCCTAACACGGAACGCATATTCAGCCAGTGTTGTCGGATCTCCGTCGTAGCGTGGCACTCCTGCTCGTCCACCATCGATCATCGGCGAAGCATCTGTAGTCGAAGATGCGAAAGCCTGATACGTCAGGCACTCCAGCGCTGACATGGCGCAGGGCGGTGGGCACTAACCCAGGTGCAAAAGTGGTTCCCCCTTAGATCAGTTAAGCCTAAGCTGTTGCGGGGTCCCAGGAGTCGCAGCTCCGCTGCCAGTGTGATGGCAACCAGTTTTGGGGGTTGACAAGAAGTCAAGTGCAACGCACGTTTTACCGCACATCGCTTGAGCCAGTCGGCACCAGTCGCAGCCGCTGACATGTGAATGACATCTCAATGAGTCTGAGTCCCAAGTGCTATGATCCCATGTCCATCGTGGTTTCTTCCTTGTTTTCACATAAGCAATCACTGAGTGCTTCAGGATAGGAGAAACAGCGCTTGCAATAAGTTCTCAGCAGAGCCGTGTCTATTTATTTGTGTCCAGAATGTGTCTTCGCGAAGCTTGCGCCAACTAAACCAGAGAGGCTTCTTGCAAGCTATAAAAGTTCGGGACAAAATGATAAGACATTTTCCCTGGAACCTCCACACACAACATATCCTACTTTGTTGCAGCTTATCGTACTTTTGTTGCTCTTCCATGGGTTGGGATCCGCTGGTGGGCACAAGCCGGATTGAGTACAAGCCGGATGGGATCCCATGAACACAAACTTGGGGGCACAGCAGCTGTTGCCTTTTTCCTGCCAAAAAAATGTCTTTGCGACATTCCATCCACAGTTTAGCAGGTCAACCACAAATTGAACAAGTACTGCAGTCTCTTTCCAAATGTCTTGTGTTGTGATATTCTTTGATCTTGCATGATCTGCGATGATCTTCTATGATGTTCTATTCAAGAGACAATTCTGCGAGTGTGCATCAGCTGTACGTTGAACCCAACGATGCTAAGAGCAAACCTCCGTGAAAAAGGCCGAAAGACCGCGCATGGGCTACATGACAAACATTCAAATGATTCTACACAAACACATCTGGCAACATACCACGTCCTCTTTGGTGCCTTTGTTGGGCCAGGCGCAGGAGTGATGTCTTTGCTCCTGCTACTCTTCGTTTCAGAGAAGAATAAACTCTGTTCTGGTATCTTCCGGTCTCCTATTGTCCCGAACAACCCGAAGATGTATGGTGCCACAAAGCACACACAAATGCTACTCCCATTGGAACCTTTGTAGGATCTTGCTACACAGGCGCACGCAGGCAAACCAGCTTGTCAGAAGTCATTGCTGAGTTCCTTTTCTTATCAGGGAGGTGCCTAGTTGGTTCCTGCTGTAACGAAC
>Ga0126342_10022534_pt1 | contig 10386 bp, 10 predicted proteins | sample Cyp1metagenome_FD_92528 | JGI IMG/M metagenome (GOLD analysis project Ga0126342, IMG submission 92528) | Coral microbial communities from Lord Howe Island, Old Settlement Bay, Australia - Cyphastrea 1 metagenome | ecosystem: Host-associated > Invertebrates > Cnidaria > Coral ...
AACAACTGGAACTTTCAACCTCCCCTCGCAAGTTTGCATCCAAACTTTCAACCTCGTCTCGCAAGTTTGCATGCAAACTTTCAGCCCCGCCTCGCAAGTTTGCACGCAAACTTTCAACTCCACTTTCCGAATTACCTTAAAATTAGATGACATTTTTACCTTAAAAATTACCTAATTAGGTAGGAAATTAAGAATTAATCCATGAATTATACAACTATGAGGCAGGAAATTGCCTAACCTGATCTTTTGGGTCTCGAATTTCGGATCTCGGATCTCGCATCTCGAATCTCGAATCTCGGATCTCGGATCAGATCTCGAATCTCGGATCTCGGATCTCGAATCTCGGATCTCGGATCTCGGATCTTGGATCTCGGATCTCGAATCTCGAATCTCGGATCTCGGACCTCGAATCTCGAATCTCGGATCTCGGATCTCGGATCTCGGATCTTGCATCTCGAATCTCGGATCTCGGATCCACGGATCTCGAATCTCGGATCTCGAATCTCGAATCACGGATCTCGAATCTCGGATCTCGAATCTCGAATCTCGGATCTCGGATCTCGGATCTCGGATCTTGCATCTCGGATCTCGGATCTCGGATCTCGAATTTCGGATCTCGAATCTCGAATCTCGAATCTCGTATCTCGGATCTCGAATCTCGAATCTCGGATCTCGGATCTCGGATCTCGGATCTCGGATCTCGGATCTCGAATCTCGGATCTCGGATCTCGGATCTCGAATCTCGGATCTCGGATCTCGAATCTCGAATCTGTCCGTTGTCAAGTGCGTTCTGAAATTTACCAATCAGCAGCTGAGGCTCTGATAATCCGGAAAGCACTCCAGAAGTAAAGTGGGCACCTGAACTCGGCACCGCAGCATCGATGTTTGCAACAAATCACCTACAAAGCTGAGTCCCCGAGCATCAACGTGAAAGTTCGTTCGCAACTCAAAACCTGGGCCGAGAACTCTGCGGTGACCATTCAGATATAGGAAATCCCCATCTGGTGATTCACCTTTTCAATATGTTTTTAATACAAAGAAACCATAGGAACTATAGGAACTATAGGAACTGGTGACTTTTTGGACTGAGCTTGGCTGAGCTTTTCACATGCTTCCTCGAGATCTTGGAGATGGATATTCTCATCTCTGTCTCGGTCGAAGAACCTCAGATCTTGATCCCCAGGTCTCCCCAGGTGGTCAACTGAGCAGCTGAGGCTCCCAACTCAAAAGCGTCTCGGAGCTCTTCGTTGGATAAAGGATGAACCTGTGCTGTGCATGTTCGATCAGTCCCGCAAGCGTCCCTATCAGCTACCATTGCTATCATCGCTATCATTGCTTTCATTTAAATCGTTGGTCAGTTGAACGTGCCAACAAAGTCTCATTTCGTCTGTGGAAATCCACAAATTCACACAAATCCGATTTTCACATCTGCCAACAGAGTTGCCCCTTCTGTTCAACTCTCCGTTCGAGCATTGCTGGCGACCCGGGTTGCACCTTCTCTCTGCCAGCCACACACTCCAGCCATGCCCTGGCAAAGACACCATGGACAACAGTTCCCAGTGTGGAAATGCCATGAAATACCATCGTGGTGGATCTTCAAGAGTGACACCTAATCATAAGAGATGATGTTCAGAGTGTCTTCCAAATCTTCCGAAATAGCATGTTCTCATGACTTGTTTCCACGCCATGAAGTCCTCCAGCCTCGCGCATTCGCGATGCTTCTCATAGCCGTCCTGCAGATTTCGCTTCGAGCTTCGACACTGACACGACACTGACACGACACTGACACGTCTGACACGTCTGACACGTCTGACAGCTCCCTTCACCTTCAGCATGAAGTTCACAAAAACGGGAAAATGATCCGAAGGACTCGGCAGACATCTTTCACCAGGACTCCAAATTGGACACGTCAGCAGGGGAAAACCGGAAAACCTCAAAACCGCATGAAAATGTGTGCCATGTCTGTGAAACCCCCCGAGCTCAAAACTGTTCCGCATTGGGAATGACCTGCACACGTGACTCTGGTGATATCTGGTGATCTTGGGATGGGATCCTCATCCACAATCCCAAATCATCTTAAATCATCCACAATCCCCAGGACTTCCATTTTTTTCCCGGCTGAAACCGTCGCCGTGAAACCCTGGCAGACCAAATAGATCTCACTGCTCTCGGGTCTGGAGGCGGAAGGCTTGGCAAAGCGCACCTCACTGTTCCGGATCACATTAGCAATGCGTATCGAAATCTTCGAACGCCCTGTGATCCCCTGTGATCCCCTGTGATCCCTGCCGCTCCGATGGGTCGTGACGGTCACGCCTTGTCGAAGTGCTGCTCCAATTCGGCCTTGAACTGCTCCAGTGAACCTCCCTGAAAGACTTTGGTGACCTCGGAAACATCGTGAAATCTGGGTGAAACACAGTGAAACCATGTTGCAAGAACTAAAATATGAGAAAATCATGGAACAAAAAGATCTTCAACAGAATTTTTATTGTGCAATTCCTGTATTCCTTATCTCCCTTTCTGGCAACCGATAGCTGAATCCAATCAGCTATCGCAGCTCTGAACATGTCCCCTCTCCAAATATGTTGACTTGTGAGACTGGTGCAAACAGGTCAAAAGCTGATTGCAACAAGCCATCACCATAATCATGCGGATATGTATATGTATATATAGATACTGTACCCAATAATTGGTTCAACAAGAAGTATCAAGAAGTAACATCTCTTCAACTTCTGATGTTTTCTTTCGCCCCTTTAAATCTAGTACTACTCGTAACTAGTACAGTAGATAGTATTGCAATGTGGGCCAACCAATCATAATTTACATTAATTTACCATTTTTTCATGGTCAATACATACTCATTTCTGATATTGGCGATGAACACACATGGTGTATTAAGTAAAATAAATCTATACATTACCACATGAGTGGTTGATGTCCCAGCCGCGAAGCAGCCGTTGCCGCGCAGGAATTTCAAGGCCCAGCGCAGGGCCGAACGGTTCAGCTCCACGGAGCTGATGTGGTCGTCCATTTTGGAACCCGACATCCGGGGCGCCTCAGCTTTGGGAGGTTCCCCATGGGTGAAGTCTGGTGAAAGGGATTTATGGACACAGCATATGAAAAATGGACATGATATCATGATATGAAAAATTTATAGATATTGATCCATAGCCATGTCTATCTTCATGGAACTTACCTTTTTCTCACAAAGAGATGCATTCTTAGTGTCCAGCCAAATCCGCAAGCACCACACTCGCCTGACGCAGTGTTGAGAGCACCACTGAAGACTGTCCATGATATCATAACCACCCCAGTCATGTCTCTTTTTAAAATAAAGAACCCAACTCTCATGGGCATGGGTCAGACTTGAAGACTCACAGAACTATAAATGCTTACCCTCTGGTAATTAAACATAGCTATGGAAAATCACAATTTTTAATGGGAAAATCCACTATTTCTATGGCCATTTTCAATAGCTTTTTGTATGTTTACCAGAGGGTAAGCATCATTTTTTCACTTTTTTTAACATCACATTTCTGTCAGTTTTCTGTCAAGAACTCAGTGCCGTTTCGTCTCGAAGCCTCCAAACAAATCGCATCAAAAAAACCCAAGTCCTGCCTGGCGACCGCAGAGAATTTCCTCCACCTGCCTGGCACTGGGCCAGGATGAAAATCATGAAACATGGATGAAACCAATCGATTTTTTGGAACTGGTTGGGGATTCTCAACTTTACTTTCAGGTTTTCTCAAAGTTTGCTGCGCAACTTCAACGGTGGATTCGTTCAATAATATTTCTTGCGGCCTCACAGTCGATTCTTTCTCGATGTCACCTTGAACGAAGTGGTGATTTTCCAGGGGTTCCATCAAGACTTTGTCCTCAGATGCCAGTTTTGTGGATGGACTCGCCTCAATCATGAAATCTGGAAAAAACGGTGTGGAATCCAGTGATTGACCTGTAGTATTTGATGTCAAATCCTGCGGATCATCATCTCCTTCGTTAAGATGGGAGCAAACAAAAGGTGAAACCATCGCAATCAGTTTCATGAATTCATCTGATTTCAATACATTCCCATAAATCAACTCAATAAACTCGTTGTTCAAACAAAAAACTGCCCGGTGAATGTCCACCTTTTTTGGGGAACACATCAACAGCTGCTGAGTGGCTACCCCAATGACCAGCCCCTCACGGCTCACGCGTTCCAGGATGATCTGGGACCAGCCACCGGCGTGGCAGCCCAGATCGATCACCACGGCCCGCCTGGGCGTTTAAACAGCCGCTTTCGTCGTGGTTTTTATTGATGTTTTTATGGTTTCTTGGGGTTCATGGTCAACCAATTTCTTGGGGTTCACGGTTTATAGATGTTTTATATTGTTTTATAGATGTGTTTACCATTTTTGAAGTCATTCCCAAATTTGATCGTTGCAGGTTGAACACAGAAAGTTGAGAAGTCCATGTCATGCGTGCGTATCCAATGTCCTTTTCGTTTGACATTACTTGAGGCCCAAGGGGGGTGAACGAAAGCCAAGGTTTATGAGCATGGAAACACGATGGGATTTTGATGGGAGTTGGATATGCTGAATACAGATTGCCTAGAGACCTGGCAGGATTTGAGCCCGTGACCATCTGCTTACAAGATCAAAAATGCCCGGGAGGTGAGGGGGGGTTCGAGTGAAAAATCACTGTGTTGGACTCAGACCCGCCCCTCCCCTTGCTGAAGTTCTTTGATACCTTCCAACTTGAACTTCTTGCAATCTGCTAATTTAAACTGCTTATAACTGCTTCATTTAGGGTCCCCTGCTGCGAAATGATCTCTGACTTTTAAAACCCAAACCGCTCTAAACCGCTCCCTCCTCACCCCGCCTGGTGAGGAAAGAATATCTCACATCCAGTTGTTTCAGCTTGAAGGCAGCTCTTGACCTGAGAGCTAAGTCTGGGACTCTGAGTCGAAGACTCAGCTTGATTGAAAGCAATTTGTAGATGACCAAATTGCTTACTTGGAACTATGTTGAACTGTTCGAATCACTAAAATTTGAAACTTTGCTGCACCATGGTGCACCTGTACAACCTTTCGTGCGCTCGTTGCACCCAGCGATCTTTGGCTTGGCGTTGGATCCATTGCAAGCTGTGACCTTTGCTGCCATGGCAAAGTCGTGAGAAGTGCATGGCGCCCGGTGGCGCCGGCGGGCCATCAGCCACGGCAGAACCCAGGATTTGCACTGCACCTTTTCTTCTGCTTTTCTGGCTTAAAGAGCTGAAAGTGCTGAAAGTGCTGAAAGTGCTGAAAAAATACAAATGTTTTTATGAGCTGAAAAATGAGGTGAACATGAGATGAGAGGGATATTCTTCGGAATTGCGGGACCTATTTCTGAGCTTCGGAATGCGAGATGAGTTGCTAGCTTTTGAGCTTTGGCAATACAGCGCGTTTTGTTCATTACAAGGTGGGTGGCTTCTTGCCAGGTATCAATCGCCCACTCTGTTAAGCATGCCATGTGATTTATGTGTTTTTGCATCTTTATGATGTCCATATGCCTACACAGAAGCTGTTTCCTCTAATCGCCGTGGCTCGACAAGATTCTCATCTTCTAAGCTATTGCTCGGCCAAAGCTTGCCGGTGGCAGAAAATGGCGGGTTTTTCCTTAAATGGGTACCAGGTACTACTGTTGATACCATTTTTGATCCATTTTTCATAGGATTTTCCATCAACAATCCAGTTTTCGACTGGCACCTCCCCATCCTTCAGCTTCGGCATTGGATTCACATCCACGACCTGATCAACAGACTCGGAGTCGGCATGGGAGTCACGATCCTTGACACACAGTGAATGAATGTGAATGATAGGTGTTTTTTTCGACAAGAACCCTCCCTAAAATATGACAGCGAATGCGCCCAATTTTTGTATCGTTTGTCATCGCCATCTCATATTTGTTAATCGCCATCTCATGTCTCCATAGTGCTCCATGCCCAGCCTCCATGTGGCTGCTGAGGTATTGAACCACATCAATGCGACAGTGACGTGCCTAGGGCGACACGATGTGAAACCACAGTGGCTTGTTGGGATGGCTTTCAAACCTTCATACAGTGCCAGAGATCATCATGGTCATCAACATATTAGTGATAATAGATGATAATAGTACTAATACTTAGTTACTAACCTACATCCGTCATAATATAATGCCAATAGCATTTCTATTCAAATACATCGATATGATCAACGGATCAGCATTTTTTAATCAGCTCGAAGTTCGCGAACGTGATCACACAGCAGAGCCTTGGTCACAGATGTCGCCCCAGTGTTCACGTCCGTGGCGTGCCACAAAAACCTGGCAACAACTCACGCACTGAACACTAGAGCCGTTGACGAGCCATTGAGGAAAAACCGCGCAAGTCGCCAGCACCACTTGTGGATCGGGTCCCCTTTGATTTGCCAAACCTCAGATACCAAGGAAAGCCCCAACAGATCAAATTCAGCAAAGGCGCTCGAAATGCATTTTTTTCCCACCCGCTGCAAGCTGTTCACATGTTCCTGTAGAAGAAACCTCAGTTGTCAACATCAAATGCTGGAGGGATTCTCTCGTTCAGGAAGACAACCAAAGCGCCCTTGGAAACCTGTGTGCGTTCCGTTTGGGCATTTCAACTCACTTGGAACCATCTTACATTCATACATAATATATATATATATATTGTAGGACATTTTCTAGGGCCGAAACTTTTCGACACTTTTGGGTCAGGGGGCTCACCACATCATGCGCTCGAGTCATGGTGAAGGAGATCTTGATTTCACTGGCTCGGCCCTCAAAGGCCACAACCAGCCAGGCAAGCCTTGGCTTTGCTGGAAACGGTGATGCTAACGTGTGGTTGAAGATGGACAAAAACCAATGTGAAATCCAGTCAAAGATGATCAAAGTGAAAAATGATCAACGATGATGGCAAATTTGAAGAAACAGGATCTATCTTACTACATCTTACTACATTCATTTCAAACTATTTCCGGAACCACCCGAAACACCGTCAAGTGGCAGCAGGATCAACATCACCATCCCGGCAGTACTCAGCAGCAGCAGCAGTCCCAGTGCCACGATACCGAAGAAGCTGAAGGCCAGCAGCATCTGCGGTCGTAGGCAGCAGCTGAAGATCAGCAGCGGCACCAGCAAGCGCGCTGCGAAGTCGAAGACTTCGGGATCTCCGCGACGTTGGAACAACAGCAGGAAGTTCCAGCTGCCGATGTAACCTGAGCTATTGATGATTGCAAATGACGATGAAAGTTGATGAAAGTTGATGAAACTTGATGAAAGTTGATGAAAGTTGATGAAACTTGGTATGGCCTGACCTATTATATAACCTGTATTGCAGGATATTGGGCATAAATGATGGCCTTGCAATGATATCTGAGAGTCTCAGAGGTAGAAGATCTGAACCCGAGTCGCAAGTCTGATTTTGCCGTCTCAACACATTACCAGGAGGAAACGACATTATATATATTTTATATTGTATTAAAATTATATATCATCCTATATTTTATAGGTACCATACTTCAACAGTTTTGCTATGACTCCAAGGAACAGAAAAAGATGCCATTCCCGAGCCACTGCAAAAGGTCGATACCTTTCAGCTCCTCTGGGCATTCCGCAGTCCACCAATCTCGCACCAACACCTGGTGGAGGAGTTGGACTGTCCAATCCCAGGATTTTTGACGATTTTTTCCCAAAACTAGGATTGATAGCATCAATCTCCTCACAAGTTCCAAAAAATATGAGATTGATACCACACATATCCACAAACTATGACACTATGAACAATTGTGAACAATTATGAACAGCATTGAAGCACATTTCCCGTGAGAACCTGCCTGGAAGCTGCGAGAGGCCGTGAGGGGAAAATGCGTTCCCTGAGACCAGTGCTTCCCGGTGGTGTAGAGCACCACGGGCAACAAACTCCTGGAAGAAACGGAGGCTGAAGAATCTGAAAATCATCTCATGAGATGATATGAGATGTACAAATTCTCTGCTTCAGCACCACTGCCACTGTTGAACAAAATTCTGAATCATTCTGAATCGTGGTCCGTTGTATTCAATACACAAAGGGATGTGAAACTGCATTGCTGTGCTGTCAAGTGACAATGTTGCATAGTAGCGACATCGTTTGAAGGGATCCACAATCTTGTCATGCGACCTTTCAGCTGCGACCAATGTGCTTCGGGATCTAATTTCGAAACGGACAATGACAATGAAATTGACAAAACATGCCATCTATATATCCATAATTTGGGATAAGATTACATGTTCCATCATTGAATGTTTGGTTAAATTGTACTTACCCCATCAAAATGGGTTCTTTACCACATTTTCCCCAAAAAAATGGATGAATTCCTATTGAGAGCTCATAGGCTCTGAGGTTGGGACGTGCTGAATTTCCAACTGGCCCAGCAAATGCCCACGATCCTCGGAACGTGACACGGCCAAAAACGGGGAAAACCTGAAAGTGATGATTCATTGATGATCGTATTTGATGGGTTTTTATATGGTTTTGTTCTGGAAAAGGCAACTAAAGGCAACTAAAGGCATGTTCATGTCACTATTGCGATGTCGATCTAAAGGCATGTTCATGTCACTATTGCGATGTCGATCTCTGAAAACATGATAAGATATGACAACATGATAAATTTTTGAAAAACATAATACAACCCAACCATCAGCATACCATTAAAAAGTGCTGCATTTTGGATCATTTTGCCAGGTCTCATCAAGATGTGGCCCAGCAGTTCCATGGCAGCTCCAACGTAGGTATAGGCTGTGGTCACTGTGGTCCACGGTGAGGGCCCTTTGGCTCGCCCCTTGGCTCGCCGCTTGCTGACGCTCTCGGGATCGCGGTGGGTTGAGTCCTGGGACTTCAATGGATGGGTGGGTTTTCCCTGGGAAAAATCGAGAAATCTATAGGAAATCCCTGGTTTTTGACCCAGTTCTAAGGTTTACAGAGTTTCCTGGCCATTTTTCCCATACCATCCATACCTCAATTTTGGGAGTTGTGAATTCTTTCTTTGGACGATGACAAGTTGATGCTCCAGCTATGGAGAAAGCTGTCCTTCAGATCGGATTGCCCGAAGACAGAGGACCAGCAGGATCTCAGGAAAGCCAATGCTTCCTCTTTTGCCATCGCATGTAATGTCTATGAACTTCTCAACCACTCAGGTTGAGAGGAGGCCTGATAGAATACTTGAGCCGAGAACGACCGATCAAGTCGGATCACTATCAATTCTGCAGGCCAACTGAAAAACTGGTGACCCCACTGCTACCTGTCCCATATCCTTCCCATTTCTCTCCTCATCTTTCCTATGGATCCTATGGATCTCTACAGGCTGACATGCTCGGTTGAATCTCGGGTCCCGCGCCGTTCGGGCAATCCTTGCAAGCTTTGGGGACGTGAAACGGTGAACCCTAAGGCCCTAGGAGCTTAACCCTGGTTGATGGTATCGAGCCTGGCATTTTTATGGAAAATCTGCAAGGAATTTACAGATTGGAGACCTCACAGCCGACCTTTGGAGGTTTTGGGCACCCACACCCTCGGATCTCTCCAAAGTGACGGGCGTTGAGATCTCCCAGCAGAATCACCGGACTGTCTCGTGCCTGCAGCCGGGGGCATCCCTTTGAGCATCCCTTGAGGCGTCAGGACGTTTCGGTCCCACCTGGTACTGCCCGGTGAAACTGGTCAAAGTCGCCATGATCTGCGTCACCTGCGATGCGAAACATCGGTCAACTGCTCAACACACTTGCAGCTTGATGATCCCCTTACCCAAGGAGTGAGTTCACAGTTCACGCACATACTTTTAAATTAATTTAGTATCCAAGATCCGATCGACCATCGACAAGCCGCCAAGCCTGTCTCACCCGAATGGCAGTTTGGGCCTTGTTGTAGGGGTCCTGCACCAGGCATCACCAGGCCACATCTCACCATTACCAGATCATGGAGAACCAGTTCTAATATATGGAGTTAATAGACTTCTATGATGTTAGTAAAGCAATCATAAACCACCCCACCCATAAATCTATGAAAAATCTTAGGATGGTTTACATATGCTTTACCAACACCTTTTTATGTCATTTTTTTCCAGTTTTCCAATCCTTGGCCAAGTGGGTGGAGACCACCACCAGTGGCGCCACGTTGTTCCCCGCTGTCTTCCACTTCAACAAGACCTCACCGCTGCCGCGGTGCCGGTGCCTGTTATGAATTGAACAAATCCCTTCCCAAGATATCCAAGATCCAAGATATACAAATACCAAAGATTACCAAAGCAATTCCTGGTTGAGTAGAATTTGTAAATTCACAAATTGGGGGACCATGAGGGGTATTACTACCCTACGGATCCCTACGACAGGAGACATCTCCAACCATGGC
>Ga0126342_10022535_pt1 | contig 10386 bp, 8 predicted proteins | sample Cyp1metagenome_FD_92528 | JGI IMG/M metagenome (GOLD analysis project Ga0126342, IMG submission 92528) | Coral microbial communities from Lord Howe Island, Old Settlement Bay, Australia - Cyphastrea 1 metagenome | ecosystem: Host-associated > Invertebrates > Cnidaria > Coral ...
GGGTGAAAAATCTCTGGGTGAAAAGTATATGGGTGAAATGTATTGAAGAGTCTCTGGGTGAAAAGTTTGGTGGAAAATAGGGGTAGATGGGATGCTGGCTTTCGTTCCCCCCTTCTCAGGTATATATACATACAATATATACATATATAATACAATACAATATGATAGATAGATATATGTATATTTGCACCATTTTCAAGTTGTTTCTATCTTTCAAGACTTGGCAGACTTCCTCCTCCCAGAGAGCCTCCAATGGACTCTTCAAGGGAGCCGCTGCTGAAGCCTCAAAGTCAAACGTCGGGCAGAAGGATGTGCCAACAGTCAATCCAGAAAAAGGAGTTCTATTTAATTCAAACTGACTTCCTCGCATTTCATTTTTTTAAAGAATTCATTCTCAACTTGTTGCTTTGATGCACAGGGCGTTTCATGACTGGTGCGCAAGGACAGCTCCAATGCCTGATAGCTGGGGAAGGCAAGCCAATCCCTGCTGGAGGAGCGAACACCAGGTTTTTGTTGTTCTCGTTTGAGCTGGAGGCTTGAACATGTTTGAGCTCGCGGATTGAAGCAAGTGCTGGTAGTTTCGGTACAATGCACAAAGTATCGTTCTGTAGATGAGGAAGGCGTTGGAGAGGACAGGTTGAGAGGTCAAAGTTGACCCTTGATGAGGTGAAAGAGACGGTCTTTAAATGTCCAATTGTCACAAGATTCCCTCCAGACTGGATGCATTGTAAAAGGAACAAAGCATGGAATTGACCAATTCTGAAGAACAAATTGGTGGGTGAATTTGGCGTCCTTGCCATTTTGAAGACTGTGACATTCGCTTGAGCATTTGACGAAGCAAAGAACTCTGTCGCCCTCTCACCTCGAAGCAATCTGTCCATCCCCCAAAAAATAATATTGGGATAAACACCAATGTTCAGGAAGGTGCTTTCTAAAGATTCTAAAGTCACTGTGTACCGCTCAGATTCATGCCCTAAAATATCGACAACCGAGCAGTAAACTCATTTGCAAAACAGAGCCTTTTTATGCCTTTTTCGACTGACAGGATGATGCAAGACAAGGATCGCCAACCAAACTTCTTGGGCCGACGCGCTGAGGCTTCGTTTGCCGCTCACGTGAGAGAGCGTTACAATCATTAAATCACCTGCTCAGATCTGCTCAGGAACAAAATCTTTCCTCATCATCTTTGAGGCGCTAAGAGACAGAGAGACAGTCCATTTCTGTGGCCGGGATGATATGGTCATCGATGCTCAGGCCAGCTTTGCTTCCATTGCCTCTAAGCACATTGAACCACCCTCAAGGCTCGGAGTCTCGAACATGTCTCATGTGGATTCACAAAGCTCCCTGAAACAGGATGAAACAGGTAGCAATGGTCATATCGTCCAAAGAATCTCAAGAATTGGATACTGATCGCAGCTGGCTGTGAATCGACAGGTGCTGAGATGTCCGAGGCGAGTGTTTCGTGGCAGAGATGCGATGGCCTTGCCATGCCTTCCATGCCCTGAGGAGTCGGACTGCCCTGAGGCTCCACCTGAGTCTGAGGAGGCGTCGAGTATCACCAGTTCCGTTCATGTTAGACGTTGATAGAGGTAGATTAAGTAGATGCTAAAAACAGTAGACTCGTAGATGACATGACATGACATGACATGAAATGACATGAAATGACATGAAATGACATGAAATGACATGAAATGACATGACATGACATCATTGTTTCTCTATGACTTGATGGTGAGACAGAAAGTTGCAGATATGAGTCCGTCAAATCCGCCAATCTTTCCGACTCAAAGTTGAGGAGTGTCCATCGCCTCCACCAGCTGCATGCTCAGAGCACAAATCGCACCAAGAAGCGGTATATTTCCCATATTTGCAGTCAGCGCTTGCGTTGTAAAAAAACTATCCTCAACTTACCTGACTTACCTCAACCTATTTTTCAACTCGTGTTGCGTAAGTTTTGTTCATTTCTTTGTGGTCAAATGCACGCCGTTGTTTCACCGCCTGGATCCAGTGCGACAGGCACCGGTGTCGCCTTGGATTCCTGGCATCGAAGAACATCCCAAGGCCAAGCCCCTGCAGTGCCCTGCACTTTGTCAAGGCCTTGAGCATTTTGTCAGTTTTGTCTCTCGAATCCGATTCAAGGCTTCCGGCACCATGGCTGCAAGCTCGAAGGTTGTCTTGTAGTCTGCTCAGACAATCCTTGGAGTACTGCATCACTTTTGCAGTCGCAAATCCATCTTTCTGACATATCGACGTCAACTGTACTTCCATGACCTTCCAAGGCCATTCCCAGAAGTGCCAATGAGACCCTTTGCATCGTACTCAGTTGTGGGTGTCAACAAGACAAGTGCAGACTTTTATCTCTTGGATCTCATGCAGTCTGACAGTTTCCTTTAATTTTCTTATTGAATCTGCACAAGGTAGACGATCATGCGTAGCGTTTCACCAAATTTGCCACAAAGTGGTTTGTTCTCGTCAGGCGAGAGGGGCTCAAAGGTGACAATTCATATTCTTCAGATTTCTTCAGATTCTCTATGCACCCAATACCTCTTTCAGTGTCTTTTACCAAGTTGATTGTCTACAGCTGTTGTATGCTTTTGTCATCTTGGAGCCTGCTTGTCTGGATTATGCTGCAGAGCTGCCAAAGAGAGATGACAGTTCACCTAAGAGTATCATTTTTATTTTCTCATGAATCTGCGAAAGCAATGGCAGCTTTCAGCACGGCACGTGTTGCAAATATTTAGATAACATTGGAAATTGTGCAGAGACGAAGCCTCCAGACAGGCAGCAGTGACAGTGCTGCACAGGAGCCGCTTGCAGTTCCTGACAAAGTCGGCTGAGTGCTTTCATTTCTTCATCTATCATGTGAAAAGCATTAGACACTGTAGACTCTATAGACAACTAACTAGATCTAGTTAGTAGCTTTTCAATGGAGGTAAGTGATGCGCGGCTCAAGCCCCGGGATTTTGCGCTCAGTGATGCGACAGCTGATAGCAGCATAGCTGATGGTTTGCTTGGCTCAAGGCATTGCCCTGTGAGCTGTGGAGCTTTTTGCATCTTGCGTTGCCGACGTTGCCCTTGACAGAGTGACCCCTGGAATCCCTTGGATATGAGGGATGTTTGGCGATTTTTGAAGGTGCATTACTTGAACAAACTCATAGTGCCTTTACTTAGCTGCTTAGCTTTGTCATATATCATGAGATGGTTTATCAGCTGAAGAGCGGTGACAGTCTCTCCTTTTTTGTCCTGGATTGAGCGTTGTAAGCCAAGCAGAACTCCGAAGCATGCGCGCTACACACGTGAATGTGTTGATTTCACGTGATTTTCGTGTCACGGACAAAGGCAACTGGAGGACCCTGTATCCGAATCACGTTGATATACACCAAGGAGCGCCTTGGTGCTTCTTCTGAAAGATGGCGGATTGACTGGCATGTCTCGGCAGAGATTTACTGTTCCTTTTGCTGAAGGTTTGTATTCAACTCGCAGTGACCTTGCAGTCTGTTTGTTGCATTGACCCTTTGCCGTCAACAAGTGCGATTCATGAAATTACCACCAAACAATACCAAACATACCTACAAAAACTCGCCTGAAGTCCATGAACTTTTCAGCGAAGATGCATTGCTTTACAAATCCTTCCAAGACTTGCACTGCCTGCAGTGCTCCCTGCAGTGCTCCCTGCAGTGCTCCCTGCAGTGCTCCGTGCAGTGCTCTTTGCATCCAGGGCCTTGGTGCTCGAGTTGAAAGGGGACGCTTACACTTACTCGACCCGTGCCCCAGTGGCCCTGGTAGCCCAGAACTTTTCCTGTCCGATGTTCCTCAATTGCGCAAGGGTTTCTGAGTTGGGCACCCCAAATCCTCCATCATTGGCTGTTGCTGGAAGCAGCGGCTGGTTTTGGGATGCCCACTTTTGAGGAAAAGTCTGTGGATGAAGTTTAAGCGATGAGTTTAGGTTTTAGTTTGAGAATGCTCATGCAGTTGTTGAAGTCTCTGAGCGCGCCAGATGGTTGTGAAAGTGCAATGTGATGATGGAGAGATTTACAGACTGATGCTTCAAGAAGAGCCAGGATCTCAAGATTCTGAAGTGATTCAAGTGTTGAACCTGTTGAAGTGGAAAATTTGGGCAGTCCACATATGTCCACATACTTTCAGTATCTTTCAGTCACCATCAGTCAGAGTCCAGGCCAAGCCTTAGTGCCCTGACACTTGGGTGGACGCCAACTGTTGACACGCCGAAGAATTTGAGAAGATGCTTCGCGCATGCATCTTCTTGTCCTTGCTCCTGGGTGGAAATGCTTCCTGCTCGTGGGAGTGGGCAGGAGTATACCATGCACATGAGGCAGGAATCCTGACCTGGACCTTCGAAAAGACGGGAACTACTTATGCCGATCCTGGAATGGCGGTGGCCCTGCGTAGTGCTAGTGCTGCCACTGAGGCGGGGCTCACAGCTGTGCAAAGCTCAGCCGAGACTGACCTCAACGCCACTCTGACGACTGTGCAGAGTGGAGCAGTTTTGAGCTTGAACGCAGCCTACCAACTCCAGTTTGATTCAGATTCTTGGATCAGCATCTTTAAGATCCCAGTGGCAGCCGAAAGCAATTTCGCAGTCTCTGCAGAGCACTACCCTTCAGAGTTCAAAAACCTAATGCCTAGCGTCATGCGCAACAACCACGGAATAAGCGCGTCTGCAAGCCACACGGCTGCATGCGACTCTGACGACCATGACCACGATGATCACGATGACCATGCAGAGACCTCCACAGACAGGATTGGAGAGGTGATTGGAGCATCGCTGATGACAGCGCTTCCAACTCTTGTTGGAATTGTCCTGTTGGTCGTTGTTTGTAACCCCACGGGCACCTTTTTCAAGACTGCTCTTCACTTTTCCAACTCCCTGGCGGCTGGTATCCTCCTTGCAGCTGCAGTGTTCCTCTTCTTGCCAGAGGCCCAACACATGCTGGCAGTTGGCAAGATTGAGCCTGAAGCTGCAGCAGCCTGGGGCAGCACCATCGTTGCTGGCTGGCTGCTGGGAGCTATTTCTCACCTTGCTGGAGATGTGGTGAAGAAAAAGTGCGGCGCAGATGACCGTGGAGAACAAAAATAAAATGTTGCTGTGACGGAAGCAGTTGAAGCTATCGATGAGAAGCCCCCAGCCAAAAACATGATGTGGGTTCTTGGGATTCCCATTTCTTGCGGAGACTTTTGCTGCAACATCGCAGATGGCTTCGTCCTTGGGACAGCATTTCGTCCCTGCAGCACCGGCTTTGCATGGAAGTTGGTGGGCATTATCATTGCTCATGAGCTGCCACAAGAAGTTGCTGGCACCTACACCCTAGTCTTCAAAGCTGGCATGAAGTGGTGGCAGGCAACACTTCTCAACTTCATTTGTGGCTGAGCAGCGGTGTTAAGTGCGATCATTGCATACTACTCGAACATTCCCTATGAAGCTGAGGGTACGGTTTTGGCTCTGGCTGGTGGGGTGTTTCTCTATGTATCGCTGACTGAGCTGGCACCTTCCGTTAGTAGCAGCAAGCGGTTTTCATCGCCTTTGGTTATGGGGGTTGCCACTGTTTTCGTCTTCATAGTGGGAGGGGGCAGCTTGCATTGGATTGATCCTTCTTGACCATGAGCACTGCACTGCTGGTGGGGGACATGGCGATACCCATGGCGATACTCATGGCGACACCCATGGAGGGCACTGAACTGATCGCTGACTGTGCTAAAGGGCAGTCACGATATCCTTTTGCCCATCCAAGCAGGGGAACCTGTTTTTAAACCACGGATAAAGCAATATTTTTCAAACCTTGAACTTGCTTGACCAGATGATTTTTAAACCAAAAACAGCGTTTCTACCACGCAAGAAAGTAGCTAGTGCGAACAGACACTTGAATGCATTTTTTTTGCCTCCAAAAAGCGGCTCTGCATTGAGAGCCGCAACCTTGCCCTAAGAGGCAGGGTTCCCCTGTCCCCCTTACCTTCCCCTATACAGAGACGCAACCTCCCTATAGGGATTCGACCTTCTCTATACGGAGCCCTGTAAGGAGCCGCAACCTTCCCCTATGAGAGCTGCAACCTTCCCAAACAGAGAGCTATAGTTGGGAAGGTTGCGGCTCTCTAAGTCTAGGGGCCTTTATAGGGGAATGCTGCGGGTCTCCAAGGCTTCATCTATCTATCTGTTATCTGTCTATCTATAAATCGAATCTGATCTTATCCTATCTATCCATCCATCCATCCATCCATCCATCCATCCATCTGTCTATCCACCTATCTCTCTCTCTCTCTCTCTCTCCCCATTGTGCATATATAGAATAAAATACATTTAAATGACATACATTAAAAGAAACACAGCCACGAGGAAGATGCAATGCTTTCGTGGGTATTTTTCTGAAAGGTAAAGGTGGATTTTGTGGTTAGACGTTTGGCAATTCGTGGTTGAGAAACGCTGGTTTTAATACGTGGTTCGGGGAGACAGCTATCTAAGCAGAGTTTGAAGCCACTGTTGGTTGCTTGTTCTGTGGGGGCGGTTTATCCCAACTACATCCAGATACTTGTTTGAAAAAGAGGATAATTCTTATCACAGCTGTCCAGTATGGACACCCAGATGGACTGTGCTCATCTAGGGCGTTTTTTCTGGCTAGTTTTGGCCTTTGCACCAATGCTGTTAGGATCGCCAACATTTTGAACTTTCGGCCTACTGCCGATTTGTAGATGATGGACTCACTGATAGACCTCTTTTGTTGGCAGCAAGACCATGATGCCGAAACTCGGTATGTTCTGCACTCGGCTTTGGTCAAGTTGCTGCTCTTGCTGCCAATGGCATACAGCTAGCTAGGTCCCCGAGGGGTGTGTTTCGAGTCTGGAACCATGCTAAGTGCCTGCCCAGAGTCGAGACTATCCGGCTGAAAGCTGGGTGTTAACATGGTTCTGCGGCGCCAAAAAAAGTATTGTAAGGTCAGTAAGGTCTTTCAACTCAATTCTCCCAAAGCGAAGGCCTATTGGAGAACAATCGCAACTGGAAGTTGAGTGATTTGCTGAAAATAATCCTTGGGGAGCTCAAGGGTTTGAGTCAGTATCTCTCGTGGGAGCGGAAAGAACGGTCACAATGCCTTTAGCATGCATGTAGAATGCAACTATGGTCAACCATGGTCAACTATGTCAATGAAGTCAGTACGAGCTTTTCGGGGGTTACTAAGGTCATGATGGCCCAGACAGCTTCAGCATTGCGGGGTATAAAAAAAAGGCGCGTTGCATGTCAGGCAGGTTGTAGCAGATCCTGGGCCCCCAGCGGTGCCAACGTGACAATGTGGCACTGTTGAAGGTGCAAGCTGTCAGCTCCTCCACTAGGGAATCATGATTCCCAACATGGCACCGTTGTAGAGGTAGAAGCGGATGACCTCGATCATATCAGCATTGCTCTGCTTTGCTTGACATATGCCTGTGTTGAGATGTTGAACGCCTTTGAGGAGGTCTAGGGCGAGCTTGTTGTATCACAGCTGCCTCAGATATTGCCGGCGAGTTCTGTGCCCCATGACTGACACTTTGCTGGTTGTACAAAAAAAAGGTTCTGATCATTTTTTCTCCCTTTGTTTTTATATTATGATATGTAGGAGAGTGAAAACGTATACGCACCTCACACATGCACACACACACACACTACATGTCACTCTTCAAAAGTCATTGCCAATTTAAAGGTTATTGTGATCCGTTACTGTAAATCATCAACTAAATGCTCTCGCATGAGAAGTTTGCCGGCATGAAACGCTTCAGACCCATCCGCCAGCCTGCCTTTCATTCTTGTTTCTAGCTAGTCACTGCTTTGGTCTCTTCCCCACGCCGTGGCATATCAAACGGACTCAGCTTGCCACGCAGGGGCGTCTAGATATGTTTCCTCTGCACCATTGATCCGCGGACTTTGGAAATGGGTGGTACCATGTGCAAGATAAATTAAATGCTCCTGTGTTTGGCTCAATTAGGCGTTGTCCTGAAAGTGTATCGTGATTTTGCATCTTCAGTCGTCCAGCTTGACGAAAAGAACCTTGGCTTCCGGCACTTGGCCGTGTCGATATAGTATTGCAGTAATATGCCTTGCTCCAAAAGGATCTGCTTTTTAGGTGATACCGTGCGTTGTTCGTACACTGTTCTCGCAATTCGGTACTATATCAATATCCTTTCAGTGAAAGATCATGACGACTCCTTTCGTTCAGTGTCACTTTCTGCAAGGAGTGCTTCTGCTTTTTCTGCTGAAACATGGCGATGGACGTGCTGGCCCGTTTTAAAGAATTTTCAAAGCTCATTGCGGAATACGCCTTGTATGTGAGGGGCGGATTAGAGGGTGTCACAGTCAGTATGACAAAGTGTGCCTATGTGATCATGCATGACAGATGATTGTGAAATTCCAATGCGACGATGGAGAGATCTTCCGTCGGCCCCTTCCAAAAGAGCTGGGCCCCCTAGGCCTTTTGTGGAACTTGCGAATTTTGAACTACTCAAACAAACATCAACGAAATTAAACGAATCTTGTGGCGGAATTGCAGGGAAGTGACACTGAGGCCAAGCTTCGACGCCGTCGTTGAGGTGATTGCTGCCTGCCGCTGGCCCCTCAAGTTTTCCTCAGGCTTTTTGTATCGGAAGTCCTGGTGACCTGTCGTTCGGAAGCGCTGCTCTGATCAGTGTTCCGGATAGGCTTGTCCGCCCAGATGATCCGGGCATAGTGGAATTGCGAGGTCCCGAAGTCGACGCTGATGCACTCAGCAAGGGCTTCCTGAAGTATGCCCGGCCCTTGCAGGGGTAGTCAGGCAGAGCATAGCAAGGGATGAGGTTTGAGGGAAGGTAAGTGAGGCCCTAGGTGAGCGCTCCACAAGCGAAATGGATTTTGCAAGCCACTTTTCTTCAGCCTAGGTGGACGACGAAGGAGATTTGTGCACACTCACCCCAGAGACTTTTCCCGATTTGTTGGACTTGCCACGGGCCCAGTCGAACCTGATGAAACGAGCAAGGAAAGAGATAATCGAAGGAAGTTTAGAAGTCAAACTTCCGACAATATGGACAGATGAAAAGCAGAGATGGGAAGAGTCAGAAAAGAGAAGAGAAGAAGAAAGAAGATCAAAAAAGAGAAAGTCTCAGAAGAAAGAAAGAAGATCCAGGTGCGCGAAAAGGTAGGAAAGTCGCGAAACACTGTGTTTTTCCAATGATTTGTGGCTCCGGAGGGTCGAAAGTAGGCTCGCTAAAGCGGCGGCTGCGGAGCCAGCTGGCCAGATGAGAGATGAACACTTGCACGCCGTTGTGGCGCGAAGCACATTTCTAAGTCAAAATGTACAAAACACACCAGGTTCGCAGCAGTTTTTGAAGTTGAGATGTCGAAAAAGTGCACGCCGTTGTGGCGCGAAGCACATTTCGAAGTCAAAATGTACAAAGCACTTCAGCTTCAGCTTCGGAGCACTTTTAGAAGTTGAGATGATGAAAAAGTGCACGCCGTTGTGGCGCGAAGCACATTTCCAAGTCAAAATGTACAAAGCACACCATGCTAGGACCACTTTTGGAAGTTGAGATGTCGAACAAGTGTACGCCGTTGTGGCGCGAAGCACATTTCGAAGTCAAAATGTTGAAAGCACCACATGCTCGGACCACTTTTTGGACGTTCAGATGTCGTTTCGCGTGGCAGGTGCAAGGGATTGCGCACCTTGTGTCAAAAGTGAGCAAAGTGTGAGGGCTTTGTAGCATTTCCAAAAACGATGGCAGGCGTCGGACATATGCAGAGGATCTGGCAAGATGCATTTCGCGTGGCAGGCGCAGTGCAAGAGATGATTTTGCGTGACAGGTGCAGCACTTCGTATGATCTGGCATCAATTTTTCATGGCAGGCGCAGCACTTTAGACGGATGGAGTGGAAAAAATGCAAATCGCATTGGTACGAGGTTGTCAGCTCTGCACTCTACTTTCCATTTGTGAAGGAAGCCTCGCAGAATAGTTTCGTTTTTGACGATGTCAACTTCGAAAATTGAGGAAGTCTCGCAGAATTGTCTCGTTTTTGACGTTGTCAAGTTCAAAAATTGAGGAAGTCTCGCAGAATTGCTGCGTTTTCAAGCTTGCAGGTAGACAAACAGACAGGCAGACAAACAGATAGATAGATAGATGGATGGATAGATAGATAGATAGACAGACAGACAATTACAACTGCAACAGCTACAACTACCACTACATTACACTACACTACTGCTACCACTACAAATACAAATGTACTACGCTACAGTACACTACACTAATTACCCTACACTACAACGAATTATATCTAATTACACTACACTACACTACACTACACTACACTACACTACACTACACTACACTACACTACACTACACTACACTACACTACACTACACTACACTACACTACAC
>Ga0126342_10022536_pt1 | contig 10386 bp, 13 predicted proteins | sample Cyp1metagenome_FD_92528 | JGI IMG/M metagenome (GOLD analysis project Ga0126342, IMG submission 92528) | Coral microbial communities from Lord Howe Island, Old Settlement Bay, Australia - Cyphastrea 1 metagenome | ecosystem: Host-associated > Invertebrates > Cnidaria > Coral ...
GGCCAACCCAGAGCGACCACACTAGATACAAGGGATGCAGGTGCAAATGCTGAATTTCCAACAAAGCGTTGCACCTTCGAGAATCAGATCCTCCAGCGATACAAGGAGCGCAATCCGGACGCATGTTGGAACAAAAACAAATTCAAATTCAAGTTCATCCCGCGTGGCTGTGGGCAGCCCGTGTTTGGAACAAAAACAACAATGCAATATCGTGTGGCAACCAACCATATCGAAATAATTTCATGCTCCAGCCCCAAACCGGCCGCATGACTTGCAAAGTCCTGCAACTATATATATTATATATATATATTTATATGAAATGGGAATTTCGATCGTATGCCACTGGGTTCCCTGACTAGACGTCCGTTATCGACGAAGTTTTGTAGCAATCCGCTAAAGTCTTGGTAGGAAATGACCGGGGTGCATGTTTACTCAAGACACCGAACGTTGGAATCCCTCGGGGATGTGTTTATTAAATCCATACTTGTCGTGTCAGTTGTGACGCGTCTAAATGAGGAAAATGTAAACTGTGGATCGTGTAGTTTCAAAAAAAAATACGAATGCCAGAGGTTAAATTCGACTCCGTTCATGACGCTGACGTCATTAATTTTCGGTTTGCCGCATGCCACGACGTCCTGGGAAAACATTGGAAAAAATTTTGGCGAAAGTATGGCATGTGCCTTGTTGGATTTTTTTTTTCAGGTTTTTGTTTCCGTTGGCCTATCCGAGTCGGCGACTACGGTCCATACAGGACACCGAACAAAACGTGCAAACTATAATGACAAATTGTTGTCGACAGAATTGTATATTTTTTTTCCGAAGAGGAAGCCGCATCACCAATTGACGGGCATGAGGAAACCAAAACGGTTCAGCAAAAATTGTTTTTGAAATTTTGTGTAACAAATCATCTAAAATCTTTGGAGCGGATGAACCGAAATTTTTTGCGCCAATTTTCACAAGAATCCCCAAATACAGCAAATCGAGGGCAACTGTTTGAAGCAGCTATGCGTGCTGCAATGCGAAACTGTTGCTTGAAAAATCAGCCCAGGTGCGAGTTGGACAAGCGTCCAACACCGACTGTATTTTTTCGTTCACACTGCTCATGGTGCCCTGCAATCATGGCAATCCACAATTACCCAACCACTAATTGCACGAAGGATCCGGCGTATTCCGGCGTTGTACAACATTATTTGATTTGCTCGTCAAGTCGCCCACCAACAGCCTGCCCAAGTACTTGTGTGTGGCCTCTGTAGCACTTCCACCATGGAACCCATCACCTCCACAGGGTAAGCATCATTCGTGCCACCCGTCCCTGGAAATAATGTGGCCAGTGTGTTGGGCCATCTGGGCTCCAGGGACCCGATGCGAAGCATCGTGTGACATGTATTCACCAACGCAATCTGCAGTTCAACAGTGCTATACATAAACAGTTCAACCACCAATCCATTAATTAGCGTCAGCTGCAGTATTGCACCGAATTTGTGCCAGAACCAAGTCTAATTCATGCAACCCAAACCGTGGAATGTCCTGGACACTGTACACCGCTTATGCGAGCAAATTTGCCAACATTTTCAAAACACGGGTGCCGCGTCCCATGTCAGAACGAAAAAAATCATCAAAATATGTAGCGAAGTCTGTTGGTTCACGTGCACTTTGTGTTGGTGCATGTCGTGGCACAGGGTCCCGATGTAGATCACCCAAGCGATTCACAGCACGAAACGGTGCCAAAATTAGTTCTGTTCGTTTTTTTCGTTTTTAATGTTTCAGTAACATTTTCCGGATGGAACTCGGGTTGTCGCCACGAAGCTGTCAAACCTTTTTTATGTTCTTGTCCAACAAGCTGCACTGATGCATGTTGGGCGACAGCCGCCAACTCGCCCATATTATTGAACACATGTTTAGACAAAACAAGAGTCAAATGAATTGTGCCATGTCATTACCATGAATTGTGTTGCCAAGATACCTATTCATGTAGTCATACATTTCTTCAATCAGACAATCCAAAAATAACTCTTTCGTTCGTTCGTTATTTTTGGTTCGCTCGCACGACATGCTCGTACTTCATCGGACGAATCACTGTCAGCCAATCATGGGGCAACACTTTTGCAAACACGCGAGGTATGTGGAAGCCGCGGGGTTGACTTCAACATAAATACTTTCATGATTGAGCGTTTTTCAATGTTTGGACCGTTGGCGTGTGGAATAAACAGCGGGTCAAAAACCTAGAACAATTGGACACGGCGCTTTGCCCGGCAAAAATTGTTTGCAAACCTGTAAACATTGATTGTGATGCGTGATGATGACCGTTTGCAACGTGAGCAAACCACGCCACATTTTCATGTATACACCAAAATGCACGGCTCGACAACAAACTAGGCGAAATGCTTGGTGAATTAAAATGTGGTGAGTAGGATGCTGTTTCGTTTTCCGAAACTCGATCTGCTGCTGGCACCCTGGCTTTGGGGGAAGGACGCGTTTTTTTATGTCACAAACCAACCAACTCGAACAGCTGGGGTTGTTATTTTGTTTCACACACGGTATGTTCGGTGTGTGTTGAAGGTTGGACACACACCCGTGCGAACAATGTATGTTGATTTGAAAACGCAGTGGAAATCAGCAACAAGGCAACAAGGTTTGTCGCTATATATGCGCCGCATGCTGGGCATTCCCATCTTGAGTTGGAAACTTTTGCAACGAACACCGCTGCGTGGTTGTCTGGAAGATGCTCGTTGTTGGCGTTAACTTGTTGTCATTGGAGGCGATATTCAATTTACAATTGCAAATTGGAATGGGTGGTGTGCTGTTGCAGGCTTCAGCCGATTCGTTTGACTTCTGCATTGCCAATGATGACGTACATGTTGAAGATGATGATGATATTTCGACTTTTGAAAGCAGCATGGGTGTTCGGCGACGGATTGATTTTATCCTTTGCAGTCGTTGTTTTCATTCGGTGTTTGGGCACGCGAGTTCGTTTCTGGGCGTGGGTTCGGATCATTGGGCAGCGACTTCTTGTCTCCAATTCAGACTGCGCAAACCAACAAAACAAAATCGTTCCAAAACAAAACGGTCGGAACAATTTGTGGGAACGATTTTGTTTTGTACCATACACGTCTATCACATATGCTCTCAAGTCGATGGCCCGTCAATATGGTTGATCTTTTTTGAAAATCTTGTCTTGGAGGCATCCTTGCAACCTTCGGTTCACAACATTGATGGCCAGCATTGTCAATGACACCGTGCTGACAACCCGTGGCGCAAACCTGATTTTCATTCCCTTTTGCAACAACGGAAAATTTCAGCCAACTGCGATGAGAGAACGTGTTTGTCAAAACAGTGTGATATCTTGACGTGGATGGCGGCCACCCGTAGCGCCACCCATTTGACTGTGTATCAAAAGACCTTGATACCGGTAGGTCATAACCATGTCAAGAACTGGAAAACAGTTAGCTGTCAATAAAAAGGCCAAAAGGATTCTGCAGGATGAACCTCCATGGATATTTTAACATATTTTAACTGTAACCAACGCCAGGAGGCATGCGATCATCCAAACTAAAATGGGGTTTGAAGGCGTGCGAGGTCTGTTCAAAATGTCTGGCACACATGGGCACTCCCATATCTCATGTTGCATAGTTGCATTTGTCCACAAGGACAAGTGATAGGCAAACCAGTGCGGTTATGGAGACTGGTTTGCGATACATAGCCACCGGTCATGGTGGCAAAAGCGTGGGCATTGTCCGAAGAGAGCTTACGAGTTGCTTGACAAGACATCTCCGAGTAAGGTACTTCACGGCACATACCTCCGTCGTTGCGATTGGTGTCCTGCCACTTGTTGTAGCAGAAAGCAGCACGGAAACCCTTGCGCAAGCGATGGGATAGCAAATCAGCGTCAAGCATGGCTGCGGAATTGTTAGGGTCAAGGGAAATGGTTTTACAAAATTTTACAAGCATCAGATTGCTGCCATGTCCAAGGGCCAGTCTTAAGCCACCCAATACAGGAGAATTGGGTCGATAAAGAGGAACCTGAAACACCAAGTTTAGTCCATGCAGACAGTTGGCGGTGCTGCGCGCATAAGCCTGCTTAAAGATTATGGCCTCTAAGGATGCCGCGCGAAAAAATACAAGAGCGCTTAGGCTCGTCCAAGGTTTTTTTTGGCAATCTGTCACATATTGCATATTTTTCAGAACAAATTCGGTATGTTTTTGGTAAACGTTTGAGGGTTAGGCGGAACAGAAGAGTTAAACAAATACTGGATGAATTTTGGAGCTTGAATCGATAGGAGAACGTTTACCGTGACCCAATTAATTTTCAAAAGAAATTGGGTACAATCTTTCAACCTCAAGAATTTGCAACGTTTTTGAGTAAAATATTCCAATCCGACTTGAGGCGTAACACGCCGACTCTGCGAAGGCTGGGTGCTTCAGCAGACGTTCGTGGTTTCCAGGACATTCTTTGTTTTCAGATTGAAAAACTTCAAGGCGCGCAGATGTTTTCTAGGAAAATTTGGGGGCGTGGATGGTGTAGTAGTTGGAATGTTCAAATATGGAAATGCTGCTTTACATTCATGCCTATGAATATTTGCAACAGTATGGTGGCCGGAATCGTGGCAACACACTCTTTTTTAGATGATACCAGCAGCTGGAGACACCACTGCTCCTAAAAATTGGAAACCGAATTCGCACCATTGTGGATGGGCAACGGGGCAAGGACCAAACGGGTTTTAGGCTACCTACTGGTATTGAAGACGTTTTTATAATATTTGAATGTATTTGTGGCAAAAATCTGGAATGGAATGCGCCTCTATGTTTGCAAGCGTGGATTTAACTAAAATATTCAACCGGGTTGAGTATGATCCTTCGTTCGGTGCGCTGTTGGATCAGGGGGTGCCAACCTCTTATTGTTCATTACTTTGGACCTTGTATCAGCACCAGCAAGGAACACCTTGTCATGGGCCTTCATTTTCAATCGAACGTGAGGTGAAACAGGGCGATGTCATCAGCCCTGTTCTTGTCAACGCCGCTTTGGAAGCAGCAGTGCGCAAATAGAAATTTCATTTGAACCATCATGGTGTTGATATTGGAGCTGGCGAAAAGATTGCTAACATTCGGTACGCTGCCTTGTTGGTGTATGCTCAGGCTGTGGATGACTTAGTCCAAATGATTGAACTGTTGATGGTGGAACTGAGAAACATGGGCTTGCAATGAACCCCGTCAAAAATACGAATTCTTAACGACGACCGTTTTGGACACACCTTTGCATGTGGAAATTGGGAATGATTTTGCGGAAGTGCTTCATGACGCTTGCACACACAAATGTTTAGGCTGAATTTTCACCGGGAATTTTCCTACAAGAATTGAAGCTGAATTTGTTCATTGTTTACGGGTGGTTTGGGTAAAATTTCATAAACACAGGGAAACCTTGATCAACAAACATGTTTCTTTGAAGTTGCGGCTGAAATATCTTAATGCGATGATTTCTCCCACTATCCTTTTCGGATTGTCGTCGTTGCTGAACGTGGTGCAGCGCAGGATGCTTTGGTCAATTGTGGGGTGGGTTGTTGTGAGCGAGGATGATTGGGGAGACACAATGAAACGCATGAATGACAGATTGCAGTCGGCTACGTCATTACACCAAATAAGTCCTTGGAGCGTTTCGCTTTTCAGACGACAGTTCCAGTACTTGTGGCATCTGGTAAACAACCCAGAAGGATGGCCGCTTATTCAACAAAATGGAATCCCTGCAGCAACTGGTTCAACAACTTTTCTTTCTCACCATGCCGAAGACGTGGACGCCCACACCAAAGATGGGACGACAATTTGCACAAATTTGTTCAATCCGAATTTCAACAATCATCATGGTTTGAGTTTGCTCGAGGTCACGCATGTTGGATCACGTTTGAAGAGCGGTATGTTGACTTTTGTCAACTTTTGTATTCATTGTAGTTTGCACTTGGTTGCTTTTGAATTTGTTTGTGTTTCCCGTGTCCTGAAAGGACCGTAGTCATATTCGTGACTCGCACGAGCGAAAGCGAAAGCGAAAGCGAAAACTTTGCCCGGCACTGGTTGCACAGCAGCCGTGCTGCTTTGCAAACAATGACGCGGTAGGATTTTTGGAAAATTATCCGTGTGGGAACTCATGGTTCTCTCCAGATTAGGGGTTTGTGAGCGCACAGATCTGAAAAATAAGGAAAAATGATCCCCACAAACGTTTGAAATTACAAATGCAAAAATCAAAGTGCCAAAACAAGCGGCCCATCAAATACACAATTGCGTGTTATGAAATTCAATAATTTTTACAAACCAATGCCGCCGTTTTTTTTCATCCAATTTTTCACATTGAACTGAACGTGAGTCCCTGGTGCCAAAGAAAGAATTAAATGTAAGTCCTTAGTACTAGAGTAAGGAAACCCCCGCGATCATAGTACCGAAACGGGGGCCGAAAATTGGCAAAGTATTCCCGGTTTCGGCCGCAACTTGTGTCAAAGTTCGATATTCGTAGCAAACATGGAACTTGCCACGGGGCATCTCCTGTGATCAGCGTGGAAATGCCCAGCACCCAACTGCGGTTTGTTTGGGTACATGAGGGTCTTCATGCACAATTTGTAAGCATGCCAGCCGCTGCATCAGCAGCCATGTGGTGCGGGTTTCAACGGTATTTTGTTGTGTGCCCCCAGCACTTGTATCAACGACGGTGTGCGACATTGTTCCAAACATGGTCCATTGTGCGTGTATTGGTGCGGACATACGCGGACAACCATTAGCAATTTCGGGAATTATGATAATTTAGAAAAAAAACATTGTCACAGTGATGCTTTGCAATTTTATTTTTTTAATCAGCGAAGTGCCAAAAAATAAATACTGAATGGTAAACTTGCGTGCCGCGCACGTGCTTGCGGATTTTTTAAAGCTGCAACGAAACAATGGCCACGATCGTGAACCACACCGTCACATTGTTGGTGGTGATCCCTAAGTGAGTCACTTGTGAAGTTTTGACGCTTGAATGACGCCATGGCGGCATTTCCACTAGCATTTGTCAGACTGTGGAATCACATGGGTTTGACTGTGGAACCACATGGGTTCGAAACAAGTTCTAGTGACATCCAAAAAACTCAACAACCTGGCCTTGTCGTGATGTTATTCATCTACTCAACGATGAGCACGTGTGACAAAAAGGCCGTCGTTTTTTTTGACAACATAACAACGTCTGTCAACTTGTACTGCGACAGGTATGAGACAAACTGGACGCAAACGCTAATTGTTTTCGTCCTTTTCGTTTCCTTGGGCAGCATTGCGCTACAGAAATTGCAAACCGTGTGGCGGATTTATTGGGAGAACAGTTGGTGAAGATCCTTTTGACGAATCATTTCGGCCACTTCGCTGGTAAATTGGTACTTGAAAAACGTTTTTGTGCAACTTTCCCTCGCAGACTGTAAGATCGTGGGCATCGGTTGTTCGTGGGGGATTTTTATTTGTGTCCTGCTGTAAAACATAGAAATACAAACATGCGTGTCACAGTTTGTGAAAAGCATATCGGGGGGTACTTTGCATTTGCACATGACAATTAATTCTTGACATTGACATGCAATGTTGGCTGAACTAAATTGCTTAAAGCGTTGGGACACAATTGTAGTGCTGTTTTGCAAACATGAGCGCGGAACACCTTTTCTGGGCCAATTGTTCCTGGGACCGAGAAAAAATGAACATTTGGTTTGTTCATTGGCATGACGAACCAACTTAACACAGGCAATGGTCACTTCACACAAACTATCCACATAGGTTGGTGGTTAGGTGACCACAGCTTTATCGACGAATCGTTGGATCCATCCGTCGAAATGGGGGGTCGTGATTGCATTGATGGAGGCGCCAGCAATCCTGATGACGGTTGGATAGGTCCAAATGCGTTCAAGGTTCCCACGAGTTCGATTGATGATCATATTATGTTTTTTCTTGCCTCAATAACATTTTTTTTAGTATCAATGAACGTAGATGTGTTTTTGCCTTCCGCCTTTTTGATTTGAACGTGTTGGGGACCTGGAGATGCTGCAAGGCGGACCTGAACGTCCCCAAGTTGGAGCGGTCATTGTCACAGGCCAGAGGGTGGTCCAACCAGCAAAACCGTCGCAGCAAAATGGAGGTTGGTCATCCGAAAATGGAAAATTCAATTTCCCAATTTATTGGCATCTTTCACCGCCATGGCCATGATCGTGAACCTAAGATATTTTGGGGGTGGTCATGTGAAATGCTTAGCAAGGTGTGACAGCGTCCTGGAACAGAGTGAAAAACTGGCAGCCTCGGAACTGGAAAAGGCACCCAGTTGCTTACAAATGTTTGGTGGCATGTGTGCGTGTACCTTCTGAACAGATGTGAAATTGTTACTTTCTAGCGGGGGGACGTGGCATACAATCAGGGACCACGTCCAAAGATGATGAGCTGTGCGTACCTGCTCCAATTTTCCCTTTCGTAATGCAAGCAACCAAGCCCAGAACCACCAAGTCGAAGGCTCTTTTGTCACAGATTTCATCTTATTTGCAACCAATGCTTGAGGTTTCAGTCTTATGGACGGCACGTTTGCCGTAATCGGGTTTTACTTGCGACAAGTCGTTCATCAGGATCATCAGAAGGCAACACAGTGGAAGGATGAATCAATGAAAACAGAAGCGGAAGGATCCAAACCTCTAATCCTGTGACGTCTCCCTCCTTTCTTTTGCAGCTGTTGTTTTGCACGGATGATACATTCCAACATCCCGATTCGAAACGTTGTTCTTAGCCTTTGTTTGTTTGTTTGTTTGTTTGTTTTTTTTGTTTGTTTGTTTGTGTGTGAGTGAACAAGGTAGATCTCTTCACAATCTTGTCTAACATGGACAATTTTGATAAAACATGACATTTTGGGAGTCAGCCAGGCCCATCCACCGAATGGTTTTCACAACAAGTACATGCGCGCCCAGGGCTGCACTGACCGCCGTGGAGCCGGCCGAAAAAATGCCCCAAGTTCACCCGCATCATCAATGCCAGCACTGCAGGGAAAGGACGGGGATGATGGCACTAAGGGCAAGGGATATAAAAACGTGGGCATTGAGAAAAATAGAAGCTCTTCACTCTTTATACATAATTTCCCGGAGGTCTAACTCTTCGTTGCACTTGAGGGTTGCTACCCAAAATTTGACGATAATTGTTAATTATTAAATTTTGTAAACCATGCTAAAGATGGTGATTTTGTAAACAATGCAATAACAGGGTTGAGGTTTTGGACAATGCCGGCGTCTCATGGGGGAAGTTGCGGCCGATTTCCTGTTGGAATTCATAGGATGCCAGGCAAACGGACATGAATGTGTCTTGTTGGTGCCCCACAATCAGATCCGTGTCATTGTAATGTGTCGACGTTTGCCGTCAGGGCAGCACCAATGCATTCACGGAGACAGTCAAAGGACGGGAAGGATTGAAAGAGGGGAAGGCAATGGCCTGGACACGTGGGCCATGCAAAGGGTATTTGTGGGTATTATATATATATATTGTAACTCTTGATGGACATCTTTACGAACAAACCAGCAGAAGGAAATTCAGTTTTTAGACTTTCCGGCGCTGATCACACGCCCTTGCGTTCATCCTTTCTCCTCAACACATCTATCGGGTTTGTTTTTGAGGTGCCGTGCTTAAACCGCAACTATGTCCAGAACCAACTTACTGAAACCATTCTACGCTTTTCTGCCCCATCCTCCAATGGTTCCCGCAAAAAAAGGGACGCGCTCTAGGATTGTGGGCAACTTAGGCAATTTCATGATGTATCGGAGTTCTTCACCTCTCCCAGAGTCTAACACCTAGGACCTAGATTGGAACAGCATTTTATAGAGAACTTCTGGGTTGTTGCACGATATCGCGCTGCGTGTCTTCGCACATGCGTCGCCAGCAGAGAAGCATTTCACAGAGATGACGGAGAGGTCATTTCATGGAGGTTCCCACCTGCTTTCTGGATGTTGGCTGACGGAGGACCATCTTATAGCCAATTTTCTAAATAAAATGTTCCGTAAAGCATCCTAGGGCACAAGTAAGAGGTATTATAATTAAATTTGTTGATGTTGATTTACTTTTTATTGAAACTTTTACGAACAAATTAAATTAAATTTTTGTTTTTGCTTGTATAACGCGCACACAGGCGTAAATGCACACGTGCATGCATACATGCAGGCGTCCCTACAAAATCATACATATACATACGCATAGGCATACAGGTACACATATATACACATACGCATGCGCATACACATACACACACACACTAGACAAGAATGGATCATTATATGATCCGGCAGGAACTGAATCCTGAAACATGCAGATTAGATATGAAACAACGAAATTAACGATGCACCCTACGAATAATGGAAGTTCTCCTGA
>Ga0126342_10022537_pt1 | contig 10386 bp, 15 predicted proteins | sample Cyp1metagenome_FD_92528 | JGI IMG/M metagenome (GOLD analysis project Ga0126342, IMG submission 92528) | Coral microbial communities from Lord Howe Island, Old Settlement Bay, Australia - Cyphastrea 1 metagenome | ecosystem: Host-associated > Invertebrates > Cnidaria > Coral ...
GTGCCCACTGGGATCTGGAGCTCGCGGTTGAGGTCCGGCAGTGCCCACTGCGATCTGGAAGTCGCGGTTGAGGTCCGGCAGTGCCCACTGCAACCTGGAAGTCGCGGTTGAGGTCCGGCAGTGTTCACTGGGATCTGGAGCTCGCGGTTGAGGTCCGGCAGTGCCCACTGGGATCTGGAGCTCGCGGTGGAGGTCCGGCTGTGCCCACTGGGATCTGGACTGCGAGGAGGAGGAGGCGGAGGAGGAGGAGAACAGCTCTGATAAAATCTAACAACCCTCACCTGGCAGGTGGGGAAAAAACATGTAGAAGGAGTCAAATGGAGGGTTATAAAGGTACCCAGAAGTACCCAGGTACCTCTATTTTATAGAAGAATTTCCCAAACAAATTATTTGTCTTGTTTCTTTGGCATTGGGGATCTCAGGGACAGGGCTGGGCAGGGAATAGCAAATATCTGAAATCAACCAGCTCGCGAGCAATTCTGCACCGCTTGTGCCGCAACTGAGCCTACCACCAGGCTGAGCAGTGGAAACCAGCCACTCCAAACCAGCCTCAGTCGTTTTTTTCAAGGTTTGGGGGCGATAGATATTAGCCGCGAACCCCTCCAAACAGGTGACCAATGGTGACCCGCAGCCGGCCAACATGGCGATCTTTTTGTCTCTGCGAATGGTAGCTGTGGAGGCATTTTGCCTCGCCCAACTCACCTGCCGCCGGATCATGAGGGACTTGGTGGAACTGAATTACTCACTCCCTTACTACTAAACCTCCCCGAAATAAAAAACCTGAACCGTGAATGATTACCCCAAAACCACAAAAGAAACAAGTTAAACGCGGCTCACCGGAAGCAACGGCAGCGGACTTGTTTTACCATCTTGAGCCAACAAGTTGTTGGCACCAAGTCATGACTACGTGTTGACCCGTAGGGAAGGATACATTAAAAATATGAAACGATGGGTATGGTGAACCTCCATTTCTTTCAAGCCCCCCTTATCATGAGCTATATATATATATATACAGGGTCAAACACAGGAGTACAAACTACCGGAGGATGATCAAGCCTACGGTCGGATGCATTCCTAGCATGTCTCATGGCCCAGTGAATGTTATCCAGGCAGAGGATGGAAGGGTTCTCTTTACTGAATCCATCATGCCCGGCAATTTCAATCCGTGCACCTAGCGGATGCCTAATTACGGACGCATGAAATCCAAATCAATTACGGATGCATGAAGTCCAAAAGCATTAGGCGAGGCGCCGTAGCAGCCAACCACCATTAAGCATGGACAAGGATGTTCCAAAGAAAATTTAAATGACATAATGATCTGACTAGGCAGGCCCAAAGTGAAAATGCAGATGGAACTTAGTGACATCCACATAAACCTGCGCTTAGCGACTGCAACATGCTGAATTAAACTCCGGCAGTTGTGATTGAAGTCCAATGGAGATGGCAAAGAAAAATCCAAAGACTGAAATTGTAGATGGAACTTAGTTACATCCACAAAACTGTGCCCTGAACGGCGTGCAGCATACTGAAACCAGACAACAGTAGCTGTGGTTGAGATCTCAAATGAAACTGACGAGTTATGAAATTCCAAAAGGTTTGTCACGGTTTGTCAACAGCAGTTTGATTGCGGTGACAGGAGGATTCCCGCAGACAAGTCCAAACCTAAGTGGCTGTAATGGGCTTGATGCAGAGCAAATCCAAAATGCCCAAGGCCACAAACGCAGCTTCTGTCGTTGATCTAAAGACAGCTCTCTGGGTTTTGATGGGTTTTTGAATCCCAAAGAATAATAGGAAACGAACCTGGGCCTTCAAGAGCGATGATATAAAGCCACTAGTCGACTTCATGTCAGGTGACAAACCGAAGTCACTGTCAACAAAGAGCGACAACCACAGCTTAGCTGGAGGGTCGTTGATTCGCATCCGATCTACCTTGGCGCACTTGCATGTGGCGCCGGGCCATGTCACAAACGAGAAGTTGCAGAGGATGCTCCATCTGAATGGAGCTCAGTCGGAGATCATCGAGGTGGTGAAGCATCTGAAGTGTCAAATATGTTCTCAAGTGACGTCACCTATGGCAACCCCCAAGGCAGCCTTTCAGAGACCGATGGTGTTCAATGAAAGGATCTTGTCGGACACCTTCTACGTGTGGGACGCCAAGAATGAGAAGTTTGCGGTGACTCTCGTTGTACCAGATTGCCATGGCCATGAAGGATCCATCAGCCGAGAATACAACCCAACTTCTTCGAGATAGATGGATCGGGGTGTTTGGACCTCCAAGCATCCTGATGACTGAGCAAGGAACGGAGTTCCGAGGTATCCTGGAGCCCCTCCTAACATTTGCCGTTTTCCATGAAGTGGTTCCGCCTACGGCACATTGGAGGATGTCCCTGGCGGAGAGGCATGGGGCTGTTCTGAAAGTTCTCCTCATGAAGGTGATCAAGGAGACAGTGGTCACGGGCTTGGAGGACCTTCAGTCAGCTGTAGCCTTGGTCACAGCCTCGAGGAACCAACAAGTGCGGGTAGCGGGATACTCGCCAGTCCAGCTGGTGTTCGGCAGGGATTCGACTATGCCAGGGACCTTGATGGATGCTTTGGCGGGGCAGATGTAATTTCAACTTTCACGACCAGCTTCAGTGGAAGGCAGCATCAGATGCCTTCCAGTGGATGGAGGCAAATGAGGCCTTGAAGCGAGCAGCTGGATCTCGGTCAAGACTTCCGAAGCTTGAATTACTGGCGGAAGGAGCCCAGGTGATGTTTTGGAAACCACCGGCAAATCGCCGGGGCCTTGCCCGGCGACTTCAGGACAACAATTTCATGGGTGGGGCCCGGATTGGTGGTGGCTCTGGAACGGAAAGATGGGGCTACGGGCATCAATGATCCGAAGCCCTTGCATGATCCTCAATTTCCCCCTGCTGAGTTTTCAGATGAAGAACAAGAAGGTCGGAGCTCCCCACCAGTGTTGGATGATGTGCCGATTTCCATTTACAAGAAACAGGTGCCGTCCCAGAAGGAGAACTCAAGCCGTCCTCAGAAGAAATTACGGTTCACTGGGCTCAGAGGTGACCCAGCACTGAAGTCATTTTCTGAGAGACGAGCGGTGTTTGATGGCGCCATGGACAAGACACAGAAGCACCTGCAGCGAATGAGAGAGAAGCTGCAGCCCAGATCAGTGCAGGTGACGATGCCGACTCAATCGAGCCCTTCTCAGGAGAAGGTGAGCATCGACTCGGCATCGACCTCAAAGGTGATGACCCTCCGTTTGTAGATGTACACAGGTTCTACAACACGGAGTTCTCTGACTCTGACGAGAACATGGTGGAGGCTCTGGCAGTGTCAATAGACACCAATGTGTTGGCGACCTTGCCGGTGAGAGATCATGCAGATCTTCAAATACCAGCATTTGACATGCCGTCGGATTTTGAAACTGACGGAGGAGTTGAAGGAGTAGAGCGCTGTGTGCTACATCGAGACGCTCGTTGGTTGAACCAAATGCCTGGATATTTGACAACACCTTCAATGCCAGCCACTCCGCAGACAAGAATGCGGCTTCCCCCGACAATGGCTCCTATGCTGCGTGAGGTGCCTCCTCGCATGCGGAGACCACTCAGTCAAGAGGGAAGAGTTTGAGCCTATCATCCGAAACCAAAAACAAGAACCTCCTCCATCTCGGGACTATTGGATCCTAAGTGTCGAAGAAGGTGAACTTTGCCGAGTGCACATGTTCGACATTTTGGCCTTCTACTGATGTGACAATGAAGAAGCAGCACATCGAGAGTTCCACAAGCTGATTAGCAAGGATTGGCTCACTGGTGTCCGAGCCACTCAGGTGTACTACTTGCACAATCCAATCCACTGAGGTGGGGTCAAGCTCGTATGATGGTGTTGGACCCCTTCTACCAGCGGCCGCCGAGTCTCATGATGAATGACTTCATTGTGGACAACCTGACTTGGGTTGGACAAGGAATGAGGCCTCAATGGAACACTCAACAGAACTTGGGTGGATTTTGGCAAGGGTTGACCAGATACCAGATCAAGGACCCGACAGAATACAAGATTCCTTTCGACGCTTGGATGAAGGGAAGACATCATGCTGAGCAGATGTGGAGAGACGGTCAGAAAGCTGTTCAGGCTTTCTTGGAAATTCGAGAGGCTACAGGTTGGCCCAATTATGACATGATGGTTCAGCATTTTGGACCCCTGGACATGCCGGAGGTGCAGGAGGAGATTCACATGCGGCAGCAGACATCAATGTAGTTCAGCAGGAGCTCCAGGAAGTGTTTTTCAACTTTGTGCGCTTTTCAGATTTGCCTTGTCCAAATCAGCAATCACAGCATGCCGGCATCAAAGAATTGGTGGACGATCCGGAGGATCTTCGGGATGCCCAACAACCTGAGACAGGCAAGGTCAGATTGGAGCTGAAGTGGTCAGATCTATCACCGGCATGGCAGAGGGCATTTGAGCAGCCGATCTTGGACGCCTTGGCTTCAAGCATGACGCGTTGACTCACGTCATGGAAGATGAAGTGGTGGATCGAACGGAGATTCTTCCTTCCGGGTTTTTGGTGAACCAGAGTGACCCGAGGAACATTCACCCAGATGACAATGCCCTGGAAGGCGCTTCCTTGAAGGCCAGATTGGCCATTGCAGGTCATCGAGACATGCGAGCTGGAGAATATGAGACGAAGAGTCCTACAGCTAGCTTGCTGGCTCAGAATCTCCTCTGCTTTTGTGCGGCACAGTGGAACTGCAAGGTATTCTTCTCAGACATTTCAGCTGCCTTTTTGCAGGGAGACTATTTGCCTGCGGAGAAAAGGGTCTTTGTCCACACCCCCAAGAACTACTGGTACCCCTTGTTTGTCAGGCAGTTCCTGCAGAACAAGATCCCTGCTGAAGCCCGAACCGACCTTTTTCGCATGAAGAAGGCAGGATTTGGATTGGCAGAATCACCACGTCTATGGCTATGGTATCATCGTTTCAAGAGAGATGCTGAGTCCATTGGGGGCCGGGAGATGAAACTATGTCCTGGCGTTTTCTCATTTTTTGGACCTGATGCGCAACTACGAGCTCTTTTGGCGGTACACGTGGATGACGTACGCCTGATTGCACATCCAGATCATCAGCAGGAGATGTATGACAACCTCCATGCCTTGTTCAGCTTTGGAGAATGGAAACATCCTGGTGACTGGACAAAGTTTTGTGGACGCTATGAGAAGCAGCTTGAGGACGGCACCGTGCTGATGCAAATGGATTCCTATGCCGAGCGGCTGATGGATCCGCCTTTGAGACAGTCGTCACAACAGCGCATCCGTTACAACCCAATGAAAAGAAGTTGATTGGAACAATTACGGGCCAATTGAACTGGATGACACGTCAGTGCCGGGCAGACCTGTCTTTTGGAGTGCCAAGGATTCAACAGCTGGCGGGAGTCAATGACCCATCAGCGCTCACTGAACTCAAGATCCTGGTGGGTCGGGCATGTCGGAGATGATTGTGCTGGCCGTCTCGGATGCCTCATTTGCCGGGATGCCTCGAGGACGTTCTCAAGGTGGTTTGGTTGTGGCTTTCGCAAACCTGAAGATCTTAGAGGGGCAATCCAAACTGTGCATCGTGACCCGTCACTCAGGCCTCTAGAAGAGAGTGGTCAGATCCAGTTTGGCTGCGGAGATATCGCAGGCTGCCAGCGCTTTGGAGGAGGCGGACTTCACCAGGGCGTTTTTGGCCGAGGTGTTGAAGCCCGACTTCTCGCTGGCGAATTGGATCGCCGTGGCGGCCCTCTGGAAATTGGTGCTGGTTTTGGATTCCCGAACGGGATATGATCCACTGAATGGCACGGCCTTGGGTGAGGACAAGCGGCTGGCGATTGACATCGCCGCTCTCAAACAGTCCTTATCTGAGGATGCTGGTGGCAGACTCATCCGTTGGGTCCCGGGAGAAGAGCTGATTGCAAATGACTTGACCAAGCTGTGTGGCAACCAGAAATTGATGAATGCCTTGATGACGGCGACGTGGGCACTTCGTGATACAGAAGTAGCCCGGAAACTTCGTGCAGACGCAGCGGCAAGGGAGAGGTCATACCGGCAGCGGGTGTTGGCGAACCGGGCCTTTGTGGAACAGATGAGAATCCACCGCTAGCTCCAAAGGGGGCTAGTGTCCTTTCAGAGTGATCTGCCTGCAGCCGGTCGTGGCTTGACTCACCTGTGAGGAAAAGTTTTGTTTTGCTGTCATGCATTTGCAGTTTTATCGGTCTACTTGGCATTATAGCTATAACCGAAACCTGAAAATACGATTTTAAAAGGAATTTAATCGATTTTGAAATCGACAATTTTAGTTTTTTAAATTACGGTCTTTGATTTAATATTAGGAGCCAGCTTCTCCTCTGAACATTAAATACCCCTTAATAATAAAAACTAACCCTAGTTTTTTTGGGGGGGGACGTTTAATCTTCTGGTGAAGGGATTAATTAAGGTGAATCCAATGAGTGCTTCTGATGTTGGGGAAATGCACCTGGAAACATCTGCAACCAATAAATTTTATATGGAAAGCATGGTGCCTAATCCTAAGGCTTCCTAAGGCCAATGAATTTACTTTCCATACCTCCGCCATCCTCCACCATCCTCCACGTGGACCTAGCCAGCGAATCAGAAACCTTGAAAGCAACCTGAACGAGAATATACTAAGGCCATTGGCATGCAAATCTACAGCAACTGCCGAGTGTGGCTTGGGCGGTGTGATGCGGTGTGCCAGCCTTTGAGAAGCTTGAGCCAGCATGCCAAGAGATCAGCGAAAGCGTTGCTTCGCTTCTTGCAGAAGCCGATCAAACTCACCTCAGAATATGCAGCAAAATGGCACCCCAAATGATTATTGCGGAAAAGTGAGCGGATGTGTGCGGGCGGGGGATCTTGCGGCAGGTGCTGCGTTTCAGACTGAATTACGCTCTCATGCTTTCTGCATGCGTCTGCGGTCCTACATAACAAAGATCTCGATAAATGTAAACAGGTGTCAACAAATGTCACCGGAATATCGGCACTGTAGCAAGTGCGCACTGGATGCAATACTGGAAGAAACACTTCTAAAGTTGACTTGCAAGGAACTCGCAGCACTTGAGTTTTCAGTCGCTCTTGGCGGCGGATGGAACTGCGGCGAGGAAGACAACAGCATCATGACATCCTGCATCTTGAAGACCAACCTGAAAGCTACCCATCGGAAATTTCGACACCGTGCGTGCATGTAGTTTTTTCAATTTGATCGATCGATCGATCTATCTATCTATCTATCTCTCTCTCTCTCCTTCTCTCCCTCTCTCCCAGGTCTTTCATTTTTGATCGTTTTTTTTCAATACATATAGACAAACACATGCACATCGTATATAATTACATTACATACTGACACATTCTTACATATCATATACGATCATATATGTGCCTCCCATGTATATATGTAAATGTATGTAATCAATAGCAATCAAACTTGCTGCATTTCCACCATCTTCCACCGAGGCACTCTTCATCCATCTTCAGCCCATCCAAGGGCGTGGGCACTGCCGTTCCCAGCACCGCCTCCGCTGCCGCAGTATCGGCGGCACTGAGGCTGCCCTGCACCTGGCGCACGTGGCCTTCCAGCCGCGCAGCCGGGCCCGGGTGCTGCAGCAAGGTCTGCGAGTCCAACACGAACCATGCGGCCACCTGGTAAAGCTTGGTGGAGCTTGGTAGAATCGTAGAGCTTGGTGGTAGATATACTTAGTAACTTAGTATAGCAAATTTTTCAGGGATTTTGATGGAGTGTGAGTGTGTTTCTCCAGGGGTTGTTGGTTGATTTTTGGGTTGAGTTTTGGAGAAGGGTTGGGAAACGCCACTGGGTGTTGTCGTTTGTTTCTTGAGCGTCTCATGCTTCTTCTTTTGGTGAAAAGCAGCGACTCACAAGAACCGGCCAATCTGCGCTTGGGAGTGCCAGAGATATGATTGTCCTTGCAACTCTCCGTTGTCCTTGAGTTGTGCCATGTCGTCCATTGTGCTGCCTCCTGCCGATGGGTGTTCAGCCACTGCAAGATTTCTAAGTCCCTCCTGGCAAAACAACAGCTCAGAGAGTGCAACAATCCCTGCCCTGTCAAATCTGTCGTTCCGAAATGGAAGAACCATGAAGAAACATACCTGGCAACTCTCCCCATGACCGGTTTCCTGGACGTATCGGCATTGAAAGGTGTTGTGTCCACCTCGCGTTTGGGCAACACTCCATAGTTCCCAAGAACCTCCAACACATAGGCCTCCATAGGCGCCACAGATCTGAAAATTGGAGACATGGGCATTACACCGGGGCCCCTGTGGCCTGAGGGTGGCTCCTCAATGCCTATCTTCACTGAATCTTGGTCTTTTTTGATTGACATATATTGACATTATATGACATTATCAGCATTATTTCTGGGACCATCCACATCCAGATGCCATGTTCAGTGCGAAGCTGATTGCCATGCCATAAGGAAGAAACCTTTTGCCTTGTGCCGTCTCCAGTGGCTGGTCAGGACCATTTTGGCATCAGTCCGAACCAGCAAACTTTGCAGCACCCTGCAGGGCTCCTTGGTTTGCGGCAACACCAAAATGTGAAGCAGGCAACACTGTCCAGCAATATTTGTGCTTTTCCCAAACGTATCATGTATATTGTACACACACACATATATATATATATATATATATATATATATATATTATACAGTATATATATATTATACAGTATATGTATATTATACAGTATATATATATGCATTCCTGCCGCCTGCAGCTCCGACGCACGGCTGTTGTTTTTGACTCTACAGTCTGCGCCCTCTGATTTACAGGCTACAAGTGCCATGTCAACCCCACCCATAGCCCTTCATTGAAGGCCATAAGTGAGGGACTACGGCGGGGGTGAGGAGGTGGGAGCCGAAACTGCGCAGCAGGCTTTTCATGCATAAATCTCCTACAGGAGAAACCATGCATTCCTGCCGCCTGCAGCTCCGACGCACGGCTGTTGTTTTTGACTCTACAGTCCGTGCCCTCTGATTTACAGGCTACAAGCGCCATGTCAACCCCACCCATAGCCCTTCATTGAAGGCCATAAGTGAGGGACTACTTACCCTACCTTCCACGCGCTCCCTGCTGGCTCACAGATAAGAAATCTAATGGCCGCTTGTAGACAGGGAGGGGAGGCTGTGGGGAATGTCAACGACATTGTAAGGCTTGTAGGCCTGTTCCAGGTAGGTTCTGGCTGTGCCAGGTATCCACGAAAGATCACCTGGACTCACCCCAATGAGGGGGCATTTATCCCCTTTTCATTTTTCAGCTTCCCTCTAAGGGCTGAAAAAGATATAGGCTCATCATTCAAGCCTTGATGTGAAAAGAAAAGGTTTTTGCTTCCTTCCGGGCTCTACAAAACGATTGCGAGCAGGCTGGACAAAATGACATGCTGAGGTGCCAATTGCAGCAGCTAAAGTAATGCTACCCCCTGAAGGCCTGCATTACCCTGGGAGACCCAGATGTTCTCCCTGCTGGCATCTCAACTTGGTAACAGATAGTTGCCAGTTTCCAGCCTGTCACAAGGTGCTGGAGTGTTTGCGGCCAGTAATTTACACTGCCGCAAGGGTGTAGTTGGCATAGCCTTGGCTCGCCACTCCTCCAGAAAAATTTTTCAATAATTAATCTGCAACTGTACCATCAAATTCTTCATAGTTCGCATTGCAAAAACCCCTACCAAGGTTGTGAAAACGTTTGGGACCTTCAGAACGCCTGGGCATAGCGTTCTTCAGTGGTCCGGCTAATGACTTGAAGATTCAACTTCCCACTCTTTCTCCTGTCTCTCCTCAAACTTCCAACGTCTGCTGGGCTTCAACCCTGTGTTTACGCAGTATAGCGCCGTGACGGCTCGCGTGCAGGATTTTCCTCGGACTCGACCCAGCCCAATACTGGGTACACTCCGCCACCACATTGAAGAGCCGCAAGCCGCCGAAGGAGTTTGTTCAAAGCTCTCGAGCTCGAGCGGCCCCCTTACCGCCGCTGACAGGCTTACCACCGAGTTTGTCAGGTGTAGGGCACGGCAGTTTGAAAACGCCGCTGACCTCAGGCGCCATTCGAATGCGCCCACAAGGGCCTTCAGCTGCAAGAGGTTTATGTGTTCCTTGTGTTTGAAGCGGTAAGCCAAGCCCACGTGCCAGAGCCACTTTGACGGGTCAATCGATCCTCTTGGGAAAGCCTCGGGCCTGTACAGGGACCCTACGTCCAAACGGACGTCTGAGCCTCTCAGTTCTTGCCTGCGAATGAACGCTGACACCAGTTTGACGCTCAGGCGCTTTCCTGCTTCGAAAATTTCCTCCTCTGTCGGGAATGTTTGCCCCTTCAATTCCAACTCCGCCTGAGCCAAA
>Ga0126342_10022538_pt1 | contig 10386 bp, 8 predicted proteins | sample Cyp1metagenome_FD_92528 | JGI IMG/M metagenome (GOLD analysis project Ga0126342, IMG submission 92528) | Coral microbial communities from Lord Howe Island, Old Settlement Bay, Australia - Cyphastrea 1 metagenome | ecosystem: Host-associated > Invertebrates > Cnidaria > Coral ...
ATATAATATATATAATATATATAATATATATAATATATATAATATATATAATATATATCATATATATATAATATATTTAATATATATATATACATATATCATAGATAATAGATAATATATATATATATATATACACATAATTTAATATATAATACAATCTATCTATCTATCTATCCATCGATCTATCTATCGATCTATCTAGCTATCTACCTATCTACCGATCCATGCATCCATCCATAGATAGATAGGGCAATAAGTCAGAATATATATATAATATAATATATATATATATAATATAATATATATATATATTTCTAAGTATAGTCTACACACAATCAACCATGGGATTTTTTTACAGATATAGTTCACTGTACTAGTTCACATGCATTTCCATTGGAGTTTAAGGACTTCTGATCACGGATCTTCCAAGACCTTGTAGAAGCGTAGCGTATTGGTATCCAATCGATTCCTAGCACGCCGTGGGCGCCCAAAGCAATAACACAACTCCTTGAGCGTCTTAAGGGTTTGGATAAGTTCAGCTTCCACTTGGTAGTTCGCCACACTTAGTAAACCCAGCAATAGCTGGGGTAGGTTTGTCCACTTATAGCCAGGGACAATTCAGATATGGGTTCTGAAAATAGGGTAAACTACACAAAATCACTGGTTGATTATCAGTTCCCCCCTGAAACAGCAATTTTGGGGTATACACCATTTTCAGGTGATTATTCATATCCCAATCAAGATCCCAACAAATCTCGATGAAATCCCATCAAACAAAAAGTTCTCCTTAAATCTCTGAAATCCCATGGTATACTGTAGAATCATCATGAATCCGCCCATCAAATCATCACTAACCAGCCCCCTTTTTTTGCGACCAAAAACCCCGCATAGTCCGCGAAAACGCGCTGCTTCTCCCAGGGTCTGGCCCAAACGGTCTTGCAGTGGCGTCTCAGCCATCCCAATGCCGAGTGAACTGGAGCGAGCAAAGTGGGAGTGTCTTTTTTTGCGGAGCTGAGCAGCTTCAAATGATTAGACACTGGTCTGATTGTGCTGGTTGCCATACTGTAGAATCTGTTTGGCAAAGACAAGGCGGATGTTCAAAAAGAAACAATCAATAGTTCGACCATCAGTTTTTGTCAGTAACTTTCTGACTGAAAATTGGGCTGAATGTCATCCTTGAATCTCTGTGGTGTTTCTTCTCAACTGAATGTTTGTCATAGTGCGCACGGAAGTCTAAGTTTAAGATAGCTATGGAAAATGGTGATTCAACGGTGATTTAATGGGGATTTCATCAGCTATGATGGGATATGATTAATTAATCCAAAAACAATGGAACTTTACCAACAGAAATGGTGGTATAGTGGGTTATAAGTTATACTGGGATATTAAAGGGTTGCTCCAAACTATGTGTGGGAGCAACATTGATTGATCATTCTACCTCTTTATTTACCACATCTACCCCCTTTGTGGGGTGTTAGCAACCCTGTGTTAGATTAGAGGCAGTCACGGATGGGCAGCACAAAACTTGGTGCACGATTTGAAGCTGACATGCCCTCGGTGCTCCCATGCTGCCTTCCCCAGCTTGATCAGCTTATCGAAAAGATGAAGACTCGGTGGGGGGTGAGACCTGGGGATAGAATCAACGCATGGGAAGAAAACTGTGGAATAAACAGAGTATTCAGATCCATGGTGATTGGAAAATCTATGAAACTCCCCAGGGTTCATTCGCCATGTTTCTTTGCACTGGCAGTTGCTGGATGAAGATTCTAGGGGAACCTCCCATTCCACCTTTGGTCATGGTTACTCATCATTTTCCCCAAAAAACTTGGGGGTAAATCCACCAACAGACACAGATTCAAGAGGCCTGAGCTGGAAGAGGAGCACCGATGTCCTGATGCCTTGATTTTTCGGCTATTGGGAGGCTCTTCCATGATGTTTTTTTCCCTCAGAATTGGTTGAAGGAACATGTGCGGAATAGCCCTCTATATACCTCTATTTGATGGTCAAAACATGTCAAAACCGTGGTTTCCGGTCAAGTTTTCCCACCAATCCATTGAATAATTTAGAGTCAGAGGTGGGATGGCGGGGTGGTTCACCCCAAAGTCACGGTCCCCCCATGGGCAAACTCCGGTGGCGCCACAGTTTTGGCCCACAAGTTTAGCTATTTTTTAAATATCTATCTATATGCATATATATATATGTGCATGTATTATCATTGTTCTTATTATTATTGATGATGATGATTATGATGATGATGCTGGTGATGATGATGATGATGGTGATGATGATGATGATGATGATGACGATTATGATTGTGATTACTATTATCATTTTTGTTATTAAGTTGTTATTATACTATATCAATCCATGTATATATATATATGTATACATAGATCTTTTAAGTCTATTATCTTCCCAGTTTCGCTGGTCACTTCGTTACTTTTCCATGGTTAAAAACTGAATTTCAAACCCGCCACCAACGTTGAGAACTCCAACACCCCATATGACGCCCGACGCGCTTCGCATGGAGGATGAGTACTTCGCGCAGTTCCGGGCAGACAAGGAGGCAGGATGAAATACTCGACATATTGCGAAGCAAATCGGGTACGACTAGACCTATCAAATTTGCTTTAAATTGCTATTGCAGAAACGAGCAGAAAGATAGTACCGCGTTCTTTCAGAATTTTATTGGGTTTGATTTTCTATCTTTTTTGGGTCTTGCTGTAGAATCAGCAAACCGTCCAATTGCTGGGAGGATTATCCTACGAATCACAACTGCATGGTTAACCCTACTTAGGGCCTCCCCAAAGTGGAGCCAGAACAATCCCACATAATATAGCTGGGCTATGCTGGGCTGGCTGACTACGGTTGGTAACTATGACTGATCGTCCAAGTACCAATAGACCACCCCAAGTTGGTCATTGTTGGCGGCAGCGACTTGAAGATCCCAAAAAAGGTATTGAACACGAGAATGGTTCCAGCCCTCGAAATAAGATAGACAGAATTTTATGGACAAGAGTCAAGACCTATAGGTGTGTGTATGTATGTATGCATATATGTATATATAGATACATGATCTAATTCTCATGTTGGGTAGGATGAATATTCAACAATATCAGCTGTTTTGATGGGAAGATATGAAGGTTATGACCCATGGCCGCATACTACAGCTCAAGCCATGATCTATGTAACTCTCCCCTGCAAACTGAGCTCTAGAATTGGTTGAAGTGAACATCTACAGAAATCCCCTACAACTCATGGAAAGAACCATGGTTTCCTGCACCATTTCCCTTTAAGCGACCCATTAATATGCTGGAGCCTCACAAAAACAGGGCTTTGGACGCTGAATTTGCAACCTAGAAACAGCTGTTGCTTTTGGACCTTGGAAATCAGATCTTCGAGCCTACGGCCTACCCTTTTGGTAGTCCATTATGGCCGCTGGAGACACCCACTCTAAACAAGTAGATCTGCATGTTGGATGACCCACTCCCATGTTTGTTTACTAGTGTGCAACCAACAATAGGTGGTTTATCAAGAATGGGGATTGAACTTCACTAATCAACGGGGAAATCCCCTGTGCGCTTTTTGATCACCTGAGATATCCCTATGTTTATTGGTGAATCCCCATGGTTTATAGCCCTAGCTCTTTTTGTTAGGGGAAATTTCCGCACGAGGGCCCCTCCACTGGAATTGTCTACACGCCGGGGTGCTCAGCGTGACGAAGCGAATTTCGATGGAGTCCAGCTGGGGTGCAGGATGAGGATATCTGATGGGTTTAACCATCAAAAACAGTGTGATTTACCCTCTGGTAAATTAACAGTTCGACCCTGAGAATCGCCCATTTTTCATGGAAACTAATCTTCCAACCCCGATGACTGCCAGGGTCTATGTTAATTTACTGGAGGGTAATGAGAAAAAATATTCATGGGTTATTTAATGGTTTAAAACCAAACAACTATAATTCATCCCTTCCTCCTGATTTTTAATGAAAACCCACCCCCAGAAACCATGGCGGATGGAGTGGGATGAAAGGCCATTGATTGGGGGTGTTCCAGCCTTTGGGAATTCAATCTCCATAAGCTCGGGGTTCACATAAATTAGTAAAACTACCCAATACCCTTGTTGATTGGTGATTACAGAGAGTTCTACTACTTAGGTTTTTGCAGATGATTGCAACCCATAGTAGGGACATCTATGAACCAACTAGTAAAATTAGATGGGATAGGGATATGTTTAATGGCTCACATGATTCAAAAGAACACAAACACACACAAAATCTACTGTACTGATCGGCAGCAGGAACGATTTCTTGGCAAGCGTTCCGGCCACAGGCTAGCTACAAGTTGGAACTGACCCAGCCTGGCCACAAAATGATGCCCCTGAAATTGAACATGGAACTGAACTCAAGAAAATGAGGCCCTAGAAATCGTTGTGGAATTATGTTATTGTTTTTGCTGCGCTTTGACCTTCAGCCGTGTCCCTTCAGCAAAAAAAGGTCCAATCTGGAAACAGAAAGACCAACATCATCCCTGGACGTGAATCCCAGAGGGTGAATTTCACCAGGAAAATCGTGGTATAACTAGGTATATTATAACTGGTTGGTGGTTTGGAACATGAATTTGATGACTTTCCATATATTGGGAATAGTAACCCCAACTGACTTTCATATTTTTTCAGAGGGGTAGGTCAACCACCAACCAGTATAACTGGTTGCAAATATATCAGTATTTTCTTGTATTTTCATTTTCCAAATGGGATCATTGACTTTACGTTTTAGGGGGTGGCTCAACCACCAGCCACAACTGACTTTCATGATTTTTTTGGGGGTTACCCTCTGGGAATTCAACATAGCTATGGGAAAGCACTTGTATTTTTTTCCACAGGTAAATCGCTAACTTAAATGGTCCAGCTATACTACTGTGGATGGAAGAAATCTTGCACTAGTTGATAGATTGGCAAAATCCCGTTATTTATACGGTTTCAACATGTTTCAACGTGTTTCAACCATCCCAGGTGGTGCTGGATTTCTTCCATCCACAGTAGTACCTTAGCTATGTAACAAATTACGGGGTAGCTCAAGCATCGTGGATCGGCGTCGAAGGCCTCAACAGCTGTCGGACCATGTGGCGGTTTCTCTCCTGCTGCGTCAAGGTTCCAACGTCGGCAGGTCAGAAGTTATGGTGAACAGATTTTTCGGGAGCCATCTCGCCCAAAATGAGCTTATTTCAGATGATTTCAGCTTGGTGAATTTGTGTAATTCAGTGAGAATGTATCTTAGGGCTGACAATTGCCCCAGCCTCTCGAATGGCTGGAAGCCTGTAAGAAACGACGAAGCGGAACCATGTTGGACGTGGTAAAGTGTTTGACTTCCATGTGAAACTTCGATTGTGGATACCAACATTGATATGGCTCAACGCCTGCGAATGGAGCATGCACTACCCCGAAACATACTGCCTTTTCAAAGGAAACAAATTACGATAAACCATCAAACATCGGGTACATTTGGGTACTCTACCCCTTTTTTTTGGGACTTCCCGACGATAATCAGATTGGGTCCATTCGCGCTCCCAATATCTCGGTGTCTCCCTTTAGATCAGATTCTCATCATTTTCACCGTTAAAGTGGCCACAATTTGTGGTGTTTTTTTGGACCATTTTTAGACAGAAACTGGATGAACTTGGTCTATCCTATTGTATTGTGGGACATTCTTAGGTGTGTTTGAAACGCACAGGTGACGTACCTTTGAATGAACACCTAGAAGAGTAGCATATTTGGGCCTATATTTTCTTTTTTTGGTCAAACCCATGTAGGAACAGCCCATGCTTGGCGTGAGAACCTGTAGAGTCGGACACAGATGAGAAAAAGAAAAGCAACCGAGTACCCGGACCAAATGCAAGGGAATTATGCAACAGACTATTGTCGAGTAGACTGTGGCTCAAGATGAGTCAAACGTTTTTTCTTGAGTTGGATTTGATTTTTTTCAATAGATAAAGATATGTTTCAAGTCCATGTAGCTTTGCCAAGTGGTCGCAGTGAGAGCGTATCAGTTCCAGAGTCCTCCAAAGTTGGGGACTTGAGGATTGCGGCCCAGAAGTCCTTCACACAAGGCTTCCTGCGGCTGGCTGCTGATGGTCGAGTCCTGGTTGATGCAGCACAGTCACTGGTTGAGGCCGGGATTCAGCACGGAGACAGCCTGATGGCAGTTGCACTGGAAACAAAACTTGCAGCATCAGGAAGAAAGGGAATGGCTCAAGGTGGTGCCTTTGCCATGTGGTGTGGAGGTGACAGGATTGTGACATGGGGTCATCAACGCCATGGTGGTGACAGCTCTGCATTCCACGATCAGCTCCGACGCGTGCAACATGTTCAGGCCACGCGCGGTGCATTCGCTGCGATCCTGGCCGACGGATCAGTGGTTTCGTGGGGAGATCCGATCTGTGGCGGTGACAGCTCTGGGGTCGAAGAGCGGCTTCGGGGTGTTCAGCAGATTCAGGCCAGCGAATGCGCATTCGCTGCAATTTTGGCAGATGGCTCGGTCGTGACCTGGGGCCATTCACGATTCGGTGGTAGGATCACCCCTCACGTCCAAGAGCAGCTCAAAACCGTGCAGCAGATTCAGGCCACAGAGTTTGCGTTCGCAGCAATCCTGGGAGACGGCTCGGTCGTGGCATGGGGTGATCCAGACTGTGGTGGTGACAGCTCTGGAGTTCAACCGCAACTTTCAAGCGTGCAGCAAATTCAGGCCACAGAAACGGCTTTTGCTGCGATCCTGGCAGATGGATCAGTCTGTACATGGGGCGAACCAAACTATGGGGGTGACAGCACTGGAGTCCAAGATCAACTCAAGAATGTGCGCCAGATTCAGGCCACACGAAGAGCATTCGCCGCCATCCTGGCAGATGGATCAGTTGTTGCATGGGGGGATCCCAACTACGGCGGTGACAGCCTTGCAGCTAATGAGCGGCTTAGGGGTGTGCAAAACGTTCAAGCCAGTGAATGCGCATTCGCTGCAATCCTGGCAGATGGATCTGTCATTACATGGGGTGATCCTGACTATGGTGGAGACAGCTCTGCGGTCCAAGATCAGCTCAGGAATGTACAGCAGATTCAGGCCACATCCTCTGCATTTGCTGCAATTCTGGCAGATGGATCCGTCATTACTTGGGGTGATCCTGACTATGGTGGAGACAGCTCTGCGGTCCAAGATCAGCTCAGGAATGTGCAGCAGATTCAGGCCACATCCTCTGCATTTGCTGCAATTCTGGCAGATGGCTCGGTCGTTACATGGACTGACCCAGATGTTGTCGTTGATGTTTTTCCGGCCCTGGGGGAGCTCAAGAGTGTTCAGCAGATTCAGGCCACATCCGGTGCATTTGCCGCGACCTTTCTGGATGGATCCGTTGCTACCTGGGGAGAGCCGAGCTATGGCGGTGACCTCACTGCGGTCCAAAGCGACTTCACCAATCTGTAGCGTGAAAAGTCCCGACAATTCCGTGACGCCAACAATTGGTCGGCGCTAATTGAAATTGGCAGTTGTTGAACGTTGTTGTGAGACGACCAACAGTTGAATGCCAATGTAAGTCATACCCTCTGGTAAACTAACATAGCCAAAATGGTGATTTATAGTCGATTTTCCCATCAAGAATGGTGATTTTCAATAGCTATGTTAGTTTTCCAGAGTGTAATAAGTTATAACCCCAGTTGTAACGGGACTGACCCTACTCACCCGACCTTTAACTGGACTGACCTATCATCCACTGAACCGATTCCTCTCGGATGAACTTCGCCATCGTTCATCCCGATTCTGAACGGTTCATCCCCCATGTATCCCATTGAATCTCCGTTATGTAAATCACATTCAATGAATTAGATCACATTTTTATAAATCATCATAACATCCCATCACTAAATCATCACTAAACCATCATGAAAAATCCCAAATCTTCATTTTCCATCCCGTGAAAATGTAGGTCACGGTCCCATTCTTGTTAGCCTTGCAGATACAGAAGACCTTATCAAACTGCAGTCTGAAACATGACATACCCCAAATGTAATATATATATATATTATATAATATTGGGTTGGTTTATAATGGGTTCATCAGTTTAATTTCCCGTTTCTTCGATTCTTTTTCAAAGGGCTCAATTGCCAAATCATGTGAAATCCCCCTTGTGTACATTGCCAATTCCCCGTTTTAGCTTTTTGAAAGGCTCAAATCCTGTCAAATCTCACACATCCCTTGGGTTTACTTTCCAGTTTTGTTGAAACTCCCATAAATTCCCCTAATTTTTGGAGGTTTGATCCACACAACTCCCAGCCGGAGCGGTGTGGCCCATAGTTTGTCCCCAGTGTCGCCAGTCCCCGCGGCCTCTGCCACTGCGAACAGCCAGCAGCGGAGCCAGACGCAACGCTGCCAGTTCCCGCCCCAGTTGGGGTGGGGAAAAATTGGAACTTCGTCAAATCCGAATCGAAGTATAGTGATACCATCTGGTTATTTAACATAGCCTGGAAAATCACCATTTTTAATAGGTAAACCATCTATAAATGGGCCATTTCCCATGGCTATGTTAAATGACCAGAGGGTAAATGAATATAAATGACTCTTTTTTTTTCTCTCTCTCTCTATATTATATGGGGATGACTATAACTAAACCTGAATATCATATAATATAAAATATATCAAAATATATGAGATAAGATATTATACATTCTTTATATTATATATATATGATATATCACATATATTCCGCATAGAATATAACACATGATATATTCTAAATATGGTATATTTTATTATAGATAGAATGTATGATATATGATAAATGATTATGATATAAAGTATATGATATATTATATCATATACTATATATGATATTTAATATGTGATATTTAATATATGATATGTAATATATGATATGTAAGATATGTGAAATATAACTTTTAATATAGTTGAAGAATCAGAAGTAATTCCTACCCTCATGTATAGTATATAGCTCTACCATGTTGCAGCACTGTCTTGCAGGACTTCCGTTCATTTTGGATCCATCCGACTTTTGGCTCAAGCACTGGCAAAAGGTTCGTCCGCTTGTGCTTGACTGTTTGCAGTGGTTGCATTGACACCGTACTTGTGGCTGTGAGTACCTGTAGTCAACAGGTTAACAGCCTCATCCGGACAGCAATTCCATATCTCTGTTTAGCATAGGCCTGAGCCCCCTTTGCTAAGCAACCAACCGCCATTTTTGATACATCCATTGGTCTTAGAGCTAATATCGAGTTGAAAGCCTCGACCACTGTGCCTTGTATCTGGAGTGTAACTCTCATCCAAGCCTGACCATCAGGTGCTTGGATTGAAGCAAGCCTTTCGAGTCTCGTACGACTGGTTGGCATTCCGGGACTGGTTGTCTTGCACATCTGCAGCTCCAGTACCCAAAAACATCCATATAAGTGAGATAGAGTGGTCGCATTCGTTGAGCCTCCATCTCGTATCAACTGATCAGATCATTTGGTGTGTGAATCTTTCTGCATCAACTCGTCTCCCTGTCCAATTGCATACTCGAGTTGGGATTGATCCGTGTCAAAGACCTCACCATTGAACTTGACCAACTTCCATATAGCAATCCTCAGTTCGGCATTTTGCTAAGTTGTTCTCCTTAAGGGTGTGCTAGTGCATTCTTGAGTGAAGAGCCTGGGGATAGATAAATCAACCAGACAAATCAACCAAGTGTCCAATTGCTGGAAAGTGGCCCAAAATTCGATTCACCGCGTTGTTTCACCGCGTTTGTTCAGGTGGGGAAACATGATTGGGACAAAGTTCATCAGAGAACCGGATCAACCATGATTGGACACTATTGAATTCGCGCTTTACTTCGCATAATTCACATCTTCATCGAACTGACATCATGTGCGGCGCCATACATGGGAAATTCGGTCCTGTGCTTCTTTTTTGTCGGAAACTCAAGTGTTCTTTGAAAACACCCCAGGGCGGATCTACACCAAACCGTTGACGACAGAAGCCGTCACTGCGTTCTTGACCGCCTTCCGGGAAGCTCGCCGCTGCGCATGGAAAGAGTGGTGTTGTGCAAGCACATGGCTAAGTTTGTCAACGACTACTGAACATTCCAGTTTATTTGCCATGTATTGTTAAGAAGTGGCCACCGATGACTCTGATTGCGTGGATTTAACACTTTTCTACAATAAAGCATCCATGGTCATAATCATCGGCTTTCTCTTCGCACAGTGATGGATAATAAGCGATGGCATCCGTCATCAAAGGAAGTTTAGGGGGAGAAACTTCCGTGTTACGGACTTTTAGAATGTCAGGGAAAGAGTTAGTCAAAGAAAGAGTTAGTGAGGGAAAGAGTTAGTTAGGGAAAGAGTTAATTGTAA
>Ga0126342_10022539_pt1 | contig 10385 bp, 9 predicted proteins | sample Cyp1metagenome_FD_92528 | JGI IMG/M metagenome (GOLD analysis project Ga0126342, IMG submission 92528) | Coral microbial communities from Lord Howe Island, Old Settlement Bay, Australia - Cyphastrea 1 metagenome | ecosystem: Host-associated > Invertebrates > Cnidaria > Coral ...
ATACATACATATAGATACATATAGATACATATACATACATATACATACATATACATACATATACATACATATACATACATATACATACATATACATACATATACATACATATACATACATATATGTACATATATGTACATATATGTACATACATACATACATACATACATACATACATACATATATGTACATACATATACATACATATATGTACATACATATACATACATACATATACATACATACACATACATACATACATACATACATATATACATATACATATATACATATATATCACTTTATAACTATAAAGTCTAAACTGTACACCTTGCCTACGAAGTCTGAGTTTGACCTACATACCTCTTAGTCGCATCAGAGGGCGAAGGAACAAGTGTAACTCAGTACATCCCTGCAATATAGAGGACCGTGAGAAAGGATGAAACAGGCTGATGTAGGGGGACAGATAGTTGGCATATCCATTTGCACGATAATAGCATTACCTGAGTTTTCTGTACATACTTTCCTAGACATGTTTGTGGACCAGCACTGCGATTGAACTTCGAGCTGTATCGATGCACTTCCCCAGTTGATTTATGAAGTCAATGCAAATTTTTGGCAATCATGGTGAGCCGCACCAAGGCCAATTGCTTTGGTGGACTATCGGTCCCACCGCAGCAAGGAAGAACAAGTTGAGCTTGGTCGCACCATTGAAAGGTGGCTGTCGGGCCAGATGGGACCAGGGGTGTCCAGGGCGTTTCTTCTTGGGCAATCTGCCAAGTTGTTGTTCTTCCTGTTGTCATCGTTGCTGCCGCTGTCATGGTCTTTTCTTAGTGTTTCTGTGTTTGCTTTGGGCATGTTGCTCTCGTTCTTCATCCTGCTGCAACTCTTGAGCATTTCTATGGTCATCCATCCTCCTTCAGTTGTAGCGGTGGGTATTGTGGCTGTTGCCGGCATGTTGTTCACTGCCTGTTGCACCCTGTTGTTTGTTCGCGGCAACACTAACCACAACCACTGCCGGAAAGAAACAACGCAAAAACAGGAAGCATGAAATATTTATCGTCATGTAAAGTTTGTCTGGTATCATGTTCGCTTGATCAATCCTGATGTGACTATGCTGGTGGGTTAGCTAAGGGGTTGCAACAACGTTGCGCAAGTTTCATGAAGGCCGTGAGGCACTTTTTGGGCAACTTCAATTCTGCCAAGGGAATGGACATCCGCTTGCACGGTAGGCGCGGCTGGCAACAGCGGGTGTATCATTGAGGTGGCAGGTCTGATTGCAGCTGTGTAGTCTCAAGTTAAGTTGTGCTCGGGATCCTTTGGAAGATACAGAGGCGGACTTCCTTGTCTAGTGTAATCATTGTCAACATATTGGATTCATTAGAGGAGACTTGGCACTTTGGAGTTCATTCAGCTTACAGCTGTTGGAAAAGACAAATTGCGGTAAATGTCATCGGGAATCCAAGCGGTTATTCATGTGATTGGATGTTCCGGCCGTTGTGCACAGCAGGTGGATGGAACTGTCCACACGGGTAGGCGATGACACACAACTGAAGTCAGTGTCCCTTGGCCACCGAAATTTGTGAAAAGCTTAGCTAAGCTCGGCCGTTCTAGGTATGAACTGATGAAGTTCAAGGCTCCAGGCATGATAGGCATGCCAGGCCGCGACAGTTTAAGTCAAGTGCATACCACATCGGGTTAGTGTTTTGATGTGTTTTGGAAGGTTGCAGAGTGCCAATGGATCCAAGGTTGCAGTTTCAAACTTAAATATAGTCGAGAGATGTCAAGGGTGATATCCCCTCACGGTATGTGAATTAAAATGAGTGTTGAATTGCTGCATGGAATTTGTGATCATTTGTAGACTGCCTTGATTGGCACATTGTGAATGAACAGCAAAGTGGCCCGACCCAGGCAAATGAAGCAGAACAACACCAACCGCTTTTCTGAGTTCCACATGTAGCATAACTGCAGCAGAGACAGATTTTGGATGATTTTGGGGCTTTGAACTTCCCAATGGTTACCCAGCCAATGGGGGTCTTCAAGACTCATGGATTGACTTTGATGATCTTTGATCAAATTGGCCCATAAATTTGCCAGATCGGGGAGGCACTGGTAAAATATGATGTAGTTAGCCGCTTGGCTGCGAAAAGCCAGCTGTGAGAGTAGCCACCGCTTGCACTGAGGGATGGCACGTCGGCCTTTCACCCCGGGGGCAACTTCCGTGTTGCGTGGGATATGTCTCTTGTCTCAAGTCAGCTCCGCGTTGACTCCATACCTTCTTGATATTTCTTGATCCTAGGAAATTGTGGAAATCCATCTTTGAAGTTTTTGAAGAACACCAGACCCGCACAATGCCAGTCAACATTTTTTGTCTCCTCGAGTGGCCGGCCAAAGATGCAGATCTCCATTGCATTGGTTCGTTGAATGAACGGTCAATTGTCCAATGCTACTCTTGGAAGCTGAGATCAACAAGCTCAGATCATATATATATATATAATTATATATATATACATACATACTGTATATACCTGTATATCATTATATATCCTCATGTATCCTTGCTGCTTTTTTGGGGGGTGGGCTTAGATGAATAGTGGACGAGAAAGTACTAAAGTGTTTGCACAATAGTTGTACTATGTTGTACTTTTGCAGGTCGTGGGCAGGGTCCTCGCAAATGTCGTGTGGTGTGGCAGGCATTCTTGCCATTGTTACAAAATCAGGCATAGTCATGACTCACAACATCAAGCAAGGTACACGATTTTTTCCCGGGCCAACATTCACATATTTTCACTCCATTATCATGAACCTGCCGTTTCCAAGGATGGGTTTGTTCTTCTTATCCATCGACGCTCTGATGTTGCCATTGTCCTTGGCCTTTGACATGCAAATGAGTACAGACAATCCAGGGGGAGTGTGCCTTGGTACTGCGATCTCGCTGAGGGCTTATGTTTGGCATTGCAGTTGCACCGCTCACAAGTGTTCAGGCAGTGCTCAGGGGTGCTCATGGTCCCATGGTGTCTCATGTTTAAGTGCCTATTTCTGTGCAATGCCCGTCACTGAAACATACTGAAAACTCGGCACGGCTAGGTGCCTTTAAAGTCTTGTAAAGAGAGCTCAACTCAAGTCCAAACGATCCGCTTTGCAAAGAATCGCAGAATGGTACTCCCAAACTAAGCATCATATGCATCGCTTGGCTTTGTTTCTTCGATTCCTCAACTATTTTTGAGGACTGAGGTCCAGTAGCGTCGAAACCGGGACCAAATGGAAGCAAATTTGGTCCTTACTTCCCATCTAGCTTGGATTGTGCAAAAGTCTTGCATGTTGCACCAAGATCACCAAGGTTGCTCACCATCTTCTTTTGGTTCGGCTTCGTGTACTGGTGTGCCTTGATGCAAAATGCTGCGCTATGACGCCATGAGTGGCCCAGGAGAGCACATTTGAGGTAGCGATTAAAGAAGTGGCATGTTGGTGGGTCCTCTAGGGAGGAGCACTACAAGACCAAAGTATAAATTACAATGAATTATACATATATTTGCATGCCGGAAGCCACGTTCCTAGTTCAAGAAAGCCTGTGCTCTAGCCCACATCATTAGAGCTTAGTGCTGTAGTTTGAATGAGATCTATGTAATTACTGTGTGACATGCTAGCATATGCTAACAAAATCTTTTCGGTCCAATGTTTATGCAGCTCATTTGCACATTTATGAGGCACTAAACATGTTCGGGGCAGAGAGCACTACTACGCTTCCTCTACCTCCCATTGTTTTCAGAAACTCGGGGCTCTAACCCGAGGCTCTGATATACCCGCAAACTTTAACACTGCAGTGTATCGTCAAGGACGCAGATGGGCCGGCAGGTTGTGTTTTGCGCCGGTGGAAGATTTGAGGGCGGAGCTCAAAAATGCGGACTCGTGAATGGAAAATCCATGAAAATCCATGTCCAAATGAGAAAACATGATAAAAACGAATCTCATGAAAAGATATGAAAAGTGTATGACAGTAAATGGGAATATGAAATAACCAGCTGCCCTTTCCCTTTCTACGAGCTCTACTCTGCCATTCTTTGTTCTGGTTCGCTCCAAACAGTTCCAGTATTACGAATGCAATTGCTTGGTGCATTACAATCATGACCATGATGATTATAATTATGATGCATCAAGTATTGACCATGGTGCATAAATATAAACGCATGCCCAAACTCCTTCAACCGTAAATTCTCACAAACACGCAGGGTTCCAGCCCTGTGCCACCCTGTTTTGTCAGGGCGTATTGTGGAGACACGACGACTCATTGCATACCACTACCTCCGGACCTGGTTCTTCTTCGACCTTGGCCTCATCACCTTAGACTTGATCAGCGTAAGCACGGAGTGGTCCGCGGCAGGCAGACGGCATTTGACAGCAGCGACCATACATTTCCTGTAAAGTTGATGGCCACAAGCAGGTGCCACGAATAACTCGTCAGAGATTTGAATCAGTGAGGAGTGATGCATTCATCAAAATCATGATAAAATATGTGAGTAGAGGTTATATATTGCTAGATGGTTAGCGCAGCAAAGATCAGCAAAGAGAATTCAAACAGCAGAAAGCAGGAAGACCAAAGGCAATCAAGAAGACAGGAGAGCCTATAAAAGAACGAATTAATTAGTCAAAGAATGAAGGAATAGAAGCAGCATGCTATGTGCCTGGCCCATCCCTGGCCAATTGGTTTGTCTTTCTCCACAGTCCGAAGGTGATTTGGCAACTTTGCGCTCTCTACGTGTGATACGAGCACTGCGATTGTTGCGCCTTCTGAAGGTAGACGAACCCCTCGCCATAACGTGCAGAGTGAATTCAATCGGGGCGCCAGGTTGTCCAAACTTCTCATTTATATATGGTAGTATAGTGCTCCTTGGTTAGCGCATGAATGTTGAAAACTGTTGAGATCTCTTGAGGATTGAGCGGATTGAGGTGTTCAGATTCAGGGTTGGATAGACCCACAATAGATCATAATTAGAGCCTTTGATTGACGGAGACTGTGGCTACGGCTACTCTTTCTCTTCTACCTGTAGTGGTTCTGTTTCTCAAGGAATTTGTCATCACAAAATTCGCCTGCCTTTTTTCAATTTTTTTCATACTTCAATAACGGACTGTTCCCTGAGTCTGAGTTCCCTGCCTTTCTGCTCAATTGGGTCCACCAGAAGCAAAGCTCAACAGGTCAGTAAGCTGAAGACGATCATTCAAGAGATGGTGGCCTCAACAGGAGTGGTGTCGCTGGGGCGGGCAGGCCAGCACATGACAGGGTTCAGCGTGGGACGTCCCAGGCTGTGCATTATTTGGAAGTGCTGCAGCAATCTGTGGATATTTTGGGGGCCTTTTAGGTCTTTTCATGTCTTTTCTGGATCATTTTGAAGATTTCCTTGGTCAAGCCACAGCCACGGAAAAACGATCAGGATGGTGCTTTTACATGCTTTTAGGCGACCTTTTGCAATGCCATGCTGCAGGACGATCTGGAGTGGTCTTTATGCTGGCAATTCTCAACACCGCGATCTTGATCATGTTCATGATCCATGTGATGACTTGCCCTTTTGCTGAGTTGGTGAAGGTAAAATTGTCGTGTGATCTCCTGGAGGGATTTAACATGATTTAACTTAACTTCTTGACTTCATGCGTGACGAAGTATTCAAAAGTTGGAACTGGCAAGTCCAAAAGGGATCTTTACACTAAGCTCTGTAGCTCTTTCAAATTCTGTCAATCATTTTGGAGAGCCAAGGCGTGTGGTATGGCATTGGCCGAGGCTCTATCAGTTCAGGCAGACATCGCTGCCCGGGCGTCGTATGTCGGCATGTGTTAATATGTCTTACAACTATTTACAACTTATATCAATCATATTACATAATTCATATTAAAATATGATTTAATAATATTTATATAATATGTCTAATATATTCTAATATATTTTATTGATTTTATTGTGGGGCTTGGTGTATCTCCGTCTGCCTCGTAGGTGGTGATAGTGAAATGTGCCCAAATTGGGGCCTGATGCTAATGCAAGATTCCTAGTGGTAAAGTTGCCCAGCCACGTCAGTGACCTGCTCCCAGGCCAGATTTCCTGGATTGACATCTCTATGGCTACGGATGTGTCAACCTTCACACAGTACATGCATTCCTTGCGCTACGCAGCTCGTTGCCAAAGAAGCCAAGGAACAACACCTCTACTTACAGCCAATCCACTGTTGGAGCGCAGATCGTATGAAATGCATGAACATGTTTGAGATGTCTCCAAGATGTCTCCCCTGGGGTGTCTCAGCATGCCTTTGAACTGACACGTATGTGTAGGAACGCATGCACTGTTCCAGTTGCTGGCATGGAGAATTTTCACACAACAGTGACATACTAAAATCATATCAGCTACATAATGCTACATGCACACAATAATTATACAATGCGCGCCAGGTGTGTTGGTTCATTCATGCGAAAGTATGCACGTGTGTGATCATGAAACTACGTGTGATCTTGCGCATGATTTGTAAAGCGCTGTATGGCTCTTCGGCCACATGTAATTCTCTGTCATGCTTGGTGATCGCCAATTGATCTGCACATGCACCAGCTTTCAACCCAATCCTGGTTTTGAAATCAAGGTCATCAATGCACCATCGCCACCCTTGGTTGCACCAGACAATCTGATCGAACTTTCAGCGGTGCCATAGCAGCATAGAAGTCATGGATGGAATGCGGTGATTTTCAGGCATGATTTGATTTGATGAGCGGTTTAACCTTTTTTTTCCATCCCCAATTGTGATGATATGTGATAATCCTGAAATTGACCAATGTTTTCCCGAAAAAAATGAATGTACCAACCAGTGATGAATGCTGTGAGAGCTTAAAAGGGTGTGCAGATCTACAGAGCTGAGCTGCGGATAGCCAATGATAGCCATGCAACCAAGATCAACCAAGGACACTCTTGCCAACATCCTGGGGCTTATCGTTCTAGGTTCCGCGGTGTCCAAAATCTCTCAAGCTCTTGCAGACATGCGAGCCAATAGTGAGTCAGATGACCGTCAACGACGAGAGATCCGATTGCAACTTGACCTGCAGTATCTGCTTAAAACATCTTAAAACCTCTTGCCTACAAAATGGCAAGTCAGAAACGATCGAAAAAGATGAGCGCAGAGGCTGGATGATGATTTTTTGGCTCTACAAAATGGCTTGGGAAATTTTGCAAGTTGTTTTTTACAACTTTGATTTTGTGTGGAAGATCATTCTTTGGGAAAGGAAAAGTCGAGGCGAAGGCCTGTGCCATTTTGTAGGGTCAAACTATCCAGACCCCCTTCCATCCCCTTCCTAGATTTTAGCTGTACCCTAATATCTATTCAATTCCCTGACTCCATCCCTGAATTTAAATTTCAAGGGGAATGTATATATATATATATGCGCATATGTGCGCACATGATCGCACATGCATACACATTTCGTGAATTTTCGTGATAGTTCATGTAACTACAGCATACTACAACTATAAACCGCCATATGCATATGTAGATAATTGATGAATATTGATGATAAGATATTTGTAAATAGGTTGTTTACTTTTCTAAGATTCTTTGTGGTTGTTCATTCGTACATTTGCCTATGCATATGCACGAACATTTGCGCGCGCAATGTTGTACAGTGATAGAATTATATAACTATACCAGGTACTCCTCGGCAGCGCTTTGGCGGAAGTTTCGAAAAAGAGCCGTGTCTCTAAGAGAATGTCTGTGGGATGCAGAATTAATGAAAGATTGGGGTTGCGAGGTGCGTCAAACGAATGAGCAAATGGTTGTCAAAACAATGAATAAGGTAATCAATGCAGAAGTCAGAGAAAAGAATGAATCAACCAATGAATGAGTGAACCAATGAACCAATGAATGAAGAGCCAATGAAAGAAGGATTCAATACATCGAGGAATGAATAGGAATGAGTATATAAACCAAGGAATCAGTGATTTAATGAAAGAATGAGTGAATAAATCAATCAACCACTGAAACAATAAATGAATCAATGAATTCACCAAGAAATGAATGAGTTCATGAATTAACGACTTACAGTACTGAATGAATGAAGCAATGAACGCCTCAATGAACCAGTGAACTGATTTCTGGTTGAATCACTGAATGAATGAATGGATGAAAGAAATGAATTGAATGAATGGAATGAACGGAATAAATGGAATGATTGGAATGAATGGAATGAATGAAATGGCATGACATGACATGAAATGACATGCCATGAAATGACATGACATGAATGAATTAAGCAGGACATGGGCGAACATTTGACTGAACAAATGAATGAAAGAATCAACAAATGGGCTAACCAATAAATGAGTTAACCCATGAATGAATCAACGAATGCGTGAATGAATGAATGAATGAATGAATGAAATGGAATGGAATGAATGAATGAAATGAAATGAAATGAAATGAATGAAATGAATGACATGACATGAAATGACATGACATGACATGAAATGAAATGAAATGAAATGAATGGAATGAATGGAATGGAATGGAATGAAATGAAATGAAATGAAATGAAATGAATGAAAGGAATGAAATGAAAGGAAATGAAATGAACTGAAATGACATGGAATGAATGGAATGAATGGAATGAATGGAATGAATGGAATGAATGGAATGAAAGAATGAACGAACGAACGAACGAACGAATGAGTGAGTGAGTGAATGCATGCATGCATGGGTGGATGGATGGATGAATAAATGAAGGAATGAAGGTATCAAGGAATGAATGAAGGAATGGAAGGGTTGTAAGAAATGGAATAAAATGAATGAAATAAAAGAAATGAATAACATGAAGTTACGCAAATGAAATTAGATGAGATTAATTAAGTAAAATCAAATGTAACATGAAACTAAATGAAATTAAATGAAATGATCTGAAAGTAAAATGACATGAAATGATATGAATGAAATGGAATCAAGTGAAACTGAATGAATTGAACTTAAATGAAATAAAGTGAAATGAATGAAATGAAACAAAATGAATGAACTGGAATGAAATGAAATGACATGAAACGAAATAAAATGAAATCAAATTAATGAAATGAGATGGAATGACATGAAATGAAATGGAAAGGAATGAACTGAAGTGAACTGAACTGAACTGAAATGAATGAAACGAAATCGGCTGGAATGGGATTAAATGAAGCGAAGTGATGAAATTTAAAAAAAAATGGTAAAATGAAGTGGAACGAAATGAAATGAATGAACTGAGATGTAATGACATGAAATGGAATGGAATGAACTGAAGTGCAATGAAACGAAATCAACTGGAATGGAATGAGATGAAATGAATGAATGAAATAAAACGAAATGAAATGAAATGAATGAATCAATGAAAAATTGAATCAATAAATGAACGAATGAATGAGTGAGTGAGTGAGTGAATGCGTGAGTGGGTGTGAAGGAGTGAATCAGTGCGTGAATGAATCAATGAGTGAGTGAATCAATCAATGGTCCAATGAGTGAAACAATGAAAGGTTTCATCAATCAATGAATCAAAGATAATCAAAGAATGAAATTGAAGCAGTGAATGAGCAAATGAATGAATTAAGGAATGAGTGAATCAATGAAGGAATGAGCGAACGAATATATTCGAAGGAAGTTTAGAAGTCAAACTTCCGACAATATGGACAGATGAAAAGCAGAGCAGGGCAGAGGCCGAGAGAAGAGAAAGATTAGAAGCGAGAAGATCAGAAGAGAAAGAGTCAGAAGAAAGAAGATGCAGATGCGCGAAAAGGTAGGAAAGTCGCGAATTTTCAATGATTTGAGGCTCCGGAGGGTCGAAAAGTAGGCTCGCTAAAGCGGCGGGTGCGGAGCCAGCTGGCCAGACGAGAGATGAAAAATTGCACGCCGTTGTGGCGCGAAGCACATTTCCAAGTGAACATATACAAAACACCTCAGCGTCGGACCACTTTTGGAAGTTGCAATGTCGAAAAAGTGCACGCCGTTGTGGCGCGAAGCACAAAACCCACCATTCTCGGACCACTTTTGGAAGTTGAGATGTCGAAAAAGTGCACGCCGTTGTGGCGCGAAGCACATTTCGAAGTCAAAATGTTAAAAACACCAGGGTTTCGGACCACTTTTGGAGGTTCAGATGTCGCTTCGCCGCTTCGCTTCACTACACTACACACCACACTCCACTACACTTCACTACATTACACTACACTCCACTACACTACAACTACAACTACGACTACACAACTACACTCCACTACACGAAATTACACTACACTACATTACACTACACTACACTACACTACATTCCACTACACTCCACTACACTACACTACATTACACTACACTACAATACACTGAATGACACTGCACCACAGATAGACAGGTAGA
>Ga0126342_10022540_pt1 | contig 10385 bp, 11 predicted proteins | sample Cyp1metagenome_FD_92528 | JGI IMG/M metagenome (GOLD analysis project Ga0126342, IMG submission 92528) | Coral microbial communities from Lord Howe Island, Old Settlement Bay, Australia - Cyphastrea 1 metagenome | ecosystem: Host-associated > Invertebrates > Cnidaria > Coral ...
GGAAATACTAAATATGTATTCGACGGACATTGGTTTATGGAAATTGATGGAAATTGTTAAAAACACGAGGTAAGCGATGGGACCTTCCCAAATTAGCGATACCCCTTTTCAAGGTTATGTCATAATATTTCTCTAATATCCACATTAGCGATACCCAAATATCACATATTAATTACATATTATTCATAGTTCATCACATATATATATATATACACATAAATGCAGCAGTTTCCTGCAAGCGATACCCCCCAAGTTTACAATATAGCATTATTGTACAAACGTGTGGTAAGCGATGGGACCTTCCCAAATTTGTGGATGTCCTTTCCGTGAACCTAGGGTTTTCACAATCGCTCATATAGTTCATGGGGTTTATAGACCAACTTATAACTGGGGGGGCACATTATAGGGATATCATTGTGGCAGAAATGTGTTGGCAATCCGAAACTAAGGAGTTGACGGAAACAGTCAGTAGGATACAACTTGGTATAACCCATAAATACGCAGAGAACATGAATCCAAAGATCCGTTCATTAGGCATTTCGCAATCGTTCAGCATCAACATGATGTAATTCGATGTGTCAAGCTATGGAAAAGTACGTAGCTACGTGGACTACCCCCATGTTCAATCCATGGAGGGCCATCCCAGTGGGATTCTCCCATTTGGAGCTGTCCTAAGTCATAGGGCTACCCCTTGTCATCCAGATTTTTGGGATTTTCCCTGAAATCAACCATCCAATGCTCGCTTGGGGTACCCCCATGTTGTTTGGGATGATCTCTTCTTGACCCTGGTGAAATTCCTGATTGAAGTGGGATTACTCCCCAAATCTCCATTGATACATGGATTGGTTTTGTTAAGGGAAAATCTGGACACCGGAAACCTACGGGTTTTTACCATGATATATGGCAAGATTTCCGTGTGTCCTAAACAAATATTCCCTTTTTTCCCAATCCAATGAATTTCTGGTTGATGGTTTGGAACATGTTTTATTTGTCCATCTATTGGGAACAATCATCATCCCAAGTGACGAAGTCATATTTTTCAGAGGGCTAGGGCTCAACCACCAACCAGCATAAATATCACCATCATATCCCCATCATATCCCCATCATATCCCCAACATATTCGCAACATATTCCCAACCAATCCAATGAATTTATATATACACTATTAATCACCATTCATCACCATTATACCATCAGTTAACCATTATTAACCATCAGTTAACCATTATTAACCACTATTAACCATAATTATTAATAACCACTATTAACCATTCTTAATAACCATTATTAACCATTATTAACCATGGAAATCACTATGGAAATCCCCATGATTCTCCCATTGATACCTGGGCAAAAAAAAACACATCCAGTGACGCCTTTTTCCGTCCGGTGACGCAGGTTCACGGAGTTCCCTCTGGATTTGGACCATCCACATCCAGCCCGGCGCTGAAAATTTGGATGGCTTTGGGACCTGCAAAAGTTGGAAAATGTTGGGAAAACCATAGGAAAATCCACGGAAGATCCCAATGAATTTGATGAGAAATCATATCAAATCATCATGATCTCTATTGAATGGCCAGAAATTGGGGTCGCCTTAGTTTTGAGACAAAGCCTCGTGCCGCAAACACAAAGGGGATAGCAAGGGACCGACAAATTCGTTTGTGAAGCTATACAGTACTATACAGGTTTCTAGAATGAGACACCTTCCAAGTGTTTTGGCAATGTTGAGCCAATCAATTGCAGCCAGAAAACATGGAGACGTAGGGTGTATTGTCAATAAACACGGGAATGTAAATCAAACAGTATATTTGATGCTGGAAACAATGTTCCTGAATGGTTCGTTGCCGGTTGGGAAGCATTATTTTCAGGCAATTCCATCATTTCAAATACTGGTTGGTGGTTTGGAACATGTTTTATTTTTCCATATGTTGGGAATTTTATAATCCCAACTGACGAACTCATATTTTTCAGAGGGGTAGGGCTCAACCACCAACCAGAATATGTTCATCGAGTCTTCAGTCTTTAGTCTTGACATGTCTCGACTCCGCGACCATCCCATTTTGGAGGCCCCATTGATTGTCCAACCAACTAGCCCAGATGCGCAAAATGAAGGGCGCCATGGTTTCCTCTGTTGAATGGTTCCTGAAGACAAACGCATTTCATATATGTTGATTTTGTCCTGTGAATTGTCCCTGTTAGTTACTGTTAAACTTTTACCTTCATCATATCCCCCAAAATTCTATCCTCAATTTGGCACAGGAAGTTGCACCCAAAATATAGGTTTGTGAAGAGAACCCCATCTAAAAATGTATGTCCAATCGCTAGCCTACCAACCAACAGACACCCATGGGCTAGGCCTATAGCCACCTCTCGACAAATTTCCCAGGTGCATGGTTTTGAAGCTATGTACGAGCTACAGGTCCGGCCCGGCGCTGGAGTCAGCATATTCAAATATGGGAATTAACCATGGAATTAACCATCAAATTTTGGTGAGCGGATTGAACCAGCAAGATTTGGTGAAGCATGGTGATCGATGTATAAATTATATATATAATATATATATTATATATATACTATTATATATATACTATATTATATATATATGTGATATATCAACAATCCATCGTGACTTTTTCAGCATTTTTTGGTGTGATTTAATCATCAAACATTGTTTGTTTAACCCTTCTGATTGCCCAAATTTTGGGCAGGTTTAGTGGGTCCAGAAGGGTACCCCTTTACGACGTGTCCGAGAGCCAGTGACTTATGCTATCGCAATTCTTCAGACCCAGGTCCGATGTTTTCGGGGATAATTTTCGTGTGGGTTCAATTGTTTAATGAGGACCCAAAAACACACGAATTATCCCAAAAAATAGATTGTTAGTATGGTTTCCAAATGTTTCCAACTAGATTTGAGGATAATTAATCTGATTGGTGGTCTCCAATCATTGTTTATGTTCTACTGATGCGGAATGATGGCCTCAACTGACGAAGAAAAATGTGGGATGGCTTGAAGCGTTGAACCGTTGAACCGCCCGGGATGCGCCAAGATCGGAACACGTGAGAGGACTGGTTTTCCTTGGCATCAAAGGGTACGTTTCCAGTGAAGGTCGTTTTGACTTGGTGATCAACTGGTTCACCGAAAAGCATGGACTGGGACAAGTGGACAATTTTTTCCAAAGAAAGGAACATGTGATTTTCTAGTCCTGCGAAGGCTTTTGAGGAATTGGCGCTGCACCTGATGCCGGTGACGAAAGGAAGCTACCAAGTTTGAAAAGAAAATTGCAAGGTGTCAGTATCAGCAGGTTCCAGGTTCGGCTTTCAAACAAAGGAAAACAACGAACTGTCAGACCCGTTTGTGTGCTGAAGATTCCAGTTCTAGCTCAAGTGACACCTCCAAAGAGAATAGCTGAAAAAGCGGTGCACTAGTGCGCCTGCCCTGCCACAAATGTCCAAACTGATAAGATTTGACACACATGGTGGTTTCCTAAAATAGGGGTACCCCCAAATCATCCATTTTAGTAGGATTGTCCAATACAAACCATTCATTTTGGGGTACCGCCATTTTAGGAAACCTTCAATATATCCTCATATAATACTATACACATATCATTTATCAAATTCCGCTTTGTCTGAAGTTGATATCAACATCTACCATGTATTCGCCAAGCAGCCGGCCCCCACTAAAGTAAGCCCCTCATAGGACCGCTGAACCGGGACCGCTGAACCGGGAAGCGATCCTGTGCAACCTCCAAGATCATAGCACCCCATGCTTCTTGCTATCTTGAATTCCTATTAAAACAATACATATAATTAATATAATCCCATTGAGGTCCGATTCTCCTTGGTAACTCCAATGAAATCCCTATAGTTTCCCATGAACAGCTCCCATAACAGACCCATCATATTTAGTTTTGCTTGGCTTTGGCCTTGGGAATGGGGTTTGCAAGTAATTTTGTCCACTCATATCATGACTGCATGTCCAAACTCAACAGGCCCAGAACGGCTTCGACACAGCACACCCTCTGCACGGAGCTCACATGGAGAACGGATTTATGTGTGAGGAGCATCGCGGACTTGGCAATTTTGCTGGGGGATTTTCAGGTGAGTACAACCAATATCAAATAATATCAATCTGGTTGGTGGTTTGGAACATGATTTTTTTGACTTTCCATTCAGTTGGGAATTTCATCATCCCAACTGACAAACTCATATTTTTCAGAGGGATAGGTATACCACCAACCAGTTATCCATGGGATATTTTGTGGGATATTTTATGGGAGATTTCTGGGATGAACATTATATAGCCGTCCCCTTGGGGCCACCAGGGAGTTTCCCACATTTGAAAAATGTTTGATTTAGGGATTTACCCTCTGGTAAACTAACATAACTATGGAAAATCACAGCTATGTTAGTTTACCAGAGGGTAAGCGGCCAATTGATGTGAAAGTATTAGGATTTAGATGGATTTGGCTAGCCAAACATGATGTGTATTATGTGTATTTAACGAAAAAAATTGGTATGAAACCAATTTGCATTTGGATTCATGGGAAACTCCACTGCTTCACGGCAGTGTTTTTCGTAGCGGAAATCCAGGGGTAGAAACGTGTCGAACCATGATCTGCAAATGCAGAAAAAACTAAACGGTACGAACACTGGATGGTAGCTATTGGGAAAGACTAAAAAGCAATAAAAACTAATCAATTACTTTGGTAAACCCAATGGAAAATCTGAATAGTTTTCGAGATGTATTTAAACAAAAACTCGAGATTGCAAGATTTGGCATGGGTTATTGATGGGTTGTGCCAGTTTGCCCAAGTCTATCAATTACCAATGAGTTTCATGCTTTTTTTGCTCTCGTAGTTTCCAATAATAACTTTTGATTGTCCATCCTGGGATAACTATCATTTCTTAAAATGTTTAAGACATTGCTTTCTTTGGGTTGCAACCATCAACAAGTGTCTGAATATTGCCACTAGCAAGTGATTGGGTTATGTGTCTCCAAAGATACATGGTAATAATGGATAATAATGAATAATTAATGGTACATATTCTGCTAGACTCCATTAGCCATCAAACTTCAGGCATTTCCTTGAGAAACTCCATTGAAGCTTGGGTCCTGCAAGAAACTCCCAGAGTCCATGCACCGCAGCCGCAGCGCAGGAGAATTTGGCGATGCATGAAGTCCATGAGCCGATGATGATGGTGCGCCGCTTCATCGGGAACTTTTTCGGCTTTCGGGGGAGTTATTGATGGCTTTGCCGCTTGCCGCATTCAAGCTGATATAACCAGTATTCAGTGGGTTTCCACTTACAGTAACCTTCCATTTATGGTTTGGGAAACGGCTAAGTCCACCATTTATTCCCATTTTACGGTTTCGGCAGGTGCTACTGCGCCTGCGTCTATCAGTGATTTCAATACCTTTTGATCATCCTGGGATGAATTTAATGTTCACACCATTATCTTTGGGTTGAAACCACCAAGCTGTGTCTGAATGTTGCCACTAGTATGTGATTGGGTTATGTTTCCAAAGATCATTGGGATATATTCTGATGATATATTCTGATATATTCTGATACTCCATTAGCCATCAAACTTTAGGCGTTTCCTTTAGAAATTCCATTGAAGTTTGGGTCCTGCAAAAAAGTCCGAGTCGATGCGCGAGTCCAGCGCAGGAGAATTTGGCGATGCATGAAGTCCATGAGCCGATGATGATGGCGCGCCGTTTTATCGGTAACTTTTAAACGGTGGGGAGTTGAAGAGAAGCTACCAACATATGACGATCGTATCAGGGTACCCTCTGGTAAACCAACATAGCTATTGAAAATGATAAAATTGCCAATTTAGTTTGTTGATTTACCGCACTTCCACACTTATGTAGCGTACCCTTAATGGATGGTAAATGCTATGTTTATGCTTATCATCCCCGCAGGCCATGGCGACCCACAATGACTTACCCAACCTGGTTATGACTAACATAGCCATGGTATAGATGGCCCATAGAAATAGATGGTTTACCTATTAAAAATGGTGATTTTCCATGGCTATGTTAGTCATAACCAGAGGTTTTTTTTTTTGGCAAAGTGATCTTAACCAGACGCAGTGGAACTAAATATGATCCAGTATCCATCATTCTTGGTTAAAACCATCCGCGCTTTTGATGGCAAACAACAAATAAGATTAAAAAAAAGGAAAACGGCTTTTGATGATTCATAGAACAGTATTTTGTTGTTAACTATCAACAGTATTCTGCTGTGGTAACAGGTGATTTTAGTTCACTAATCACTACCATCTGGTTATTTAACATAGCCATGGAAAATCCCCAAAATAAATGGAGGTTTCTAGCTGGGAAAATCATCTATTTCTAGGGCCATGGCTTCCATGGCGAACTGTTAGTCATAACCAGAGGGTAATTCATCATCAAATCACCATTTATAGTGGTTAAATCCCATTTAACCACCATTAACCACCATTAACTCACCATTAGAACAGTTCTCCCTTGGAACGCGAACTGTTCTCCAGTGATTTCATTCTCCGCGAGGAGGGTGCCATGATGCATCAGGAGCGTGCTGCGAATGATCCCGGCTGTGCTTGGAAGAAGTCTTCAAGGGGACCAAGAATCATCTATAAATGGGATAAATCATGGGATAAATGTATAAGAATGTATATAAATGTAATATGTGATCCCAAGATGTGTGGGAGATATTATATCATCATCTATAAATGGGATATATATATATAATGGGGACCCTATATATATATAATGGGATAATTGAATATTTAAAAACAAACATGGAACAAAAAGCTATGAAGAATTGGGGAGAACAAAAAACATTTGGGTAACTTTGACCACGACCGAAGCCTGTTCTCCCGAAACCTGGACGAAACCTGGAATTATGGTTAGATTTTAGGGAACCATCCCCATTCATGGCTGCAAGATTCAGGTTAGTGAAATGTTATAATTTGCCCAGATTCATGGATCATATCATATGAATCATATGTGTGACTTTGCCCAAACATGGCTTGGATATATTATGTTATTGTCATTGTCACTTGAATGTGGAACATGGGGGTCAAACTTAGTGAATCTTGGTTGGTCCTCGACATAATAGGAGAATCCTTGCATATCAAGTTCCACTTTTGAATAATGGGTATCCAAGTTTAGCTACTGTACATTGAGGCATGGTATGGGTTGTCTAGGTAGCATAAATCTAGACAATCAATGAAACAGAGTGTTCGTGGCATGTCATCCAGCCAAGGTTTAACAGTTCAATATTATGTACAATGCGGGGGCCCAAGACATATATAAGTTGGTTTGTAGCTGTGTAACTAGGCCAACTAGGATTTTTTATTTATATGTAAATATTTATAATGGCTAAGTGGATATAACATAATCTATGAGTTGTTTCTTACCACTGATGCGATGATATGAATCAATGTGTAAATATGTTTAACGGATACTAACGGATATATAAGTGGATATAAAATGATATAAGTGTTAAAGAACTACAAACTAGTATATCATATTTATATAAGTGGATATATATATATATATGTTATATCATAACTTACTATGAATCCCAGTTTGTAGCCTTGTTTCCAAGTGTCCGCGCTGTGAGGAGGGCATGGATCATGCCGGAATGATGCAGGAGGGCTTTTTTTACGGTATGTGCAGAAAATACGAAAATACCCGAAGGGATACCGGAAGGGATACCTGGACCGGAAGGGATTTACTAACCACCAACAGTTGAAAAACATGTGGTTTCATGGGATTATTATCATGGGATTATCATGGAATCATTGTCAACTATCATTGGATTCAGGGATTGATGCCAACAACAGGGAGTAGACGAATTTCATGGGGATGACAATCTATAAATGGTACCAGTAAACTAACAATTTGCTATGGAAGCCATGGCCCATTTAGTTTGATGGTTTACCGAACTCAAGAATGGTGATGTTCAACAGCAAACTGTTAGTTTACCAGAGGTATTATAAATGGGTACCATAAAGACTTGCTTCATCCCACGACCCGCAATGGACTTTGCTTCAGATACAGAATACTCTATGAGGAAATGATTTGCAGATGATTTCAGGTGTGATCCAAGAAGGCACTTGGGGGTTTCCATAAATGGGTGATCCGGAATAGCTGGATGTTTTATAATGGAAAATCCTATTAAAGCGCATGACTTAGGGGTACCCCGATTTTAAGAAACTTCCATTTGAATCCATACGGTGAAGTTTTTGAATTTGGGATCATTTCCTAATTCATGCACTTCCATATCTTCCATGTGGGTTCGATCAATCTGCATTATGCGCGTTAAACCATCCATGTTTCAGCCTGATTCTTTCTGGGCAACAGTTTTGACTTGTGCTCAGAAACGAAGTGAAACGAGTTGAACATCAAGTGAGGAAATGTTACCCAGAAAATGGTCCAGCCATGTGCTCAACAAAATCATCACCTCGCCTTGTTTGCCATTTAAAGTGGCTTCTATCGGTGGGTTTTACCGGAAATGGGCTGAGGAGTCTACCACAGAGTCGGGGTGATCAGCAGTTGGGAAGCCAATGGCTTTTGGTGTTCAAATTGACTACCCTCTACCTGGTTATGACTAACAGTTCGCCATGGGATAGATGGCCCATAAAAATAGATGGCTTACCTATTAAAAATGGTGATCTTCAATAGCAAACTGTTAGTTTACCAGAGGGTAAATAAATTTAGGAACCATCTGTAAGATCCATGGTGACTTGGTGTTTTTGTTTTTTTACCAGGAGATGTGGTGTCAAGGAGCCGGCCTCGTTTGGACCTGAGCCATGGGTTGGCTGGGTTGGCTGGTGAGTCATGGATTGAAATAGCGAGTAGATATACTGAGATACTGGCTTAGAATGCAGGTTTCGTACATGTCTTTTGAGTGGGTTAGAGCTTTGAGTGTCTAATTCCTTACAAACAATCAACGGGAAGTCCATAGAGCACGGTGAAGCGTGGGATTCCCGGGTGCCCTTTTTGTGTTTTTTTGGGGATAAAGCATCAGATTCATCAGATCAATTGACATAAAGTGGCTGGTAGTATTTACCCTGGTAAACTAACATAACTATGGAAAATCACAATTTTTAGTGGGTAAATCGGTAAATCAACTATAAATGGGCCATTTTCAATAGCAAACTGTTAAATTACCAGAGGGTAGTGACTGGTAGTATTTAAGTGAAACGATAGTATGATAGTTCTGAGATGTCATTTTCTCACATCAAATGGTTGAGATGGTGAGCCAAAGCCCGGCATCATGGCATTATTCAATTCAACCAAACTTCAACATGTCAGCAATGTGTCATAATTCAAATGATTCAATGTGCAGTTCAATTCTTCATTCTGTAAGATTACTACAATTTTGGTACCTTCAAATCTTGAATTGAACTATAACTGTTCAACCACATTAATCCACGTTAAACCCTACCAAACTACCTTGCTGAACCATATCAAAACCCTATGAAAACCAAGCATTTTTGGAGCTTCACGACATGTCAGGTGCCATCCATGGCCATGACGACCATGAACTCGACTTCGTGGGCTCCCGCCTACCCGGTACCATGCTCGGATTTCGTGGGTTACCAGTCTACCACTGGTGGATTTCATGGGATTTTGAGATATTTCAATGGAATATAGTGGGATATATATATATATACCATTCTGGTTATTTAACATTGCCATGGAAAATCACCATTTTTAATAGGTAAACCATCTATAAATGGGCCATTTTCCATGGCTATGTTAAATAACCAGAGGGTGTATATATATATAATATTATTATATTATATACATATACCAGTAGTACCGCACAAGGCGGTGGCGGACGTTTCAAAAATAGGAAACGTATAGGAGATACTACCCAATACTGGGAAGTGGTTTGGAACATGAATTTTATTGTCCATAATATATGGGAAGAATCATCCCAACTGACGAACTAATATTTTTTTCAGAGGGTAGGTATACCACCAACCAGTATATATTATATTATATACATATATAATGATATATCTCAATTTATTCGCAAAGACCCTTCCGGCGCCACAGAGAAGCTTTTCTGGAGGGCTTCCAGCAGGCGTCTAACGACACGAGCTGTGTGGAATAAACATAATACATCTATCTATCTATCTATCTATCTATCTATCTATCTATCTATCTATTTTTCTATCTATCTATCTATCTATCTATTTATCTATCTATCTATATATATATATACATATATATATATACATATATACATACATACATACATACACATACATACACATACATACACATACATACACATACATACACATACATACACATACATACACATACATACACATACATACACATACATAGACATACATAGACATACATAGACA
>Ga0126342_10022541_pt1 | contig 10384 bp, 10 predicted proteins | sample Cyp1metagenome_FD_92528 | JGI IMG/M metagenome (GOLD analysis project Ga0126342, IMG submission 92528) | Coral microbial communities from Lord Howe Island, Old Settlement Bay, Australia - Cyphastrea 1 metagenome | ecosystem: Host-associated > Invertebrates > Cnidaria > Coral ...
CTGACAATCTAAAAGTTACAATTAACTCTTTCCCTAACTAACTCTTTCCCTCACTAACTCTTTCTTTGACTAACTCTTTCCCTGACATTCTAAAAGTCCGTAACACGGAAGTTTCTCCCCCTATTAAACTGCCTTTGACCATGTTGTATCATGTGGTACCGTGTTGTACCATGTTGTACGGGTGGTGATTTTTTGTCTTCTGAAACTTGTTCTAAATTGCTGTGCCTATCTGCAAGGTGATCCACTTCGTGGAGGTCTGTGGCATCACAGGCAAGCGTGGTCTCACTGAGAGCACCATGGAGGTTTTTGCGGATGAGCAACTCGGCGGGTGAAAGACGAGGGGGGGCATTAGGCTTTGTTAAAGGCATCATTTGCGAGCTTTCTCAGGTTTCTGCTACTCATTGCTGGGTCCAGAGTAGACAAACATCATTTCAGCTTGTGCTTCAACACGAGAAATCGAAGGCTTGCTGTGAAGCAGTTTATGTGTTGCCATGATACAATGTGAATGAAGTGCAACGTGCTAACTGTAGTGTCAGTACCAGCATAATGATGATAATGGTGATAATGTGCTTCGTTGCATTTCTAATGGTCTTTGTCTGAGGTGTCAAAAGCTTTCTGACCGGCAGCGCTTCGCCTATTTCCAGGGCGATTTCATGGCCACAGAGGTATCATCCCAAGCAAAAGCTAGATGGACACTGTCACATTGTCCTAGCCGTCAGACGTAGATTCATTGTGGCCATGTGTTGCGCTGACCCTGTTGAGGTGGCTATGTGAATCTTTTGTAAGGCAAGTTGCAAGCTCCTTATGACCTGCTTGTTGCAGGATGCAGAAGTGATGCGACTACTCCATGACAACCTTCCCGAGCCACTGCCGAGAGGCTGTGCAGACGGAACATGCTGTGCTTTGAAGTAGGCTGCTGCGTAGCATTTGTTTTGGTGTAGAAAGGCCAGGCCTGGCTAGCAGCTTTTCTCCGCGATGTTGGGTCCTCCCGCTGATGCAACAAACAGCTTTACCAAATTCCAGTTGCACAGCAGCACATACCAAAGAAGCTGCATTAAGGCCATTTGATCCTTTTTGACTGTGGATTGTGGATATTGTGGTTTGGGGATGTGCTGTGCAGGTGAACAGGACTTCTTCTGCATCTGGCCAAGGATTGTGGCCTCGTGGATGTTGAACCGTTGATGTCTGACGTCGGTGTGGGTTGATGTTCTTGCATTGTACTCCAATGCTGCAGGAAGATTGCACCAGTGTGAACACTCAGGGAAAGGATTTTCGGGATGCTGGACACAAGCATCTATGAAAGCAGTTTATGCAGTTTTAATTTTAGACGTTCTTACGATTTCTTACATTCTTTCTGAGTCTCTATCCTCTATATCATTGAAGTCTTCGAGGCCATGGCCCAGGGGAAAGATGGTCAAACGCAGCATCTAGTCAAAAGTCGTGGAGAAGTGCCAACAAGTTTGAAATCAAGATTCCTGAAGCGCCGTGCTTCTGAAGCACTCAGGCCCCAATGCTTCAGATTGCAGGAGCTGGTGTCACTTGGCAGCTTTGAAAGACCTTTTCCTTTTTGCCGGGAGTTGGATTCATACTGTCCCACATTTCGTCTTTGAAAAGATATATCAAACCTTCAAGCACTTTCTCGACACTCTTTGTATTCCCAAAATTCTCGCTATTTGGTTCGCTCTTGAAAGCTCAGTTGACACATGCATAGTTCGAGCGAACCATGCCAGTTGAGTAGCTGTGCTGGCTGTGCTGTCAGATTTACCAAATCAGATTTCGCCGGAGCTGTCGTTGTCGCGTGGCCTTGAAAGCCTTTCAGTGGCCAAAGGCACGTACTCAACTTGTGCGGAGCGGCTTGGAAGCCCCGCAGTGGGGAGGCTCAAAAATCCTGGAAGATTTTGGTCACTCGAAAGGAGTTATGAAGCGATATGAAAGGGCTAGGATGGGCTAGGATGGGGGGGAAATTCGGAAAGGTTGCAATATGTGCAATCCAAAGAGAGGGACGAGAGGGCATGGTGACAGGATCAGCTTTGAATCAGGTGGATCCTTTGCCTGACGGGAAAGATGCGCCTGAAACTGCTCCCAGAGAGGCACGAGTAGAATGCCGAGAATGCCAGAAACAAAGAATTCTTTCCGTCCAGTTTCAAAAGTTTCAACGAGACGTTTGATGATTCTGAGAGATTTGGATATCCACAGCATTCTGCCAGGTGTGAAGCGGGTCGTTTGGCCCCACTCCGTCCCTTTCGCGAGCCCATGGGCGTCTTTGATGAGGTGCTCATGATTCCATGACGGGTTCGAGAGTTGCCTCAAGCCAAGGGGAAATTCATCAATATCATAGAGACTCATAGAGACTCATAGAGACTCATAGAGCAGGAAAGGCAGAGTCTTTTCGTCTTTTTCTGGTCAAGGACGGTCGTCCACTCTTCACCGTGTGCGAGCACCTTCTCAGCGACGTCGACCTTTTTGCAGCTGAAATGGCTGAGAGGCTGTTGGGATAGTCCTTTCACTACAGATATTTATTAAAATTATTATGTGAATTATGTGATATTTATTGTGTCATATTATGTCAATATGTCAAAAGGGATAGATTTCGATGCTGATGAGGTCATGGTGTTCACGGTTCAAGAGGTTGAAACACCACAAGATCAAAAGCTTATTTTTTGGCATCTCTGTCGGGAACCCCTGCAGTCCAATCACTCACCTAGATTCCTTTGGCTGGGATTCTCAGAAGAGCCATGTGAGTTCTGTTGGACAAGACTGATGTGTTCTGGTTGGACAGACTGATGCAGGGTACAGATGCAATCTCTTGAAGTGCTCAGGAAACTCGACGCTTTGAGTACAGCAGTGCAATTTGCATTTGCCAAGTGGATTTCAATGGGATTCCTTCACTCTTTTGCCCAATCTGCAGATCTTCGACCTGTACTCCATAAGTGCACTGAGACAGACTTTGTTTGGTCTTTTCCTGATTCGTAGATCACAATGCCAAGAGGCTGTTCAACAAAGAAACGTAGTTCAGTGTCCGATAAGCAGAAGGTTGGGTTATCTTAGATACAACCGCAATGTCAATGGGAGCATGATTGCAGTAACGGTTGACATCCATAGCCCCACAAAACACTGCTTCGTTGCCAAGGTCCAGATTTGCAGCGTTTTCCAGAGGCTTCTCAACTGCCAAAAGCATTGGAGGCTGTACTGAAAAGTTTGCAGCTCTTGTATTTTTCCTAGATCCAAGGAACAAATACACAGAGACAATTTGCATCCATAGATGCTTGTCGTAGTCGCGGTGCTAGCGGGTTGAATCTCCAACGATCTTGAGAAGTGTAGAAGAATTCTGGCGTTTTGCATGGCTTCGTGCAGCAACGGTTGATACTAGCAAAGAAATTTCAGACCAAGCATTTCTAGAGCTGTCGACTTATTTCAACTTGCTCAATAACATGCAGGCTGTTCCCTTCTTCTGTGGGGGAAACCGTCAAGTTGCATTTCAGGTGCTGCTGAAACCGGGCGAGATGGCCTGCTTGCCTGCAGGGGGCTGGGTCCAAAGCTAAGCGAGACTGCCTCAGAATTTTCAGTCAATCAGCTACTCAGAGGTGGGCAACATGAACTGTCTCTCCATTCAACTGGAAGCTTTGTCACCAGTTTTTACCGGAAATTTTCTTGTAAAAACGCATTCCGTTTGACATGGTCGCAACCCAACTCAGGTGCAAAGCTACGCAGATGAGGTGCCGTTGCGTTGCCATTACGGGGCTGAGAGAGCATTGAAGCTAGTGCCAGTGTGTGGAGCAGTTGCCAGGCATCTTGGTCGCTGCAGTCCTTCTATGCCAATTCACGAGGCCCAGATGCCTGGCAACTATGCCTAGGCCTAGAGTGCTGTATTGACTCATGAAGAAGTGAACTTATTTTCAATACGGGTTTAAATTGTTTTAAAGATGGTTTTCATGAACCGGTCTTCATGAAACGTGCTGTGTCAGATGTCAAGCAGGTCGGCCCCGCGACTGTGGTGAGGCCTTAACCGGATCTTGGAGGCGGTCTTGGCGCATGCTGGACAGAAGGAGGAGCCCTCCAACACATTTTTTTTTATTTTTAAAAAACATTTTAGCAGTTTTTACGGTTTTCACCATCGATTTTAAGCACAATCCCCTATTTGAGTCGAATCATTTGTATATACCGACAGAGCAAAGTTTTCTCGCTGAAGCGCATGCACATCCATCCCATCTATCCCATCTATCCCATCTATCCCATCTATCCCATCTATCCCATCTATCCCATCCATCCATCCAGACATCCATGCATACGTACATACAGACAGACATACAGACATACAGACATACATCCATCCATCCATCCATCCAGACATCCATGCATACGTACATACAGACAGACAGACAGACATACAGACATCCATCCATCCATCCATCCATCCATCCAGACATCCATGCATACGTACATACAGACAGACAGACATACAGACAGACATACATACATACATCCATCCATCCATCCAGACATCCATGCGTACGTACATACAGACAGACAGACAGACAGACATACATACATACACACACGTACACATACACATACACATACACGTACATATACATATACATACACATACATACACATACATACACATACATATACACATACATATGCACATACACATACACACACATACACATACACATACATACACATACACATACATACACATGTATACATACATGTACATGCATGCATGCATGCATGCATACAGACAGACAGGCAGACATACATACATACATACATACATACATACATACATACATACATACATACACACACACAGACATACATACATACATACATACATACATACATAAATAATTACACATAAATTACATTTAATTACATTTAATTACATTTAATTACATTTAATTACATTTAACTACATATAATTACATATATTTACATATAATTACATATAATTACATATAATTACATATAGTTACATATAATTACATATAATTACATATAATTACATATAATTACATATAATTACATATAATTACATATAATTACATATGATTATATACATATAATTACGTATAATTACATACATACAGACACAGAGACTGATAGACATAGAGACACAATATACGCATAGGATTCACTCTGAAACGGTTCGGGCCCAATTTTTGATTCATGGTTTGCCTTAAGGAAACGGAGAACAGATGTCAAAGCTTTGCCTTTGCTGAGTCTTTGAGGGTTGACAGTTGACACGGCATAGACACTGCATGCTGGGCAATCCTGTCCTAGGTGTTGCTTTACATTGTGTAGTACAAACTGCGCGGGCGCCATCTCTTGGCACGGTCAAGACAGGTCAAGACCCAAAATATTCACTGCGAGGAGATCTTTGGATACAGTTCATTACCTCCACAAGCGAAGGTGCCTCACTGTGTTGTCGCCTGTTGCAACAACACAGAAGGTTCACATCAGGCAGCGAGATTCTCGATAGGCCATGAGCGTCTTTGTATCAACATTTGATGTAGCAGTACTGGGTAGGTGCAATGTATATGTGCGTGTATCATCGCGCCCACATGCACACACACAAACGTATACAATATAATGGTGTATTGATTGGTGTAGAAGTAATCTATGATATAAATTATACAAATATAAACTGACATACCATATGTCATGTTTTGATTTCTAATATGATATCGTGATATCATATATGAATAGATGTCCACGACAACACACACACACGGATTCATACAGATGTGTTTGACAATTTCTTGTGTGTGACAATTCATGTGTTCGTGGTGGAGATTCAGAAGCTGCCGTAGTCTGTGCAGGTGGAGGCTGCTCTGAGTGCTGCGCTGGGCAGAGGGCATGGTGGTTTCTCTGGTGGTCGTTCCGTGCGGCTAAGCAGCAAAACAATTCAGCTGTAGGCGGTAAAGATTCAAAAAGACATGTAAAGACACGTACACCGTGAAACACCTGTTCAACCTTCACACATCGAGTCTTTGGCTTCTGCTTTGACTTATGCTATAGTTTTCTCTTTCCAGCTGTTCGAGTAAAAGAGAATTTTCTTGCCAATTCGTGTTTCTGCTGTGTTTTGTAGTGTGACATGCCAAAACACGCGCCATGCACACATGAACTGTACAATGTGCTGTATCAGTTGTGTAAGGTGGTTAATACACAAGAATTGGGCTAAGTCGGCTAGGTGTGTTGTATTGTTGTGAAATGTTTTCTGTGATAATTTGCAGCGGAACCTTGGCAAGGTTGGCACGTCTACGAAGCCTTGATCGAGAAAACACCAAGGCGTTGCTCTGGAAAGTTCGGTGGTGAAGGTCTAAACGCTGCAAAATCACAGACTTTGAAAAACTTGTGACTTGAATGAAGCTTGACAGGCACAGCAAGAGACATTTGGAGGTGACAGCTGTGCTGTTTGTGGCCGACCTGCACGAACAAGGCAGGACTGCTCACTGCCTGGGGAATCTTTCAGCAAAGGCAATGCCGAAGCCAGTCTTATCCCAAAGATTTACCAGAAACATATTCCGTGGGTTTTTGATGATTTAGTGATATGTTTTTTTTTTGTTTGTTTGCATTTTTCATGAAATTAGCAAGTTACTCGTACTGGTGAAATGCGCCATGACCTAGGTGTGGTCGCTGCCGTCATTCTGGCAGTGTTTGAGTTTGTGGCCTCATGTACTGGCATGGGATAAATCGATACTTGACTCAGTTGACAGTTGACTTCCGTATGTCCTTCAGCTTGCCAAATGGCTGCGCTGGAACTTGTCTCATGACGGGCAGACTTCTTTTTGAAGCTTCTGGCGAACCAGGACAACATCTCATTTCAGCCTGTATGCTGGCTAATTGGGAGACATATCTAGATTCCAGATGATTTTGCCAGATACCAGAGAAAACTGGAATAAAGCATCCCGCAATGTTCTTGGCCTTTTCTTTCGTGGTTATTACTGTAATTAGTGCGAAGTATTGGCTGCAAACAAATCCGGGATGTCTTGCGAGTCATGGATTCGTTGCCAGGCGAACTGCTTCTTTGCAGCGCCGAATGTGCCTTCCTTAGCCTTCTTTGCAGTTTCACAGAACTGAGCTGCGGAGACTGTAGAATCACTGTACGAGAGACCCAGAAACCGAGTAGAGCAGCTTCGAGGCACAGTTGTGAGATCTTGCAACTTTTTCATATTTTTACACGTATTACTACCGTATTACACAAAAACCGTGGAGTGTTGCCGCCAAGGTCAACAGCGTTGCTGGCCGGAACACCGGAAGTCCTGTGTGCCTGCGAAAAAGGTAATAGCTGCGTAGCTTTGCTGGTTGCTGCCTCTTTCCAAAAGGCTATCGCACTATTAGCTGTAGATCTATGTAGATCTATGTAGATCTATGTAGAATTGATTTCCTGTCGCAAGAAGCAATTTTTTGAAGCTTTGAATTCATCAATTGGGGATGAACTCCTTGGTGTTGGTTTGCAGAGGCTACGCTCCAAACTGCCCATCGAAAGTCAGTGCAGATGGAGGCTCATACATGGAGTTGTTTCTGTGACGTTTGAGAGGCTTGTCACAGCTTGTCACGGCATCGCAAGCTTTCCACAAGCTGTGAAAAGACGTTGCAAAGTCTTGAGCTGCTTTGAGCTTATCGCGTGATGAGGCAAGACTGGCAGCGGCCAATAGCTGAGCAAAGGGTCGGAGATCACGAAGGTCAATCATGGTCAATGTCATGAATCGAAGTTACAGGATGACCTACACGAAGTTCAGTGATCATCTTTTCTAGGGACCAGGATGACCAGGATGACCAGGATGACCTGAACATGGCACCAGGTCGTTCAAGGCACTCGAACCCGACAGGCCTTGGACGGCCGTGCCAAGGTGCAAGGAGAGCGAGATCGCCTGCAGGTGGATGGCATCAGAGCGGGACCTCCGAGCCAAGTTTCTCTTAAAGTCCTGTTGTAAATACTGAAGAACCATGAAGAACCTATTGGAAATCAATGGAAATCGTGACTGAAGCAAATTGGGTTGCAGAGACTAAGAGGTGTCGGAAACGATTGAAGACCGTGAGACAAACCTGTTGGAAAATTCGGAAGCTATGCGTGTATGCGCCTGACTTTTGAAATTAAAATGGTACAGACATTTTTTTTTCAGTACAAGCTACAAGAGCTACAAGCTTGTGCTACAGACTTGGGATGTAAGACTCAAGACTAAGGGGTTAAACTTATGCATTATGCGGAGTGGCTGGTATTCTTGAGTGTTGATGTGTGATTTCAAGCCATCATGTAGCCTTTGTTCTCTTCTCACATTCCTTGTGATCAAAATGCCTTGCAGTGGTGAATGTGGGGTGATCAATAATCTTGGAAGGTCCAAGATCTATAGGGCAAAAGTCTGCTGGTTGGGATATTCAGAACAGAGCTTCAGAATTTAGATTTCCCTGCTGCGGTAGGCCTCAGTGCATTCCTCAGTCAGTGTTTCTTCTTTGCAGAGATTCTTCCAGTCTTTGATATTCTTTAATCTACAATTCATTTCGTGACAGTTTGCAGCAGACGCCAAAGACTTTAAAACAGAAACACATTGAAATCATTGAAATCCCCTTGTGACGCGCATTGACATGAAGTGCCATGAAGTGCCATGAAGTGCCATGAAGTGCCATGAAGTGCCATGAAGTGCACATGGGCACAGTGCTGGATGGGGCCTGAGGTCGAGTCACTACGCCAGCAAGTGAAATTCTCGGACGAGGTGAGCGGCCTGAGGGCAGAGAGTTGGCCTGCGATTGGACCAGACCACCAGCGGTAGGCCCAGCATTCAAAATACGAAAACATTAAAATAACAGAATTCAAAGGCCTCAGTGCACTTCTCATGGAAAATATTGAAACGACCACTTCTCATTGCTGCAATTTCTTAGCCGTTGATGCGAGTGCAGCCTGTGTGCATGTGTCATTGTGGTTGGAGGACCTTAGAGGCAATGTGACAAGGTCAGTTGTATGTTGGCAGTCTTTGTTTCAGAATCTGCTCCTGCAGCTGCTTTCACCACCCTGCCTTTCAACAACGAGATTCAGAGAAGCCACATGATATAAAGATTCATACTGCTGGGGTAGTTCGATGTCTTGACACTGAATATCTTGAACGTGGGCTTGCTTTTTTTTTTGCAAACACTATGGCTATGCCAAGCACCTATAGTCAACTGATAATTGCTTGACGTTGCTTGGAACCTTGACACCTGAGAAAAGGCCCTTGCAGAAGCCGTGAAGAGTAATGAGGCTTGGTGAAAGGCGTTGAACAATGTTTCCTTTTTTTTGCGTGTGTTTTTTTCCCGTTTTGTTTATTTTAAGTCTTTGGCATTTGGTGTCCTTTGTCAAAATCTACCGAACGGCCCGGAAATCGGCCCAGCGTTTTCATCAATTTTCATGTTCATTGTGATTTTCGTCTTGTTCAAAACTTGGCATTTGCCACATGTTTACATCATGGTGGTGTCTTTTGGCACTTCATTTCCATTGGGATTTATGTTGAACACCCTCAAAAAACGTTACGTTTTTTGGATGGTTTTGCGTTTCGCCACAGCGCCAGCGATTCTTTTCCATCACCTCAACTTGCGGACCGTCTTTGCAGTGATATCACACACATGTATGTATCGCCATTGCCAAGCCTTGACATATGTCATGATCATTGGACTTCGGCTAGACAGGCTACCTGGCGGCATCTTTTTACAGGCCTTCCAGCAACTATCTATTGTACCAGTCTGGGCAAAGACCTTTGGGCTGCCTCGCTGGACACGGCGCGCAGTCTTTGTAAATTGGCCTTTGGAGCGGCTCACAAACTAAGTGTGCAACGTAACATGAAGTGTGGTCACCGAAGTACAACAGAAGTGTGCAACGTAACATGAAGTGTGGTCACCGAAGTACAACAGAAGTGTGCAACGTAACATGAAGTTTGGTCACCGAAGCACAAGAGAAGTGTGCAAAGTAACATGAAGTGTGGTCACCGAAGTACAGCAGAAGTGTGCAACGAACATGAAGTTTGGTCACCGAAGTACAACAGAAGTGTGCAACGTAACATGAAGTGTGGTCACCGAAGTACAAAGGAAGTGTGCAATGAACATGAAGTTTGATCACCGAAGTACAACAGAAGTGTGCAACGTAACATGAAGTTTGGTCACCGAAGTACAACAGAAGTGTGCAACGTAACATGAAGTTTGGTCACTGAAGTACAACAGAAGTGTGCAACGTAGCATGAAGTGTGTTCACCGAAGTACAACGGAAGTGTGCAACGTAACATGAAGTTTGGTCACCGAAGTACAACAGAAGTGTGCAACGTAACATGAAGTGTGTTCACCGAAGTACAAAGGAAGTGTGCAACGTAACATGAAGTTTGGTCACCGAAGTACAACAGAAGTGTGCAAC
>Ga0126342_10022542_pt1 | contig 10382 bp, 12 predicted proteins | sample Cyp1metagenome_FD_92528 | JGI IMG/M metagenome (GOLD analysis project Ga0126342, IMG submission 92528) | Coral microbial communities from Lord Howe Island, Old Settlement Bay, Australia - Cyphastrea 1 metagenome | ecosystem: Host-associated > Invertebrates > Cnidaria > Coral ...
CTCTCATCTGGCCAGCTGGCTCCGCACCCACCGCTTTAGCGAGCCTACTTTTCGACCCTCCGGAGCCACAAATCATTGGAAAAACACAGTGTTTCGCGACTTTCCTACCTTTTCGCGCACCTGGATCTTCTTTCTTCTGAGACTTTCTCTTCTCTGATCTTCTCTCTTCTTCTCTTCTTCTCTTCTCTTCTCTATTCTTCTGCTCCACCTCTGCTTTTCATCTGTCCATATTGTCGGAAGTTTGACTTCTAAACTTCCTTCGATGACTTGTATTGAACTAATATCACTACTACAGCTGCCCAAGTGGCTTCTACACAAAGCTCTGAGAGCCACGTCTGTGAAGGCCTGGCGTGGGCCGGTGGCCTTTCTGGTGGACAGCTTAAATATCATCGGCAAAAATACTTTTGCTCAACAGTGTCCATGAATTTCCTAAATAATTCATACATAAAATATGACAACATATGTAAAATCGCAGCTTTTCTTCACATCCCAACTCCATTTCCTCTAACTTTCTGAAAGATCACAGAAACCAGTCATGAAATTCACTGCTGACAAAAATGCCAGCTTCGACGTAGCCCAGGGTAAATTGCTTCTCCAACGCCTTAGTTCGGCTGGTGTGATGCGAGCATGGGAAGAACGATGCGGGGTGACCAACTCTGCCAGGTGTAGAGATCAAATGAGATGACCATGCGAAAGGGGCTGGGTTGTACCCAAGATGAAGACAAGAAAGTCTTTTTGTTCACCTCGCACAACAACTTTGTCTCTCTCCAAGTGCAGTATTATACACTGCGCTGCCAGCTTCATTGAGGGGGATGTTTCAATGACTCCATAATCTGCATTCGCTGCCGCAAGGGCAAATCCTTCAAAATCTGGCCCTGAGTATCGAAATGTTCAGTCGCTGCTGCAGGTTCATATCCTTCAAGATCTGGCCCTCAGGATCCTTGATGTTCAGCCGAGATTCTAAGTTGCGGGGCAGCATGTTGTCTGGCAGCTTCCCATGCTTCATCGCAAACCTCATATTCAAATCCTTGGGCAACATGTTCGAGGGCAGCTTCCCATGCTGCGCCGCAAACCTCGTATTATGTATTCAAATCCTTGGACAACATGTTCGAGGGCAGTTTCCCATGCTTCGCCGCAAACCTCACATTCAAATTGTTAGAGAAGAAGCTAGGTGGCGTTTTGCCATTGTTGACCATCATCATCTCCAGCTCAATCATGCCTCCAAACACCCCAGATACAACCAGGGTAGATCTGGGTAGATCTGAGTAGATAAAGAGATAAACATCACCAATTTGATCCAATTGTCCCACCTTAAGGCTATCAATGTCCCCGTCTAACCATCAAACTCGATATTTCTACCATAAACCGAAAAGATCCAAACAGTAGCGCCTTTAGATATTGTAAATGTAAGGATATGTAAAGTAATCCCCTCGTTATTTCAGGCCGCCCATTGGAGCCATGTCCTTGGACATCCCGCCAGAAGCGAAGCGCTGGGAGATCGTATTCACACGTTTCGCTGCCACACGCGAGGCCAGGCCAGTGGCGCGGCCGGCGACTTGGGGGAGGAAGCCCGAAGATTCCACAGGCAACATGGCCATGGCAAGGAAACGCAGGAAACGGAAGGCCTGCATAGACACGACTTTACAAATCACAGTGGAAGCTACTTGCCGATCTTGAAGCAAAAAGCTGCGAAAAAGAACGGGAGCATCACAAGAATCGCTCATGGATGGTGGAGTGCTCATTGGGCTTCCTGTTGAGCCTCCCACCGCATCATGCACACGGCTTGGGCGTGAGAGCTTTCGCCCAGTTTTCATGTCTATTTTGAAGTCCTGTCATATGCACACACCAGCCGGCGCCCAAACAGTAACAACACTGTCCAGGACCAAAAGTATGGACATCTTAAAGCTTTCCATCACTTGGAATGAATCGTCACCAGAGTTCCTGCTGTGGAATCGGCGTCCAAGTCTCTGTAAAGACTTCTTAACAAGTTTTACACCTTCGTATCCTTTATTCATTGTTTGAGAGGTTTCTATGCAACGACGCTCTCTCTAGAAACGCGCCGGCTTCACATCAGCACTGTCTTTGCGGTTGGTCAGCCGCTGCAGCCTGATCCCAATCGGTATAAAGTTGTTCGGAAGTTGTTGCGTGCTGTGGTGTCATTAGTCATTCAGTCCAAATTCGCTGGAGATTCCACGCCTTGGCAGCGCTGGTGAATAGACGCACCTGCAAGGGATGCGGATGCTGGAGAACCCAACCAAGAAAAGTTGAAATGAGATCGACTCACACTGGTTGGGTATACGCAAGAAAAGCCTTTTTGGTATTTTTGTTACACGCTGGTAGATTGTTGGCTGCGTAAATCTTGAATCTTTTGCCATGCGAGCAGCTGGGTAAAAGCCACACTGAGCTGTCAAGCACAACACTGGCTGAGTGAATGGCTTCCGGAAGGCATTCCTGGATCACCGCGTTGGATTATGTTCAAACGACATCAACAGAGAAGGATGCCTGCAGGAAAAGAGATTCCAACGACTTCAGTCTGATGATGATGATGATGATGATGATGACGATGACGATGACGACTACGACAACATGCAATCTCACATTTACTTCTTTCTTCACAAACACCTCTAGTCCCCAAGTCCCCAAGTTTCAGTTTATAGCCATCATTGACCACCATGACCCATAGCAGCCATAGCTTCATCCTTTCACGCCAAGCTTCTCCAGAGTTCCACCCAACTTGCCATGCCAATGAAGCAGCTCGACTGCCACAACCTGCTGCAGCCGAAGTTCGTGGGTATTGACATCAGCGGAATGTGCTGAATTAGAACTCAATAGCCACATCCCACAATCGACTTCAGTGTATGGGTTTTCAAACTGTGAGGTCGGAAAAACAGGTTGTTAGCTTCTGCTATCCAGCCCTTCCTTTGTTCGGATACAGAGATGATGCATATGCCCGGCGCACCGCATGAACAATTGCGTCTGCTTGCTTCTCCACATCCGTCATCTTTCGCTCACCTTAACTCCACATCTTTTGGGCACGTGCACAGCTCTGCAGCACAGTGTGACATGGAATTTGAAAGACTTTTGGATCAAATCTTGAATGCAAATTAAAGTTCAAACTGCTGAAAGGTTTCAGACATCAACCATGGTGACAATTCATGAAGTCTCACCACGGCTTTCTGCAACAACTGACCTTCCAACAAACCTTCCGTGCTTGGTCCACTGGAAAGAAGCACAGAACTTGGAATTGTGCATTCAAGCACAGAACAAGAATACATGGTTGTGTCAAGTTGTATCATATGATCCGTATAATATATGTATGTGATTGTATGTGCATACTGTATGCCATTTATCACATAAATTTGACATAAAGATGATGTGGCCTCTTGGATTCTTCCACCATCGCTTCCTATCGCAGCATTTTGCAGCCCGCTAATCACAAGCAGGTCGGGAACTTGGGAGTCGCCGCGTCGGGAGGTTGCCACCACAACAGCAGATCCCACTGGGAGTAGAGTAGAAACTTGAAATGGCTCGGGCAATCATTGGGCAGCAGAAAATGTCAGGCAAACCAGACAGCAATCTAGTCATTATACGCACATATGTAGATGTTGGAAAATCATGGAAAATCCACATGCAAATGCAACTACGGAAGACATTTATGTGTGAACTGCAAACACTATATTAATGCACATAACGGGTCGATTATTCTCTTTATGATGTCTCTTGCGAATACAGTCTATCAAAATATCGGCCATCGAGTTTACCTCCACCTGTTGTACAGTGATTCTACTATCAACCAACCATATGTCCCATGATACACCATGCATATCGGCATATCGTTTTGGCTGGCATTGCACGTGATTGATGGACTTCCGTGTTTGTGCTTGCTGCTGATTGCCGCCATTTCGAAACGGTGTTCGAATGTTCGAAGGGTTTCAATCCTTCGGGATGATCGTTTGTCTCATCCCTAGAGCTAGAAGCATCACGGATGGCTAGATGATGTGGCTAGATGCTGTGGCTAGATGCTGTGGCTACGCTCCCATGTGCTAACAAAGGTGCGAGAACCAGGTAAGTGGTGTCTGCTAGTTCACTTGTTGTAAAGGTCCTGATGACCGCTCAGCTGATTCAAGTATGCCATCGTTTCACTTTGCTTCCAAGCAAACGAAGTCCGGTCCAAACAACCTAATCATCTGAAGTGTCAAGCAGTGCGTCGAGCTCATCGACCGTCCGAATTTGCCAAAGGATCCTTAAGTGGCTGACAGGCAGGGTTGCTGCGTTTGGTTCGAGACTCAAACAAAAATTGCTGGAACTACTACCTGGAGGGCTCCCCAGTCACTCTATAAAGATGCTGATGGATACAGTATACCGTTTAGAACGGGTGACAGGGGCCAGTACCGAAGCAGATACAACACATGTTTTTTTTCTCATGTAGCTGGATGCTCATCCCTTTAGTCATGTTCCTTGGGTTCTTTTGTTCTGACCCATAGCCATACACCACTTGAACGGGCTCTTAAACCCAGATAGAATTTCTAGGGCCCATCAGAAAAAAGGAACCAAATGTCAAAGGAAGCTTGGGGCTTTGTCATGTAGGCAATGTAGGCTAATGGGCAACTCTCACCCCCTTTCTGTCAGCGATTGCACGTGATTGATGGAATTCCGTGTTTATGTTTGCTGCTGATTGCCGCCATTTCGAAACGGTGTTCGAATGTTCGAAGGGTTTCAATCCTTCGGGATGATCGTTTGTCTCATCCCTAAAGCTAGAAGCATCACGGATGGCTAGATGATGTGGCTAGATGCTGTGGCTATGTTCCCTTGTGTTGCCAACGGTGCGACAACTAGGCAAGTGGTGCCTGCTATTTCAGTTGTCCTACACGACTATTGAAATAAACTGGTCCCAAGTATGCCACCATTCCACTTTACTTCCAAGCAAACCAAGTCCCGTCCAAACAACCTAATTACTTGGAAGTGTCAAACAGTGCGTCGAGCTCGTCGACTGTCCAAATTGGCTGGATCCTCAAGTGGCTCAAGAGTCAAACAAAAGCTGCTGAAAGTACCTAGCAGCCTCACCAATTCTATCAAGATGCTAATGGTTCACTCCGTTCAACCAGCAGATGCTTCAACCATACTTGAGGCCGAGGGGAGGTACGAAAGCTAGCAGGAGAGACTGCTCAGCTGAAAGAGAAAACTGAAATAGGAGTGTCTAACTGCCAAAGGGCAGGACCGGATTGGGATCCAAAGGACTGATGCTGATGATGATGATGATGATGATGACGACGACGACGGCGACAGTGACAGCGACAATGATGATGACAATGATGATGACAATGATGATGACAATGCTCACAATGCTCCTAATGAAGATGAAAATGAGAAGAAGAAGAAGCTAAACACGCAGATGACAATGAAGATGACAAACCCGTACCTGCCCTCAAATCACGGGCCAAGGGGGATTGAACCCTGGCCTGCCAGGGGGGAAGGGGAGGGGAGGTATAATATTGAAAGTTTCAAGGAATTCGAAGGTCCTGCTGCCTGCCTATTCCTTGCGAAAGCAACAGCAACTGCAGCTAGCACAAGCTAGCAAGGCTTTCGTGACAAAATGTCAGCTTTCACCAAAAAGAGTCCCTCCAGCCCAGCCACTATCTGCAGCTCCAGGAGAAGGTCATCTAAGCCTGGTGGCGGCCAGATCCTGGTGCCAGGGCAAATCATTTGGCACGAAAACTAAAGAAAACTCGCTTTTTTCCCAGCAAATAAAAGGGTGCCCTGCGGCCCTGCAGATGTTCGACCCAATTCTGGAAACAAAGGGCAAATTTGATCAACACTGATGAGGTCCCCTACTTTCTCGGGATCATGAACACCAAGCAGCAGAGACAGTTCACCATTCAAAACAGGAGACTTCACCAACAGAAGCCAAGGATTCCACCGGAAAATCGACCAAAGATCATGGCAACAATGAGAAATCTGGATGTACAAACCCAACTATAGCTGGGAAATTCAATCAACGGAGATATTCATGTTCACAGAAATACCATTAGCGGATTCACCAGATGCAAGAAGGAATCGGGATAAGTCCATCACCAATCACAACACATCTCCGAATCGCTCCCCAAGGCCACTATGGCCACTGGGTGTACTACAAGAATATCAAAGAAGCTGTTGCAGGAGCTTCCAAAGCCGCTCAACGGCCAATGAAAGGATCGAGTGATGTAATTGTTCGATTTGTAGGGGTGAGCTTCGATGTGAACTTTGGTTGACAGTCTGCTTGACACCATGGACAATGAAGAAATCAAAGCATCGATTTGAATCGATGTACAAACCCATCGAAAGACCCTGCTGACAGCGACAGTTTTTCAACATTCATCAACATTCCCAGAAGTGTGTATCCCATCACTGGGACTTTGTATCTGTCCAGTCCTCTGAAATTGCCGCTGTATATGTAGGTTCTGGAAAACCCGGATCACCTGGGGCATCCATGGATGACTTGACCGTGGATGGTCCTGGATGGTCCATGAATTACAGATATCCTGGGTTTCAGATGTTTCAGAGGCAAGAGAAGCCCACGGCTTCACTGAAGGCAGTACTGATAGATTGATGTACTGGCCGGGTAGGCAAGTAACTCGGGAATTAAGATGGATTGCCGGATGTTTCTGGGGGTCGGCTAGGCGAGCATATGAAGAGCGGAAACAGGGTAGTAGATACAAGTCTTTTGGCTGGATTGAATGTGTGCAAGAAAATATAAAAAGAAGGAGTCATGGCCGGACTGTACCGAATCCTCTATGCACCAAAGGACAACTCCAAGAGCATGATGTTTTGAACCCTCGGCGGGAATCAGTTTCAGTGTCTTCCAATATGTTTGTGTTTTGAAGAGATATTCGAAATCAAAAGTTTCTTGGTGGAGCCTGAAACCCTGAACACTAAAAGCCCCAAATTCAAACCCCAGTGGAACCAGGTTTTGGAAATTGTAGCCCCAAGCAACTCCAAAGAGAAAAACGTAGCCACTTCTGGGTTGTTTAAACTCACGCGCCTGGGCCTAGACATGTCCACGTTTTGGAGGATTGTAACCCCACCCACCAGGCAGCACTTCCGCATCCCGCCTGCGGATCGGTTGTCAAAGGGTTGACATAATCAATCGCAGTACGGCCTGGCCAGCTTTGGATTGCAGGCTTGCAGGTCCAAAAAGGATCTATAGTGCATATAACTTCGTATAACTTTTAAAATGACGAGGTCAGCATTCAGTGACACTTGGTGACCATCAGCCAGCACTTTCCATCTGTCCCGGGCTCAAACTCAATGAATTGTCCAAATGTCAAAAGTGAGCAAATGCCTCTGTTGGCAGTGTTTGATCTCGCTTTTGACAAGTGGAGCCCGGTGGAAACAAACCGTTTGGAAAAGAATGCAAAAACGGAGGAAATTCTTGGGGGCATTAAATTGAGATTGTTCTGTCACATTCAAATAATTTGGTGGATTTTAGAAGACTATTTCATCTCCATCGCAAGTTTCCGAGGCACATAACTGGCCAATGACTCATCATGTTCTGTACCTGAGGAGTCTTTCAAGAACGGATCGGCTCCCAAGTAGAGGAGCCAAAAGACCACGTACGCGTTCTCCTGCTGTGACGATGCTGAGACCATCTGAAGCGGCTACTGTTCCCCTCCAAAATTGCTGGGGGTCTCGAATTCTTGGACAGTAGCTATGCTAATCCACAGTTGCGTGGGCGTGGGTTGGATGGTTCCAAGATCGAACAGCAACATCACTTTCCTCAGCTGTCCTGTTTAGTGGCCTCATGGAGAGGATAGGTACCTCGTCCACCAGGTGTTTGGGAGACATCCAAAGCTGCCAGTAGAGCACCACATAGTCAGCAACATTCTGCAACCAAGTCTCGGATAAGGCCAAATGATTTTGATTTCTTGCAATTTACATCAATCTCTTTGAAGCCATTGCTCTCGAGAAATGTAACCACATGCAGCCTGGCCGGCAGCTCTGCGTGGAAAGGAATTGTAGGTCACATACAACCGCTAAAGCAAATGTTCTTTTCGAGTGTTTCCGTGCTGAAGGTTTTGCTTCACCGCAGCTGGTGCCGGCACCTCGCTTGCAAGTAATTCTTTTGATGCCTCAGTCTACAGTGTCTACAGAGACTGAATAAGCACGTGGTGTTGGCCACTCTCAAGAGATTCCTTCCTCATCTGTCTAACAGCTTTTTGGAATGGGGTACTGTATGGTACTGTATGACCTCCTTCTAAGTGGGATACACTTCGAAGATTTACTCCACACCAGACATTCACAGGACTCATCCCTGCCATTCCATCGATGTGGGTACCAAATGGCCCCTTGGTGCAGTTGGTGCATCCCAGGTACTTTCTCACCACGCGATCGGCGAGGCCCAACCGCCCATTGCTGCGTACGGAACGAGCATCGGAGCCCACTGTGGAGTCAGGTGAGCTTTCCGGGGCGATCTCTGTACGGCTGGTGAAGGATTGCACACCAGTTTCTTCCTCCTGAGCCGGACCCCTGGACTCCCAACTTCCATCAACTTCCCACATCCCATTGCTTTAGATGCCAAATGCTTTGTAAACACCCAGGGGGTACTGCATTTGCATTTTGCATTCAAATGCATTCAATGTCTGGATTCCATATTCACTTGGTGTTCATGCTTTTTATTGGTGTTTCCCTTCAATCGTTTTGCATCTTTTTTCTCTTGGCTTCCACGATCTTCCACGTCTCCCGGTGCACCTGAAAGGAGACTCTCCTCTTGAGCTTCGAATCCAAAAAAGGCGGTTCGATCTCCTCTTGAGGTTCCAGGAGGCCCTCCTCAGTTGCATCGACAATGTTGTGGAAACAAATGCCTTTTGATGCAGGAGCAAACTCATGTTTTTTCGTTTTTTCACGCAACCTAAAAAAAAAAGCAGGTCCTAAAGTTGTCCTAAAAAATTCCTCAAATGTTAGCCTGAACGTAACTGACCAGGACGACAGGAGTCCGAGTTGACACGTGCATCAGAGGCAAAAGAGCAACGAAACTTGTCCCAAAACCCTCCACAGCTTCCAGTCAAGGTGCGGCCTCGTGAGGTGGGTGGGGTGAAAGGCAAGGTCCCAAAAACAGGCTCAACATGGAACGGAAACAAGTTGGGACGCCAAGTAATCTGTCTGAGCCTGAATGTCTGCTGGGCTCAAGTTGTCATCTGCTTCTGTTCTCGTACCAAGTGTCAAGTATATAAACAAAATCACATGGCCCTGCTGTTGCTTTAACTGAATTAAATCAAGGTCTCTGGCACGTTCCAAAAGAATCCAAAACTCCGAACCCAGCTGGTGTCCCTTCCAAAATAAGCCATTTCAGGGAGATGCTGTCAGTCCCTGATTTTTGGATGTTTTTGGGACATGCCCAGTGTTTCTGCGATTGGATTACACCAAAAAGGGCCCCAACGCGGAGGACGGGGCGGTGGTGGCGGTGGAGAGTCATCATTCCAGGCCTCGCAAAGAGGTTGCTCAGTGGCTGGTTCCAGCTCATGGATTGCTGATAGCTGATGGTCTGCGATAACCATAATCCCCCGTGAAAAATCTGGCAGTATGACCCAGCCTTGTCAAGACTGGGGTCAACTGGGCATTGCTCGATTACATCTCCCAACAGAAAGTTAGTAGCAACTCTATGAAGAGGATGACATGAGGTCAAAACCCTTTGTTCATTCATTTGCAATACATTCAAGGATGGAAACAAGATACTCGCAGTGAAAGTATCCTGGAACATGGCCTTGTCCGGAGAAATGGTTTCTCCAGAACCCAAAGAAAATTATGGTTAAGCATCATTCTCTCCATAAAATTTGGAATGTCCATCTTGGTATCCACCAGGTCGCACCTGCCGCGGCGTATGGAGCAGCCTTAGCCTGGCGGTTGGCCCCTAATCCCCAACAGCTGGATGGTTTAGAATGGAAAATCCATGAAAACCCTACTAATAATATATGCATGTATGTATATATATATATATACGAAATTATAGTGTATATATATATACATACATATATATATATATACATACATACATATATATATATAAACATACATATATATATATACATATAATTATATATATAACATAATATATATATATATAACATAATATATAAGATCTCCGGCTGCACTGACTTTTTTCCATGCCAGCTATGCACTGCGTGAGTTGTTATGCACAGACTTCAGCCAAGACGGTTCTCACAAGCGTCGCTGAAGTTGACCCAGCTTTGGATGGACTGCTCAAGGGATGGGACATAGTGCAGGGTGGGTTGTCTTGAGCGGCAAGGAACATGCATTTCACCATCGAACTTAGAAGTGCAAGATCTCCGGTTGCACTGACTTTTTTCCATGCCAGCTATGCACTGCGTGAGTTGTTATGCACAGACTTC
>Ga0126342_10022543_pt1 | contig 10382 bp, 9 predicted proteins | sample Cyp1metagenome_FD_92528 | JGI IMG/M metagenome (GOLD analysis project Ga0126342, IMG submission 92528) | Coral microbial communities from Lord Howe Island, Old Settlement Bay, Australia - Cyphastrea 1 metagenome | ecosystem: Host-associated > Invertebrates > Cnidaria > Coral ...
AGTATAAATGATCTATATATATATAATACAATACAATATAATATAATATAATATACTATAATATAATATACTATAATATAATATACTTTAATATAATATAATATAATATACTTTAATATAATATAATATAATATACTTTAATATAATATAATATAATATAATATAATATTATATTATATATACATATGGGACCGACAGCATCATAAAACCCTTCACAACCGCTTCCAAGGGGCATACATGTCGTGCAGCATAATCCGGCGAAATCTGTCATTACAGTAGCCTCAGGTGAGGGCGACCAGTCACCATCAACTTGGATATCCCAACTTAGACAACCAACAAGGGCCTTTATTTCGAAGGGTGATGAGGATCACCTAAAAACCAAGCAGTTGACTTGAATGCATGTTTCATTGCTCACACACAGGAAGGGAACACATACACATATATAACTGCACATGTGGGCAGAGATATTTAGATAGATATTGAACGCGTGCAGCTATTTAGACAACAGCTACTACACATACATATCCATTTGCCAGTATCTACCTATCTAGCTGTCTGTCTATCTGTTTGACTGCGTATGATCTATCGGTTTGTCTGTCTGACTGCTTACTGTATCCTCTACTACTGATCCATCCATCTATCCATCCATCTAATCTACCAATTGATCTATCCATCCAATCTAATCTATGTATCCATCTCTCCATATCTCTCCATATTTATATACCATTTTAGCTCTGCCATGCTCTGCCCATTGCAACATCTCCATCCCTTGCAACCCACACGAGCATTCCAAGCAACCGCCAAGCGCTGGGTTACACATGTGATTCCTGGATGGACGTGGGCAAGCGTCAACGGGAACAGCATAGATATATTTATTTCTTACAACAGGGGATCCCCAAGTCACCATGGGTTTCAAGTTTCAATACTGCCATTGTTTAATTTTGGATGATTTAGAATTTTAGGAAAATCAAGGTGGCTGTGTCCGAAATACCCAGTACCCACCATGATCTGTTGGGCATCAGCCACATCCACGAATGAACCTGGAAGCCACTAGGCTCTTGGAATTTCACAACAATGATAGAAAATTCAGGGATTCAAATCACCCAAAGATCGGTTACTGTAATTGTGATGAGCCGGCAAATATCCTGATTATAACCATTCAGGCTTTGGCCATGCAATGTGCGGATTCCAGCCGGAATCCCCACGGTGACTGAAGCTATTCAATTCATTGAGGGTTCCACCCTGACTTGGGCAAACATCAACATGGGTCAGGGTCACGATTGGTCAGCTGTAATTATACCCTCCCGAAAATTACAATTTTATTCAATAGGTCATGCACCATTTCCATAGCTAAGTTAAATATCACGAGTGCAAGTAAACTTTGAAATCTTGCGGGCCGAGTCCATATATGCATAATAATGGCTACCTACACACACAAAGCAACCCTTCAAGAAATAGACCAGTGGAACCCGACTGAAATAGTGATAATTTATGATAATTTCTGTCCATCTGTCCATAATAGGTTGCAATGCATCAATCTGGAAAAAATCAAAACATTGAACACAAAAATAGACATTCTACATCAGCTTAAAGGCTTTGTAGGCTTCATTTAGACACACCCAGGGTCAGCTTGCGCAGGTGGCTTGCCAAGTATCAGCATCTCATTGGGCTTGTCGTGCCTTGGGAAAGGGACACCTCCTTCCAACTGGTGGCATCTTAGGGGAATACAAGGTGGTGCCTCCCCAGTTATAAGTTGGTTTATAACCATAGTACCATAGTGAAATTGGAGTCATTGGCACCAACTTAGCTAACGAACTGGGGCGTCACTTTGTATGGTGGGAATATGCTGGGACTATGATGGGAATATACAGAATATATGGGGATATGAGGATCTAGTGGGATATAATGATGGGAATATGAGTGGAATATCACATGGGAACCATATGGCCATATGGAATGTATGGGGATATAGTGGGATATGTGGGATACCATAGCTAGCTACCTACTTAGCAACTGATCCCTGGAATCGTATATTATGATATATAATATATCATATAGGTTCACACCAGTTAGTTCTGCTGACCGATTGAAACTTAACGCATGGAAAATGAACACCCGCAAAGCAAAACAATGTTGTTTATTGGTTCAAATTTCTCACTGTTCCCCCAAGCAATGAATCAACTTCTGGTGGGCAACCCAAAGCCGGGTACCTGTGGTCTCCTGTCTTCGACAGCTTCCGATATTTCCAAATCTGAGGCCCCCAAGGGCTATTGGCCAGCCATAACTGCAAGCAAAGCACAAACTAATAAATCCTCAGTGTCAAGGGCAAGGCCTACCAAGGCTGGCCCTGTGTGTTTCCAAGTTGAGTCAAGCATCTTTGCTATTGCTTGTTCATGATTTGAGGCTAGGTTCAAAAACATAACCTCGATGACTTTGAGCATTCAGTCGGGCAAGCGACAATCTACCCACTAAAATGTGATGCTAATGCTATTGCAACCTAAAACCAATCATGGGTATGCACCGTAGCCATAGAAATAGTTCATTATAGTAGCTTGAAGTGAGTGCGTCCCTCATTTTCATGGTTCCTGCGCAAATCTCCGTTGGTTCCACAATCCCAATTGTGGTGGCACGAAAGAACATCGGCTCATCCACGCCGGGTGTCGTAGAACAGAACGGACCACGTCACCCAGCCAGCTGTCGTCTTCAGTCAATCTCCAGAGTGTACACATGTCTCCTGAGTGCATTGCGCTGTGGTGAGGGGTGGTTCAATGGTGAAAAAATGTTATATAGGATCATGCAAACAGCGCATACAGTACTGTTTCTATGGGACATACAGTACTGTTTCTATGGGACTTGTGACATGCATCTCTTGGTCTTCTCAGCGTTTTCTTGGGAGATTTCTTGGGTGGTTGCGGGAAGATATGGTGCAAAGTGGCAGCATACAATTTGTGCCCTGTCAGTTTGTAAACGTGATGTAAGCCGTATACTGCACTTTGTGCATGCCAAGCTGTCTAGTTTCCCCAAGTCACTGTTGGAAGAAACGTGAAAACGTGAACCAAGCAAAAAAAACATCACTATTTACCAACAACGACACCACTATCACAATCTGCATCACAAACATAATCATGACAACCATCATTTTATCCACATTCACCTTGTATCTTCCCATCCGCCCTCTCTTGCACCCTTTGCCCTTTCCCACAGCGAGAATCGAGCCATTGGCAGTGTGTCGGTTCTCAAGGAATACTCGGTGACCTGTGGCTGTTGGCGAGCCATTTCATGAGGCACAGCCGAAAAGTTCAGTGAACAACTCTGTTTTTTTGTTGTCCCGGCAAAACGATGACGCGTTGAAGTTCAATCAGCCATGAATGCCGCATTTGAACTATGAAAATCCTTTGGGGCATGTCTCCCATTGCAAGATGCAAATTTGGAACCGATTCAAGTGGCACCTCGTTTTATACATGACCGTTGGTGAACCTCTATTTAACACGGCGTGGGCGAAGCTGGAGATGTCATACTATAATTACCAAAGAAGGGAGCCATTTTGGTTGTGACTTTCAGGTTTCCTCCCGTTCATATCCGCTGATATTTTTCCGGACAGGGGTTGCCCATAGTTACCTCAACAACCAACAACCAGAATTTTGGCACATCCTTCCCATGCCGTGTCTCCCCCATGCAATGGCTCATCAGCCGCGGCGCCAGAAACTGCCGGCAGTAGAAAAACGTGAAGACTGCGGACCTTGTTCAAACCCCATTGCTGCGTCAATGGCCGTGGTTACCGGTTGAACCTCAAAGTTTGTCTATTTTTGCGGGCTTTGTTTCTTCAGCTTTTATGGAAATCTGCGACAGGCTGCACAGACATTTGGGCATGTTGAGTGCCAACAAATCCAATGAATCTACTAACCAAAAGCTGACTCAGCCCAAGTGGCCATCACGGTTTGTCATTAACCCTCAGGTTCATGAACCTAATAAAAGTTAGCACTGAGTTACGACTAGGTACAGAAATCCGGGTTAATTAAGAAGTAACATCATCGATTTCTCTTGTCATACCTATCATCTACCCACAGTCACATTCCCCATCAATCATCGAAAGGGATCAAGTTGCAAGAAGCCAGCTACCCATCCAAGATTTCTCCATAAACCTTGGCAGTTACTGTACCCTCCAGTAAACCAAGCTATAGAAAATCCACCATTTAGTTCGATGATTTACCTACTATGTTAGTGGTGATTTTCCACTTCGCAAACTGTTAGTTTACCAGAGGTACATCCATTATCATATCCCCAATCCCCACAATATCCGCCAATATCCTCAAACGATTTTAAAAAATGTATCTATTAATTTCCCATACTGCACCTCATAAATCTACCAGATTCCCATAATGTATCCATAGATCTACCAGAAACCTTGGCATTTCCCATCATTCCGCCTTCATTTACCCATCACTTGACCCATCGACCCGTGCCTTCCAAGCCACGTGAGGCATGTCTCCACCGCTGGGGCGCCATGTAAGCGATGTAGCCAACTCCGGGGACGGATCTTCAGCCAGGCCTCTGTTCTGGGATCATGGGGATGTTCTGTATGGGCTGTATGGGAAAAGAGATTTTTTTGGGGCTATTATGGGGAGATTATGGGATTTATATGGATTTGTATGGATTTATATGGATTTATATGGATTTATGATTTATGGGAATATGAAAAGGCGATATTGATGGAAGTATGATAGAGATACTTTATGGGATATTCTGGAATATTATGGGGATACGATGGGAATTTCATGGAGATACCCTCTGGCAATTTAACCTAGCTATTGAACATCATCCTTCTTGATAGGTGAGTCGTCTATAAACAGGCAACTTTCTAATGGTCATGTTAAATTGTCGGATGGTAAGTGATATAGCTGCAGCTCAGCTAATCAACAACATAACGTAATACATGGAATTCTCGCATTTTTGCTAGATATAACCTAACTAAGCAACAATACATTATATTTGGGTTTTGTGTCTGAAGATGAGGTTTACCACCATTAAATTGCGATTTCAGGGGAACATGAGGTGTCAAACCATTGGCTTTTGGGGTGCCCTAGTTTCGAACAATCTCAACGAAACCAATCAACTTAAGCGATAACACTTGAGAACTATCCAATTAGTCATGTCACATTTTGTTGGGGCACCCCGGAATTTGCTGTAGCCAATTTTGGAGTGTCCAATTTTTTATCCTCATCCAGACTTGGCACGGACTATACCACGTGGTGGACTTTTGCTGGTTCTTCATTTTTTGGACTTCCATTCCTGGTTGACTTCATTTTCTCTGCAGGTCTTGGCTTTGACACTGGACCACTTGTCACGGATCATGGCCTCCGAAGAAAAACCGCAAGAGGTTTGTTGTTCCACCAAGAAATATCTAAGAATCCTGGCCGAACAACACCAAAACAGTCAAGTATCATAAATCGAAATATACTGTACATATATATATATATATAACTTCCGAATAAGTCATGACACAAGCCAAGCCTACACAAACACATGCGCTTGTCAGAAAATAAGGTCAATTTTCCCCAAATCCAATGGTTCATTTTTCCATTCAAAAGCCTGTTTTCCCTCTAAAATCGCCATAGAAATAACCATTGGATTTGATACAAACATTTTTATGGCGATTTTATGTTAATTCCACTCGAAAGTAATGTCGATTTTTGTGGTAAATCTACATGACTTTGGAAGAAATCCACAGCGATGCACCTTCTGGGCGGCTTCTTGACGTTCCTCCGGGGAACGGAAGGTGAACTGTTGGAAGCTGAACTTCAAATGGAAGACCTGCCATGGGGCCGGGCCAGCGGCTTCGCCGCTGAACATGGACATGTCACAAGGAATTTCATGGGGGTTAAACTGGTGAAATTTGATAGCTTAACAATGGGAGACAATGGGGTTAGTTTATAATAGTTGATTTATGAGAGATAAGTAAGCTGGTAAAGAAAGTTCACTAGGTGAATTGCATTATCTTATTGTAGATGCATCGAACGAGTTAAGTCATGAGCCCGTGGCCAGCACCAAACTCTAACTACCATAGATTTGGGATGGGGGCATTAAGGAACAGAAATGGCCTATCCGGTATGCAAGCAATGATCATTAGCCATAACTGCAAGGTTTTGCTCTACAGAATTTTCCTACTGAATTGTTTTCCTTCTTTATTGGATCCTTGCATCCTGCAAGTGCGTGTTTGCAATCTAGTGTCTCTCTCTCTCTCTCTCTTGTATTCCTAACAAATCGCAGATTTCAGGTGACTTGTGCGTGATTAAGCAACTAAAAAGTGCAAACAGTGAATGCCGATGGCGCCGACATCCGTTTGGACAAGCATGTAGGTTGGTTGAAAGTAAGGGGCCCCAAAATTTAGCCAAAACGGTCATGTGCAGCTTCTGGTTTCCCAGAGAGGAAGTCGATCCGGCTAGGTTCACCCATGGCAAAAAATATTGAAATTGGAATCCATTGGTCCCAAGTTTGGAGCACCCAAACTTCGAAATTCCATGGAATTCGCCCCAGAAAAGTTTGCTCCACACCCAGCATCAGCCGGTGATTGCAGTCGGGTGGCACTTTGTGCTACGGTCCACAGCCTAGCGATGCGTTGAATTGGAGATGTTCGGGTGAGGGTTTTGATATGAAGGTGGCCAACCCCCCAATCCATGGTTCCTGGTTGGCCATTTTCCCTATTAAAATTGCCATACATTGGAGGTGCATCACCCATTTTCAGACAAAATTGTGCGTTTTGTGACAATTAAACATGGTTTACCGGAAAATCTCTCATTTACTTCGATGATTTTCTGCTGAAAACATATTAAATCATATTAAAGCCTTATTGATATAGGCGTTTCCACCATGCCATGTTGATCACCAAAGCGTACCTAGTGGCCGTCCAGGATTCCCCAAGGGCCGCCCACGTCAACTGCTGCCCCAGCGGCTGATTGTCCAGCTCCACCAGAAAAGCCAGGGCCAAGCTGTTGAAGATTGCATCCTGAAATCGCTGACACCGAAGGACATACCCCTGTCCTTCCAACTGGAACTTAGATCAAGGATACCCTCTCTAGTACTAGGGATTAGGAAAATACCTTAGTACCAGTAATCATGTTCAAGTGTCATCTTTCATGAAAACATCACATACCTAGGATTGGAAGAAAAAAATGGTTTGGAGTTTGAATGGTCTGGGGTTTGAATAGTTACGGATGGATACGTCTACGTCAAAATGATGGGTTATATAAGATGAAGCCATCAGAAAATTTAGATAGAACTCATATAGTTAAAAATGATCCACATACAATATTAATTATCATATTAGAAACCCGTATGTAACTCAAACTCAAAAAAATGGCCTGGAATCCAGATCCACATATTAATTGAGGGCTAGGTCTTAGTTTGAACCAGGAATCTGCTTCGGATAGGATATGAGACTGACAATTTTGGGAACGCAAAATGATATGCGGCAATCTTTCCGTTTTATTGTAAATCTGACTGGATTATACTATCAGTCTGCAAAACTATTACCCTCTGGTAATCGAACATCGCAATGGAAAATCTCTCATTTATGGAAGTTTTATGATGTTTTAAACATTAAAACCTCCATGAATAGGGGATTTCCCATTGTCATGTTTCATTACCGGACAATATATAAGGATGACTCTGCTTACAGCTTAAAAATGGGTCAACTACTTCCCCCCCAGCCTAATGGCCAATTGTGGGCTATTTCCCATTTCTGCTTGCAGCCCCTCCCATGTTTGCTGCCAACCAGTTATAAGTTGGTTTGTATCTTCATTTTATCTACCATAAAACCTTTAAAATCTAGTTACAAACCAACTGTGCTAAGGTTTGGCGGCTCCACGGAAGTAGGGATACTTCCATCATCCCATTTAGTCCCTATATTTGATGGCCAATTAATTCATATATATATGTATATATATATATATGTATTTATGATATCTCTATATAACAGCTGTCAGTTTTAAAAAATAAAAACTATATGCGCCACTATTTCAGCAGGAGTTTACTTTTCTATTTTTTTTGGGGTTTACCATCTATTCCTATAGGATTTGAACCAAAACAGACCTCCGGGAAACCACCCGACCTGCACGGAGGAGCAGCCCAAAACGATACTGACGGAGTCGACCAGCACCTGTCTGGAGGTGGGAACTGGGCCAAGAATTCACTTCAAATCTTTCTGGGGATTAGGTCAACGTGACAAGCTGGGAAATCCCCAGATTTTTCTGGAGGCTTCCATAGGGAATTCATCGAACTAATGGTGCGGTGGATGTTCCAGCAAGCTATGTTTGCCCGGAGGGTACCCACATGGATCGGAAGCATTTTAGCAGGAGATTGGGTTCCAAACCAACAAAATGGGATAAAATGGGGAGTGATTGAGCCAAAGAAACATGGATTTGAATGGGAATAAATAACGATTGCAGCCACAGAAAATGGGAAGAGGCATTGATCAACGTTAAATTTTTGCCAAGTACCACTTGGAAATTTTTGTTGCCAGGTTTTTTCCACTGAAGGTTTTTTGCCCTCAAAAACCTCACAGGTGCTGCTAAGCTTCGATGTAGCCGATGCAAAACTTCAGGCCCTCGCTGATGAACCCGATGGGGCCCACAAACCTGGAGAGATTTCTGGGTCTTTCGACAAAAAAAACACATTTGGTAGATATTTCAAGGGTTGAAAACACCTGGAAAGGGTTGCATGGAAAGCTTTTGCAGTGGAAGGTTTCTGTTTTCGTTGGTGAAGTCTAAGCTGGGAAATAGGCATTCAGCGCCAGCAAATCCCATCAAGAATCCACCTGAGAGATCATCCCCCTGAACATGGGGTGAAGGCAACATTGATTTGGAAAAACTCCCAACACTGAGTGTGGAACACGCAAGTATGGTTCAAAAGCAAGGAACACAGGGCACAACTACCATTAACAGTTGATAACCATTGATGAGCATTGATACATATTCATAACCATTAATATCAATTAACATCTATTAAAAACCATCAATAACCATAAAATTCCGTCAATAACTATTATATAGTACAGTAACCATAAGGAACCGTTAGGACCATGGGATAACTAATTAGCACTCCAGCTATTTTAGCAATCGAAGCTTAAACATGGTCCGTAAGCAAGGCTGAAACCAAACATTTTTCAATACGTTGTTCTTCTGGAAGGCGTATCTATCATTGGATTGGTTTGCGGGAAATCCTTAAGCGAACCACCCCTTTTTTTAATGGAAAAAAACCATGGTTTCCGGTTAAGATTTTCCCTGAAACACCAATTCAATGATAATACTATCACACTGACATGTCATGACATGTATTAACTACTCATGTTGCACCGTATGCCACCGTATGCCATCGTATGCCTTCATACAGTCTTAAAAGACCGAGGTCTTAACCCATAATCATCCCCCAATCTGGCCCCCAAAAACCAAGTGTTTCAATTTCCAAGGCTTTCCCCCACCCAGAATTCCACCTCTTTTTTCCCCTCATATATGGAGTTAATAACTATTAATCCGCCGACCCCTGCCTAGCTTTGGCCTAGGCGGGGCGGCGCCCGGGATCACCGCAGGTGTGCAGCTGTGGCCTGCTAGAATCACTAGGCCTGCCTCAGCTCACCTCTCTGGCCCTTCCAAGCTGCCTGGGCATGTATCTTTAAGGCGTTTCGAAACTGCTAAGCTGCCTGGTCAATATCTTTTGCCTCACGTCTCTGGCCTGCTACGGCCTCCTTGCCTCACTCCAGCCTTCCAAGCTGCCTGGTCATGTATCTTTGAGGGGTTTCGAAACTGCTACGTGGCACGTTTAGCCAGGCTTGAAAAGCCTTAAAGCCACAAAAACCTCAAACAGCTCCAGCCTTCCAAGCTGCTTGGGCATGTATCTTTAAGGGGTTTCGAAACTGCTACGTGGCACGTTTTAGCCAGGCTTGGAAAGCCTTAAAACACCAAAAACCTCAAACAGTGTAAAACTAGCCTGCTTGTGTCAGCACGAGCCTGCATCTGTCGATGGTCCCCCTGCTTCAGCCGCCCAACTGGGTCTATTTTGGGTCTATTATACGTCACAGCCCTTGCCTCACCTCACCGCTCTGGCCCCTCCAAGCTGCCTGGGCATGTATCTTTAAGGCGTTTCGAAACTGCTAAGCTGCCTGGTCATGTATCTTTTGCGTCACGTCTCTGGCCTGCTACGGCCTCCTTGCTTCACTCCAGCCTTCCAAGCTGCCTGGTCCTGTATCTTTAAGGGGTTTCGAAACTGCTACGTGGCACGTTTTAGCCAGGCTTGAAAAGCCTTAAAACCCCAAAAACCTCAAACAGTGTAAAACTAGCCCGCTTGTGTCAGCACGAGCCTGCATCTGTCGACGGCCGTCCTGCTTCAGC
>Ga0126342_10022544_pt1 | contig 10382 bp, 12 predicted proteins | sample Cyp1metagenome_FD_92528 | JGI IMG/M metagenome (GOLD analysis project Ga0126342, IMG submission 92528) | Coral microbial communities from Lord Howe Island, Old Settlement Bay, Australia - Cyphastrea 1 metagenome | ecosystem: Host-associated > Invertebrates > Cnidaria > Coral ...
AAAGCCGGCCCAGGGACGACCATAAGACCCGTAGGTCGCCAACCTACAGCCCCAAAGCCGGCCTAGGAACCACCATGAGACCCGTAGGTTGCCAACCTACAGCCCCAAACGTGGCAACCTACAGCCCCAAAGCCGGCCCACCAACCACCATAAGACCCATAGGCTGCCAAAACCTACAGCCCCAAACCGGGCCCACCAACCACCATAAGACCCGTAGGTTGGCAACCTACAGCCCTAAAGCCGACCCAGCAACCTATATATGACCCGTAGGTCACCAACCTACAGCCCTAAAGGCGGTCCAACACCCACCATGACAGCCCTCAAGCCAACCCAGCAAGCACGATAAGGCCCGTAGGTCGCCAACCTACAGCCCTACAGCCGGGCCAACAACCACCATAACAGCAGTAAGGGCGGCCCAGCAACCACCATAAGACCCGTAGGTCGCCAACCTACAGCCCTAAAGGCCCATAACAGCCCTAAAGCCGGCCGAACAACCACCATAAGATCCGTAGGTCGCCAGCCTACAGCCCTAAAGCCGGCCCAGCAACCACCATATGACCCGTGGTCGCCAACCTACAGCCCTAAAGCAAGGCGTAACAACCACCATAACAGCCCTAAAGGCGGCCCAGCAACCACCATAAGACCCGTAGGTTGCCAACCTACAGCCCTGAAGCCGGCCTCGCAACCACCATATGACTCGTAGGTCGCCAACCTACAGCCCTAAAGATCCTAAAGGTAGCCCAACAACCACCATAACAGCCCTACAGGCGGCCCAGCAACCAACATAAGACCCGTAGGTCGCCAACCTACAGCCCCAAAGTCAGCCCAACAACCACCATATGACCCGCAGGTTGCCAACCTACAGCCCTAAAGGCGGCCCAGCAAGCACCGTAAGACCCCTAGGTCGCCAACCTACAGCCCTAAAGGCGGCCCAGCAACCATCATAAGACCCGTATAGGTCGCCAACCTACAACCCTACAGCTGGTCCAACAACCACCATAACAACCTTAAAGGCGGCCCAGCAACCAACAAAGACCCGTAGGTTGCCAACCTACAGCCGTAAATACAGCCCAGCAACCACCATAAGACCCGTAGGTCGCCAACCTACAGCCCAGAGCCGGCCCAGCAACCACCATCAACCACCATAACAGCCCTAAGCCCTAAAGCCGGTTGAACAACCACCATATGACCCGTAGGTCGCCAGCCTACAGCCCTACAGCCGGCCCAACCAATATATGACCCGTAGGTCGCCAACCTACAGCCCTAAAGGCGGCCCAACAACCACCATAACAGCCCTAAAGGCGGCCCAGCAACCACCATAAGATCCGTAGGTCGCCAACCTAGAGCCTTAAAGCCGACCCAGCAACCACCATATGACCCGTAGGTCGCCAACCTACAGCCCTAAAGGCGGCCTAACAACCACCATAACAGCTAAAGGCGGCCCAGCAACCACCATAAGACCCGTAGGTCGCCAACCTACAGCCGTAAAGGCAGGCCAGCAACCAACATAAGACCCGTAGGTCGCCAACCTACAGCCCAGAGCCGGCCCAGCAACCAACATAACAGCCCTAAAGCCGGCCGAACAACCACCATATGACCCGTAGGTCGCCAACCTACAGCCCTAAAGCCGGCCCAGGAACCATATGACCCGTAGGTTGCCAACCTACAGCCCTAAAGGCGGCCCAACAACCACCATAACAGCCCTAAAGGCGGCCCAGCAACCACCATAAGACCCGTAGGTCGCCAACCTACAGCCCCAAAGCCGGCCCAGGGACCACCATAAGACCCGTAGGTCGCCAACCTACAGCCCCAAACCCGGCCCACCAACCACCAAAAGACCCGTAGGTTGCCAACCTACAGCCCCAAAGCCGGCCTAGGAACCACCATGAGGCCCGTAGGTTGCCAACCTACAGCCCCGAACCCAGCCCACCAACAACCATAAGACTTGTAGGTTGCCAACCTACAGCCCCAAACGTGGCAACCTACAGCCCCAAGCCCGGCCCAGCAACCACCATAATACCCATAGATTGCCAACCTACAGCCACAAACCCGGCCCACCAACCACCATAAGATCTACGGGAATGTATGGTACCTGCAAAGTTGGGACCCCCACATAGGAGGTCTATGGATCTTGCTCCAAAAGCATGGGAGGTCTGTGGATCTTGCCCCAAAACATCCAAAAGCTAGCCAATGAATATTTCCGGCTGCTACCATTTGTTGTCAACCTTTATTTCACCAGATCGTTTCTGATAGGTTTTTCCTGTTTTGCTTGCTGGGTCCTTGTGTAACTGTGACAGATCTTGGGCAATTGTGTTGGCCAATTAATAATTAAGAGCTAAAAATGATCACTGGGGGAACCATGTGCCTGTGCTGCTCAAGAATGGCAGCATGATGACTTATGTTTTTGAGGGGCATGGCAAATGCCCACCGGGGCAACTGTATGTCCCTCCGCGAGATGGTGTGCTGTTGTGGCAAGTCAAGCACTTGAAGCAATGCTTGTGGCCTGGTCCGAGGATACTCCGGTGGGTCTTTGGTAGCGTTCTGTTGTGAATATTCTTGTGGGCACTGCTTTGATAAATTCGTACTGCCTCGCGCTTTCATTTGCTTTGATTCTTACCTGACAAAAAAAACATCGACCAAGGAAAATGCAATCCATTTTAGAATCCAAGACGAAGTCATTGATTGATCATTTCCGATTTTTGTTTGGAAACCTGCCAATGCCAGCCTTGGTCCATGCAGCTGACTCAGCTGACGAGACCGCGGGGCGACAACGTGCCAAATTGGATGCTTACACTGTTGAGAGTGACTTGCCCTTTCTCAGCTCAGCCCATATGGAAATGCGGTTAGTGCTCGCTCTGCTGTGTGTTCTCATCCGCCTTCAAACTGTGATGGAGAATCCAGGGTATGAGAGAAAGTTTCAAGCAGCTCAGGTATTGAGAGATTTGGTCGATGGTCTGATAGAAGAATTATCAACCCCAGTTGATGCAGTCGGATTCAGAGGTATATGCTGGGGCAACCAGATCCTTCCTTTGAAAGATGGCAAGCTGCAGCAAGTTCTCAGATCTCGTTTGGTACACTGCGGCGGGTGGGGTGAATTCCAAGCGTGGTGGGTTGCTGTGGTCACGGGGGAGTTGGAATTACCTTCAACGGTCGTGACCAGTCCTGCCACTCATCTTGTTTCATTCTTTCCGATAGAATGTGGTTGACCCGCAAAGGCATGACATAACAATTCCATTTCCTAAAATGCTACAGGTACAAGGCGGTGGCCCCTGAGTTATAAGTTTGTTTATAACACCCATTAACTATAGATATGTCCCCTATGATTCCTGGTTATTGTAGTTATAAGTTATAATAAGTTAAAACCAACATAGTTAACTATGGGGCACAACCTTGCATCCAACCCGGCCACATGAATCACACAAAGTGTTTCTTTTAAACATTTGTCCTGTAACACTTCTTCATGAGCAAAGGATGACACCCCACGATTGTAAATAAAACGGGCGTATGATAACAAAGTTTTCACGGAGTTTGCACAGACAAAAAACACATGTATGGTCCGGTCATCAATGTGAAACATTCCGTTTGGAGGTTGAACAAGCAACACTGGGCGAGTTCATTGCCGGCATCTTTTTGCATGGGCGCAGTGATGATTTGCTTGGTGTTGGGCGCGCTATGCTTAACCAGTGGATGGACTTTGTGAGTGCTCAGCTGCATCTGCCTACACGTGATGGTGTCCAAATTTTCCCCGGCAATGTTGAAAATTGCCGCGACTTGTGTGGGGCTGGTTACTATGATTGGGTTCTGCAACAAGTTCTCGATGCTCCCAAGAGATTTGCTTCGGCATTCATTGTTTTCCTGTTGCGCCCTTCACCCTATATAAAGCTACACCGGTCAAAACTTTACGCATAAGATGTTAAAAGAATTTTTTTTAAACTCGCATCGCCAAAATTTGAGGGTCACTTTTCCACGGTGGAAAAGGCCATGCGAAAACGGGATTCTAGAGCACCTCAGTTCTACAAGGCACCTCGGGCTCCAAAAAAAAACCATTGTGATTACAAATGAAGTTTGGTTTCCAATGGAATTTGCTGTGCTCATGTTGCGTGTTCAAAAACTCTTCATTTACAAGCCCTTGAGTTGGACAACTCCCCTGAAAGGTGTTTGCTTCTACATACAAAGCACGCGGCACTGAAGAAATGCATGGATGCAAATGCTTGCAGGCCCGCAATGCAAAACATTTGACAAGCATGTGGTTCCAAAAATCACCCCGAAATCTATTTCATTGATTTAATCCCAACCCATCTTGGCGCAATGAGAGAGAGTGAGTGAGTGGGTGAGTGAGTGAGTGAGTGAGTGAGGGAGGTGCTGTGGGACGCGGGCCTCGTCGGCAACCTGAAAAGTGACATCGTGACGGTGGTCAACGGTGATCGGGGGGTTGCTGCCATGTGCTTCCCCCAGGCCGGTGCAGTGGACTGTGGTGAATCAGATTGTGTAGTAGATTGTTGGAACTTCAGTTGAACTTATTGTTGCCCTAGTCGCGTTGATTTGGGGATAGCAGGGACGAATCTAGTTTTCAAACCAAGCAAAATCTTGGGTCTCACATCCGCGCGGTTGCATTTTTGCAGTGTTTTTGCCTCAACGCAGCTGCTGACTAAGTGGTTTGTAGCCCACGTCCGGAGTTGCTGAACTCATGTTTAGCCACAGACCGGGCCGGGGCTGTGGAAATACGGCTGGCTTTGCTGCTACGTTTTGCTGGCATGTGGAGACAATGCGCTGTCTTTGCCGTCTAATAGGACTTGACCTTCTGCAGGACACCGGGCTTTCTTTTTATGTTTCTAAATTTGTAACCCTGGTGTTACTTCAATCAGTTTCACTTGAAACCTGTAGCTTCAAAAAGAAATCAATAATGTCAACCCCGGATGAAAAAACACTGCCATTAATTGGGGTGGTTATCCCTAGTTATCCCCAACATAGTCATACCTGAATATTAAAAATGCTACCCATCCCTAAGATGTATTAAGGGTTTGCAAATCCTGGGTCAACATAAAGGGTACCCTCCGATAACTAACCCCCTTTTAATTGTAGATGATTTTCCCTTTGACATTTCCACGTCTGATTACCGAAGCGTATGTGACATGCCTGGCCATGCAGTGGGGCAGGAAAGTGCACTAGCAACCGCGCACTATGTGTCTTCACATTGCTCCGGCATTGGGCCTGACCGGCTCATCATGGACCAATTTTTCCGATCTGCGTTACGATGGTTGAACCTGCCATTCCGCACACGTTTCTTTCACCATTGGCAAGTTGAAACTTGACTTTGCTTTTCCGATTTCGGAATCAGCTTTGGAGAGTCTCACAGGCCTCTAGGGCTCAAATCTTATTTCTCAAATCTGACAATGATTGACTTAGCCCCGATTTGGGAATTTGGCTGCCATTGCTCCTTAGGACAATGACAAATCGTGCAGAGATGTGCTCATTTCCCAATGTGACGGTGATGACCAACATGTGGGCGGAGATCTTTTAGAACATGTCCATATGGACCTCCTCCCAGAAGACATTAGCTCTTGGTGCCTCTGGACGAAAATCTGTAAATTTCTGATGGCACCAGTTCTTCCGTTCATGTGGTGCTACCGGCATCAGCGCTACTGTTTCTTCAATCCATGCGATGTTGACAACTCGGGATTTCCGCGCGTAGACTACAGCCCAGCCGGCTCCCAACTTGGATGCCATGGGCCTACCTTTATAGTCCTGCTGGCTCTTCTGGCATGGCACCGCTGTCATAGAACAAAAATCGTATGCTTAGAAAATGTTGCTGAATTTCCAGTGAGCATCGTGCGGTCTTTGATGGAAGATTTGTACGTTGTTGAGGAGTATTATGTGACACCGGAAGATGCTGGTTGTGAATACATATCACGAATGAGGGTGTTCATGCTGCTTTGCTTGAAAGGACAGGGCTTTCCTATATATGTTCTTTCTCAAAGCCAAACCAAGCTTCCGATTTTTTGTTCACACCACCACCCTACCGCAGAACTCCGTTCCATTGAGTCTACAGCCAGACTTTGATTCATGAAGGAATGAATGAATCACGTATCCCTAGTTGCGATGTTGTGTGTCTACCCCTACGTTTTCGAATACTCTTTTGCAACTTGACTGATCAGTTTCCCCTGAACAGGACATGTTTCTCATGTCTTTGACATACGGTTTGCTTTGGACCAAGTGAGCAGTGCAGTGCGGCAAGCGCGGCACCTGTGCTGTGATTCCGTTCAAGCAGGTGACTGCTTACTTGCTTCGCCGTATGAGGTTCGGGAAGCTGAAGCACAGTTGGCTACTGTTCCTTGCTGACTGATTCCTTTTGAAAACTTATTTAGGAACCTTCTTTCAACCATTTTGCTTGTGCCTTTAATTTGCCACCAAGAGTTTTTGGGAATATCTGACGAGGCTTGTTCAAGTGATTCAGAGGAAGCCAATCCTAGGCTCGAAAGATTGCCTTACGACCGCCATCCCCAACGACCTTCTACAATTCTTTTAAGTATCTCCTCACTGAACATGAACTTCGACGGTTGGACGGGTATGAGAGGGCATGGTATGAGAGGTATGGACATCATGCCCATCAGAACCGCCATGCTTTTTTTCATCTAGGTGATGACCCCACTGCCAGACGTTGCTGGACAGGCAATGCATCGTTTTGTTTTCCTTCGTTGAGAAAGTCCATGGGCTTGATTTGGCACGCCCAATCACAAACAATTTTAGTTGGGAAAGAACGCCTCACTTTGTTGGGTTGGCCGCTTTTCCCATGCTTAGCTGGTGCAGCTAGGCTTGATACAGAAATATCAGTGAAGGCGCCCAAGCACAATTCACTGAACAGATTTGCTGGTAATGCCTACCATGTCAGCGGGTATGGAATGTGGCTCATGGTGTGCCTCGCATGCCTTCGCCTCGAGAACTAACAGCGCACGGGATATTGCGAAAAATTGCGAACAATGTTGGGCGAATTTGCATGACTGAAGAAAGCAAAGGCTTTCTAAATCATTTTCTCATTCTCATTCGCTCTCCTTCTTATATTGCTGCCCATTTCCAATCAAACTGTTTAGGTGGATAGAAGCCTTTAGACGCTGGTTGTTAATTAGTAGTTGGGCTAGGGAGTTAGCTCTTCTGCTATGGCAGTGCCTCCAGGGCTGTTTATGTTCCCCCCGGCCAGCCGCCTTCCGGCCCCCCTAAAGCACCAGGGCGCACCCCGCCACCAGCAACGCTGCCTCCCACCATCCCAGCAGCACCGGGAGCAGCGCCTCCCGTAGCACTGGTACATCAGACAGGCATGATGTTTCCTCCAGGGGTTCCTCACGCCGCTGCAGCGTTGGCGACAGCCCCGCCGCAACCATCTGGGCGCGCAAGGATGCAGCCAGGAGCCATTGTCAAACCTACATTGTAATGTGCGGTTTGGCACGGCAAGGGGAAAGAAGTGAAAGGATAGGATGGTAAACACACGGTAATCAGCGCATTCCCCCAATATTATGAATTCATAAGGTGCTGACACAAAGCCCTAAACACATATGGTTCAGCAAACACGGGAGTAGCAAGCATAGCTCTTTATGGTGCCTATGTCATGTCTGGCTAGATTCTAAGATGCTATTTATTGTTTGTACATTCATTGATGGATACTTGTACTAGAGAAATTGTCTCTTGACATGCATTGCGCATACAAAGACACGCGGCATGCATGCCAGATGCAACTGGCCAAAAAGATAAGGTTCAGTTACAATGTCTACCAATAAGTACGCAAGTAGGCAACACCCAAGTAGGCACACGCGCGCATACTTACTGACACGCACACACACACAGAGCATCTAAGTCTATGGGGGGTCGGCAGTGCTGCTGCTTTCTTTAAACAACTTTTGGGTCTGTCAGGAGGGCCCGGCACACGTGGCCGAGATCCAACGTCGACGAAGGCCAAAGCTGTGACCGGGGAGAACTTCCCTCCCAAGGTTTGCAGGATGGAGGACTTGGCGCTGGAAGATTTGAAAATGGTTCTCTTCCAGATGGACAGGTTGCAGTGTAATCTGAAGCCGTTGGAAAAGTTGACGCTGGATGAGCACATCATGCTGTTTGAGTATGCAATGGGGTGTGAGCGCACAGAATCCCTTGGTGGTATTCGGAACCGTGGGGCTCTCAGTCTTTTGAAAAGTGGGTTGTCAGGAGACAAAGTTGGACGTTCGGAAAATCCAGTAGGACTCTGCAAGCTTCCCCAAAGCCCGCAATGCAAATTAAAGAAATTCCAGCGCCATCGCTGAGGCGCGAAGTGGCGCGAGCATATGGCATCGGAGCATGAGCGTCGCAAAATCAGTTTGGAAGAGCACATTGACAGGCCCGTGTCCAAGATCCTTGAGATTATGCGCGCCAGGCGTGCAGAGGCAATTGCAGCTGCAGCTGCCCAAGTCCCAGCCCTCCACACAACCCCGGATGGACAGTCGCAAGCTCTTTCTGCGGGCGGGAGAACGAAATGGATGCCAGCTGGAAGTACATGGGCTATTGGCCAAGTGCATGACTCTCAGAATTTGATGGTCAAACATTGGGCAACCATGGCCAACCATTCGCAGTATATTCCATTACTTTATGGGCCTCTGATGGAAACAGTTGTTGAATCTTCACTTTTTTGGTGGCAGTCATTGCATCATCGCTGCTAACCTCATGTTTTCCTGAGCAGGTCCCTAGCCTATAGCACGTTAATTTTCTCCAAGGCCAACTGGGGAGTATTTTGTGAGCGATGGAAGCACCACCAGCATGTGGGTAACCGATTTCAGTCGAGATGCTCCAGCGTCTTCGGCCCCGCCGCATGAACCTACTCCAGTGGTACCGCGTCCACCGTCTGAGAATGGTTCTGTCGAAACTTGGTTTCGCTCAACCGACAAGTCAGGTTTGATTTCCACCATTCCAAGGCTTTAATCTACGATGACAGGGAGCGATGGCACCTAGCCAACCAGCCAACAAGTAACAAGAAGATCCATATTTATTAGTGATTAGTGCAAAAATATTGATACATACATACATACATACATACATATATATATATATACATATGTTATGGTCTGCTTAAGCTCAAGCCCTTCTATTTGATTTTCTGACGCCACTTCGCGACTTCAGGCCCCGTCTTTGCGTTCAGATGGCAAGTCAACTGTGAAGTCAGGCGCCCCTACTGAACGGAATGAAGGTGATGTGCCCATGTCGCCTGAACCCGAAGATGATGAGATGGGAGCGGAGGAGAATCCAGCATGCATTATTAAACTATAGATGCGCGATAGCTCGCAGCTCAAATAACTTTTCTATGTTGTGGAGATCGCCTTGGATGTTTGTATACTGGGCCCGCCATGCAGTGCAGTAGTTTCTAGTCGTTTGAATTTTTGGTGTGCGATGTCTTCCTTTTCCTTGGTTGGCAGGACCCTGTTCCTGAGCCAGATCCTGAGCCAGTGATTAAGTTGATGCAGTCCACCAAGAATGGGCGATGGTATGTTTGGCACAAGGAACTCCAGAAGTCAGCATGGCTCCCTGCCCGTCAGAATGCAGTGTGGGAAGTCATGGAAGATCCTTCTTGTGGTGAGCTGTATCTTAAAGACCATGGTTCTTCTGCTGGCGCTGGTGTGCTTTGGGTCGCTAAGCTTCAAAACTGTTGATATATATATATATATATGGAGGGTGTGTTATCAGATAGACCCCGATTCACCAATTTTTGGTGGGTGCCACAATTTGAAAAACATTCAAGAACCTAAGTCCATAACATTTTATGTCACGTGATCATGTCCACGCCGCAGTTTTTGCAGGAAGACCATTCGCATCTAGTAACTTCAAAAATGCCTTCGAGGCCCGCATGAAATAGGTGCAACCCTAGGGTCAGGATGACATAGCTTGGCAGCTGCTTAGATTTGTCACCAGTCAATGGCCTTGCCTAGCTTCAGTCCAAGGTGGACAAGCTTTTCGGCAAGCACACCGTGAGCGAGAACGCATCCACTGCGCCTTCGGCATCCACCCGTGCTCCAACTACAGCCCCACCACCGAGCCCTGCTGAGACCATTTCAACAGCTGCTGACCCAAATGGCCCAAACACCCTTACGACATCCGAGGTGTCTGGGTTCATTGTTTTGGTCCCAATATTGCGGGCGTTGTTTTGCGCTTTACTTTTGTGGACAGGTCAGCCTACACCCTGCACCATGCTGATTGATCATATATGGACTTTGAAAGTCATGCCAGTCAATACCCACACATGCTTATCTGATTTTTTTTTGCAATTTTAAAAGGATATACTTCTCTCCCTCTCTCTCTCTCTCTCTCTCTCGCTCTTCTCGCTCCCTCTCTCTCTCGCTCTTCTCGCTCTTCTCGCTCTTCTCGCTCTTCTC
>Ga0126342_10022545_pt1 | contig 10381 bp, 6 predicted proteins | sample Cyp1metagenome_FD_92528 | JGI IMG/M metagenome (GOLD analysis project Ga0126342, IMG submission 92528) | Coral microbial communities from Lord Howe Island, Old Settlement Bay, Australia - Cyphastrea 1 metagenome | ecosystem: Host-associated > Invertebrates > Cnidaria > Coral ...
AAGATATGCCAGATAGAATGCCAGATCGAATGCCAGAAAATATGTCAGATAGAATGCCAGAAGATTTGCCAGTAACAAAATGTATAAATGTCATGGTGGGGATTACACGAAGTAAAGTAATTTTTTTGTCAGTGCACCAGTAGATATACTTTTGGAACAGATTCCGTTTTCAAGTTTTCTTCTCAAATGTATTCAAATGTAACAACATCTTTTTCAGCTAAATTTGGCGAACAAAATAAATGTCTTTCACAACACTTCAAGCTCAGTATGTGAACCTATCTTACCTGGGTGCATGGGATGTTTTTTTGAAACCCAGTCATATGTGGAGCGAGGGGGACCTGGATGACAGAATCAGGTTACCATGCATCAACAAAGCATGGGTGACTTACGAGTCGGACTGATGGCTGACTTAGCCTCTGGTGGTTTAATGGTGGTTTAATGGTGGTTTAATGGTGGTTTAATGGGATTTAATAGGATTTAATGGAGATACCCTCTGGTAAACAGCCACATAACTATGGAAAGATCCACCTTTTTATAGCTGGGTACATCCACTATTTCGACTGGGCCATTTTCAATGTCGCAAACTGTAAACGTTTACCACGCCGGGTAATTTTCGACTATAAATAGCTCTTGCAATCCCTGGCACATCCAAGTCTGGGTAAACGGACGGGTGGACACTCCTATCGAATCAGTGGTAAATCAGAGACCTCTTCATGCGTTCACTCAATGACTGTATATTTAGGATGTAATTTACACGTAATTTACACACAAATTATATAGATTATATTAGGTTATTATCCTGTGGCCAACTGGAATCTATATCCAAGTTGGCTAATGCGTAAATTTTGCCATCAATTTGGCAGACTTCCAAATTCTTAGGATGCTCTAAAGGATGTGGCAGGAAATTCTGTTGGGAAACCTCTCAAACCGCTGGTGAATCATAATTTTCCAATTCACAGATGACCAGAACTTGGGAGTATAACAAGCATTTTCAGACATAGCCATGACTAAAATGGCAATTTCATCCTTGTTCCCTCAGGTCTTGACTCTTGATGGCTAAACTGGCAGCCAGTTGTGATCCTTACCCAGACAACATGAGGCAAACCATCCAAACTAAGGCTTCAGTTGGGTTCTCCAGCTAATGTAATATCCTATATATTCTATATTATTTGTATATTATTTGTATAAAACATATATCAAAGGCATTTAAAAATTTATGTTTTTCGATGTTTTTCCACTGCCACAGCCACTATTCCTTTAACGGTCGAAACCGGGCGCTTCTCCCCACGTCGAAGAGGCGCTGCAGCTCTTTCTGCGCGGCGAACGCTTGGTGGCGCTGCGGAGGCTGTTGAGAGCCAATGAGGAGCGACGGCAGCTGCAGGTGGGGAAAGGAATCAACAGCTTCAGATTTTTGAAAAAAGACTGTACTGTTTTGAAAAAAATCTTTTTTATGGAATGGGATTTGGGTTATATATATATTATATATATATTATAACATATAACCAGCAATATGGGAAGTTAATGGAAGTTATATGTATATAACTTGGTAGATGGGGAAAAGAGCTCCGTGTTGCTTCCTGGTCAGGTGCAACGCCTCGTTGCTGCCTGGAGGGGATCATTGGCCTTGAAACCGTGGGTGGCGAAGTGGAAGGAGCTGTGACTTGGATGAGTTGGATGGTGGTTATACCGTGATGGTTTAATGGTGGTTTAATGGTGGTTTAATGGGATTATAATGGGATTATAATGGGATTTAATGGGATTTAGATGGTATGTAAGCATCAACTTTAGGGACTTCATGGGATTTAGATGGATTTAGATGTTTTTTTTTTTAAATGAGATTGAATGGGATTGATAGAATGGATGACTTGGACTTGGACAAAAAAAATGAGGTTTTGAAGCCAGAAAAACTGAGGTTTTGAAGGGCTTGATGTATCTCCAGATGGGTTTAATTAAGTACAGAACATAGGGGTGTAGAAACCCAGACCCACTGGGAGTTTTTTGATTCATAAAAAAAGGTGTATAACCTGTGAAGATGGTCTTAAACCACTTTCAACCTTAATCATATTCAATACTTGGGAGATCAATGCTGATTTGAGACATTCGATTTGGAATTCAATTCTGAATAGTTTTTTCAGTATCATATCTAGTTTTGTTTATCGAAACATGACGCACCATCAGTCGCCTACAGGTCCCTGGTTTAGTACCGGATTGGTCTTTTTAGGGGCCCATATGCAGGTGAATTTTGTTGGATGATCCTTTGAAAGAACTAATCCCAGCAGCCTAATATGAAACACCCCATAAATGATCCTAGATATGTGATTTCGTCCTCTACTAAAGCATGAATTCTTGGGGGTGTTTAATTTTAGGGGCAAGTCCGGGGGAAGTGATTTCATGGATTTCATCGCGGTGCCATTGAAAGGTTGATCCCCATTGGGGATTTGAGACACCGTGCTGCGATGAGCTATATATCTTCGGGATTCCGGGATTCACAATGACCTAGGAATCATCATGTTGGAGATATCCTTGATGTTGTTGGGGAAAAAATAGTAACATCCACTTGGGAGCTTGACCAAGTGAAATTATCATATGGTGTATGTAATTATCCAAGACAATATGTTGCGGAAAACTTTTAATGACTGGTCAGTAGCCAAGTAAGGATATAATATGATATATCTCGATCAAGAAACAACCGGGTGGTAACTATCCCACTTGGACCCCTCAAATGGAGGTTCAACCATGTTTCACCAACAAATATCTGTTTTTATACATATATATGTAATGATATATATATATATATATATGTAATGATATATATATATATATATATATATATATTTCAATGTATACAAACATTGTATTTCAGGCCATACGTGGCCATATGGACGATACATGCATGAATCACCAGTGGTTGTGAAGCAACTCGGAATGTCACCAAGCAAAATGTCCATCTCACTCGCGAGCTGTCCATTCAATTTCACATAGTGGAAGTCATCAACACTTATAAACCCAATAAGAAAATAATAATAAAATAATCATGGTAAATTCCCAATAACTATTTATTATGGTTCATAAATTCCATAAACTAATAGTGGGGATGGTAAAATAATAGTGGAAGTACACCCAAACCCATTCACCATCCCCAATCGCAGTTTAGGGAAAAACCCCTTGGGATGATGTCAACTGACCAGTCGGACAGGTTCATGGGTTTTCATGGGATGGTTTATATACTGTTGCTACATGAACAAACCATGGTCATCAAATAACATACATGTAACATGTTTTTTTTTTTAATTTTAATGATGATGACCATGTCTGTTGGGTTTAATTGTTATTTGATGGTTATTTAATGGTTATCTAATGGTTATTCAATGGTTATTTGATGGTTATTTAATGGTCATGAAACCACCATGGTCAAACTGATGGGTTGAAGCTATGGCTGACCAAGGTGTGAGAGGTCGGAGAGGCCAAAGCAGATGTTGCCGCTGTCTTCATCTAGAAGCTTGGTGCTGAGGTGCTGAGATCGGGAGCCATCAAGATGGGTTATTGGGATATGATGGGGATATATAATTGGAGATATGGGATGGGATATGGGGATATCATGGGAGATATGCTGTAATTTAACCAGCAAACTCAGATAGAATATGTGCGATGTAATGATGTGATAGAGCCAATACAAGAAACTTCCGATTTCGAGTGTTTTAAATCCTATTTGTTTCTGGTAAGCGGCTGGGGATTTCTTGGGCATTATTGGTAAGTTAGGTCTCCATTTGCTGTTGATCACAAATGCATTTATTGCTGATAAAATCCCACTTATTGGAAGATTTATTGGTAATTATCTTTTCAGATTTGGGGATGTTGTTTGTTTGTCACATCATTGATGGTGTGATATCTATATCTCATTTACTCTTGCAATTTCCCAGCCGGTATTGTTGTTAGATATATTGGTAACTTTTAACGACATCATTTCACTGTCCATATCATAAGCAGTTCAACATCCCCATTTCTGTGGAGTGAGCACCCAATTTTTATGGCTTAAATCCCACTAATTTCTTTTGGTAAATCACAATTATTCAGATTTCTTGAATCATCTTGAATCCCCCATTTCTGTTGGTTAAATTTGGTTAAATCTTCATGTCCCTCAGTAAATCCCAGCATTTCTGGATGTTGGGCACCAAAAATCGCCTCAACCTGGTCCTAGGCCTCGAGGATTTTCGACAAAAGCTCCGCGCTGAACGGAGCGAACGGAGCGAACAGACTCGCGCCGAAGCGAAACGGATATCGCGTTTTTTTTGGTGCCGATGGGTTGGGTTTAACTGGCCAAACACGGTAAAAATCATGGAAAATACATGAACATCATCCGTAGAATGGGAATGCAACGGGAAAATACGAGATATGAAATCCAACACGTATGATATTTGGGATTGAAGATGTCGGGATTTTGCCAGGGAAACTGGAAACTGGAATCGAGGGATGAAAGCAAACAAACTTTGGGTGAAGCAACAACCATACACACTTCGGGGAATCAACAACAGATGGAGGTTCAAATCGGTAATGCACCTACAAGAAATAGGGATTCGACCCTGAACAATGGGAATGGCTCACTGCATGGCCATCTATTAATCTATTTTGGGATATGAAATAAGACTGACCTTTCCCCCACTTCATGGTATTCTGACAATATCCAGAAGCATCAAAAAGTGGTTGAACAATGAGTTTGGTCCACAAAAAGGACTCTTTGGGTGTTGCTTGAATTCAGGGACTAATCAAACCATGACATCCCTTACTAAGAATGACTCATTTTGGTGTTTATGGGCCATGGGGATACATACCGGGATACCCAATTTAGACAACCCACCAGACAAGTATGTCAGATGAGCAGGATTTCTCTAATGACTCTAATGTTACTTTGCCAATTTTCGCCAGAGGAAAAACATGTCTCAAGGAGCACAATAGAGACACAGGAAGGTTCACATTCTAAATGAAATCCCCCATTTTCAGGCTTGAGTGGACACACAAAAAATTTGAAGCTATTCACATTCACATTCCAGAAAAAAAAACATTGAATTTCCAGATTATGGGATCCATTGATTTTTTCTTGAACAACCATTTTTGGGAAAATATGGATATGGGTGAAAGCCCAGACCATCATTTGGAGGGGGTTAGCAGCAGCCACAACCTCTGGATCAGTATCCCAGCATCCCAGTACAGAATTCCATAAGCCAAGGTACCCGGCCTGGTTATGTCAACAGTTTGCGACAAAAAAAGCCATGGCCCAGTCGAAATAGTTGATTTTCCCAGCAAAATAGCATGGTGGATCTTTCCATAGTTTTTTCTAAACGGGTAACTCCCATTAAATCTCCATTGAATCCCATTAGATACCATTAAATCACCATTAAAAGACCATAAATCCCATTAAATCACCATAAAACCACCATTTTCCTATGGTTTTCCTATGGTTTTTGGTCCAAAGTACCAGAGGCTACTGGTTGATTTTCCGAAGCGAATCCCCATGGACCAGGCGCCTGGAGGATGAGCGTCGGCGGGAGGATGAGCGTAGGAACGCCCAGCGAAGGGAGAGGGGGAGGGGACAAGGTCAACAGTTGAGTCCTTTGAAGATAGCCATTTTGATGGATGACTATATGGATATTATATGGATATTTTCAACTATCAAAGATAGGCGATTCAAATATGGGGATATTCACCATCATTCCAGTACCATATTGGTTATTATACGGGGGTCTTCACTAAATTATGGGTGTCTAAGCACGAATTCCGATTTTAACGAATTTTGATTTTTACAAAAACGTCTAATTCTCACATCTTTTTGTGTTTCATCGCGAACAATATGGATATAATTGATGGGTTGATCTCTCATCCCCTGGCACTGCCCAAGAGCCCCTCGAGGTCAACGCGCGCAAGAGACCGGGGGCCTAATGTGGTCGGATAAACCTCCACAATGGCTTTCTGCTTTTCCAGTTGAGCGGGGATAAACATCACTATGGATGATTAATATGTATATATATACATACATATAGAGATATTATATATAGTACTGCTGTTTAGTTGTGTTATCATTATATACTATGCGTATACAGTATATATGATGAACCCCTCATATCCAATATTTTGAGGATTTTCACCGCATGCACCAACCCCTCGCACCTGGTGTACCATGGTGCACCCTTGTTGGGTCAATGGACATGAGAAACTTCTGCTGGCGACCAGATTGTCCATATCCAATGTCTGTTGGGGGCTATAGATCTGCTTAGCAAAGAGGCACGAGTGCGAGTGGCCCCAATCTGCAGTATTTGGTGTGTGTGATTCCATGTATTTTCTACTTTATACATCAGTTTTCAGCACGATGACTACGATCCTTCACACAAAAATCATAAAATGGCCATGCAGAAAATCATCATTGTGCTGGGGGTTTTTGAGTCGTATAAGTCCAATATACCCGAGATATTTCAATTTGGGGTTGGGTCAAAGGTCCCCAAAATCTGGTGGGACCGGATATCGTGGGATGATCCACCACGACATCGCCCAGGGACGCCAGGGACGCCAGGGACGAGCGACGGGAGGACCAGCCAGGGGTTTTCCGGTTTTCCCCAATTTGTTTCGCGGGAATCCGACGTGACGTTCAACGACTGCGTCATGGAAAATGGTTATATAGTTATATAAAGGTTCAATATTGGTTTTAGATGATACTGTGTTATATATTGTTATATGATTGCCTATTTCTGCTTGAAAATGATCAAAACATTCCGGTCCTGTGTCTGAGGCGCGAAGGTATCTCAAGATTCCGCGAGGTTTTCAGCATTGTGGCTCGAGATGTCAATATTTTGGGTGGAATTTCCATCCTTGTGCTTTCGTCCTGTGCCCTGTGCACTCGCGTAGCAAGTGCGGCGGCACATAAGCTCTCAAACGGTGTTTGCGTTGAAACACAGAAAGGCACAACAAATACTGGTTTAAACAGAATGCTTCAAGTATATGTATCGTTTGCAAGCGGTCGTGGTGAATCAGTGTCCCTTCCAGCAACCTCTACTGTCAGGGACTTGAAGATTCTGGCCCATAATTGTCTCAGACAGGGGTTCCTGAGGCTTGTCAAAGGGGATGGCAGTGTCTTGCCCAATTCCATCATCACTTTGCTGGACGCAGGGATTCAAGACGGAGAGCATTTAACAGTTGTTGTGCAACAGGTGAAAGTGTCAGCATCAACAAAAGCCTTTGCAGTTTGGTGCTATAAAGGTGATGGCATTGTGACTTGGGGCAATCCAAGCCACGGTGGTGACAGCTCTGCAGTTCAAGATCGGCTCAAGAATGTGAAGCAAATTCAGGCCACATGTACGGCATTTGCTGCCATTTTGGCTGATGGATCCGTTGTGGCCTGGGGCGATCCAGATTACGGTTGTGACTGCTCTGCATTTCAAGACCAGCTCAGGAATGTGAGGGAGATTCAGGCTGCATCCGCAGCATTTGCGGCCATTTTGGCCGATGGATCAGTCATTACTTGGGGATGCCTTGGTGCGGACAACTTTGCAAATCAGACACGGCCCAGGCAAATTCAGGCAACGGGTGGAGCATTTGCGGCTATCTTGGCTGATGGGTCAGTTGTTGCCTGGGGTGATCCAAACTGTGGTGGTGACTGCTCTGTAGTTCAAGATCGGCTCAAGAATGTGAAGCAAATTCAGGCCACATGTGCGGCATTTGCTGCCATTTTGGCCGATGGATCGGTTGTTACCTGGGGCTCCAGAGGCTTTGGCGGAAAAAGCTCTGTGGTGCAAGATCAGCTCAGGAATGTCCAGCGAATTCAGACAACAGGTGGAGCATTTGCCGCTATTTTAGCCGATGGGTCGGTGGTTTCCTGCGGTGACCCGACCAAAGGTGGTAACAGCTCCGCTGTTGGTGAACTTCGGAATGTGCAGGATGTGCAGGCTACAAGTTATGCATTCGCGGCTACCTTGGCGGACGGATCCGTTGTCACCTGGGGCGATCTTAGCCGTGGCGGTGACAATTCGGATGTTCAAGATCAGATCCAGGGGTTGTAGTTGCAATGCTGGGCTTTGAGAGTAATGCTGCTTTGCTTTGCCAGAATTGATGGAAAAATATGTTCATCCTTCAACATGAACTCCTAACATGCGCCATTTCCATTCATTTCCGATAGGTCCTACATAATGAACTAGTATATATTTAATATATATATATATATACATACATACAACATACCCAGTATGTACAAAATTGCACAGTGTGTGAATATCCATATGGATCGAATACTGTATGACTTTGATTGCAGCCATCAACAATCGCCCAACATTTTTTGATGTTGCACCTGGGGCGGTGCGACAATTTGCATGATCATAGGATGGTCAGCACAGCCCTTTTTATGAGTGGCTCGATGTCAGATACCTGGGGCCTTTTGTGGCCTTGAGTGATTGGGCTTAACGGGAATTACCGAAGCATTCCTTAATGATAAACGTGTTTAGCCGGACAATCTTTCATTTACATCCATTCATAGTTTTTTTGCAACTGAACATGGGGATTTCGCCAGAGATGTTCGAATCAAGCATGACGGATCATCCAGTGCTATCACCATTCATCTCACCTTGGGGATGGTTTGTTACAAGAGGCTACCCCTAGTTAAAACTTAGTGAAACTTACCCATGTAACAAAAAAAATATAAGTGATTTCATCACCGTAAACCCTAGTTAACCTAGTGAACTCAACCAAGTTCGCCAACGAACCGGCACCACCTTGTCTTTTTTCTGTGATTCCCTTGACTCAGCGGCAGGAGCGTCGGGCAGACATGTCGATGCTGGGGTGCTCAAACCCTGAAACCATTTGTTGAGTACGACCAGCATATTGAGGCATATTGCTGGGTAAAGCTTGGTTGAGTATGTGATTTTTTTTGGTGACAGAAGAATTTACAAAAGAGGTAAAATCGAAGTGCTTTGTAATCTAAGATTGGCCAAGGTTATACCGGAATAATTGTGTATATATTGTATCTACAACTTCGCTAAAAAACATCACTTTTCCCAGGGTATCTAAGATTGGCAATGTTTTTTCAACACTTTGGGGCCCTCGGATAGGTTCCAAATGTTCGGACACCACCGGACGGGTGTTTCATATCGACCAGCTAACTACCAAGACTTGACTGACATCCGCGCCACAGCGGATCTACCATCCTCAACTTGACCATAGATTGATGGTTGATGTTAAGAAAATGAACTGATGGTATACCATAAATTGGGGATGGTAAATTGATGGGATAAACCCAACTGGAACCCATAAATTTTACCCAACTGCCAACTTTCAAGAAAATGGTTGGTTTATGTTTCTTGCTTTACTCACATTCACCTCTGGTTCCATGTTAACATTTTACTATGGAAATTCAGCATGTTTGATGGGTAAACCAACTATTTCTATGGCAATTTTCAATAGCTATGTTAAATTACCATAGAAATTCGTGAGGGTATACCAATTTAAAAAAAATATCATAGCTTCAATTTTCAGTAGCTATTCATGGTAATTAATTTAAATCATCATGTTAAAATTCTAGAGGGTATACCAATTCATGATGGTTGAAGCCTATCCATGTACTAATCGCCATTGATTAAAAGGCCTGGTAAAGTCCCTGACCCCGAACAGGAAAAACATGTCTCTTTGAAAATTGGATCGCCACCTTTTTTATTGGTGGTTTAATGTGGTTTAACGTGGTTTATTTGGTGGTTTATCTGGTGGTTTATGGATGCAAACATCATCATCAGATTTTGAAGGATAGGATAACCCCCATGAAATACAGGTCCAAACCCGGGGGAGGGTCAATTTTGACCATATGACTGGGGGAATAAACAACCATTTACCATCCGGGTCGGGTTTTGATCCCGTGATCCTTGACTCAGAGGCACCCATGATCCTTCAGGTCCGACCGCCATGAACGTCAACGTCGCTGGGAGCCCAGGGGTCAGTCATTTCAGGAAACCCCCCAAACGATATCATATGTTGGTTACATGTGTATGTCCATGATATATTCCCGCATTACATATCGCAACTCTATAGACCAACTATGACATATATATATTTACATGTATGTATGTAATGTAATGTAATGTAATGTAATGTAGTGTAATGTAATGTAATGTAATGTATGTATGTATGTATGTATGTATGTATGTAATGTAAGTATGTATGTATGTATGCATGCATGCAAGTATGTATGTATGCATGCATGCATGCATGTATGTATGTATGTAAGTAATGCATGTATGTATGTATGTCTGTCTGTCTGTCTGTATGTATGTATGTATGTGTGTGTATGTATGTATGTATGTATGTATGTATGTATGTATGTATGTATGTATGTATGTATGTATGTATGTATGTA
>Ga0126342_10022546_pt1 | contig 10381 bp, 12 predicted proteins | sample Cyp1metagenome_FD_92528 | JGI IMG/M metagenome (GOLD analysis project Ga0126342, IMG submission 92528) | Coral microbial communities from Lord Howe Island, Old Settlement Bay, Australia - Cyphastrea 1 metagenome | ecosystem: Host-associated > Invertebrates > Cnidaria > Coral ...
AGATATTTTGAGAAAAAATGAGATATTTTGAGATATGTTCAGATATTTTGAGATATGTTCAGATAGTTTGAGATATGTTGAGATATTTTGAGATATGTTGAGATATTTTGAGATATGTTGAGATATTTTGAGATATGTTGAGATATTTTGAGAAAATTTGAGATATTTTGAGAAAATTTGAGATATTTTGAGATATGTTCAGATATTTTGAGATATGTTCAGATAGTTTGAGATATTTTAAGATATGTTGGTGCCTTTCACCTGATTCTCAGACCAGCCACTGCCGAAACCTAATGATTCTTCAGGTTTCGCCTCAACCAATGGGATCGGGATGGTTTCTTATTAGATGTTATGAAGCAGGGTCGTCCCAAGGAGTACAACTTCAAGCCACTCTTTCTCAAAAAATCCTCCTTGTACTCGAGCTTGTACCGAGGATTGGAACTGTGCAGTTTGGTCCGCGAAAGTTCAAGATCCCACTTCCAACTTCAGAGCCTCGAGTAGCTGCTCTTGGAACGATGCACACGAGCCCTAACTGGTACGGTCAACCGCCTCAAGGTGGTGATTCAATGTCCCCGCCTCTATGGGTTTGGACGAGTTATTGAACTCAAAGACAGGTTCTCCTGGCAAAACGGAAGCTCTACCTGGACCCTTGCCATGTGCTGAGATGGGCAACGCCTGCCAAAGAACATCTCCGACAGGTGGTAAAATGTGGAGACGGGGCAAAACTTTTTCCACCTTCACACACACATACACACCCGGCAATTCCAATGGATAATCATCATCATCATCTCTATGAAAAAACATGCCATTTTGGTGGTACACTACTTAAAAACAGACCCACATGAAGATGTTCCGAAACATAGTCAGTTTGTACCACAAAACCGATCATATCGTTTTGATTTGTCGATGTCTAAGCCATGTACATATATATATATATATATATATATATATATTATGGACAGGGAAAACATGGGAAAACAATAGTTGGTTGGTGGTTTCACTACCCCTCTGAAAAATCATGGAGTTCGTCAGTTGGGATGATGAAATTCCCAAGTGAATGGAAAAAAAATAAAACATGTTCCAAACCACCAACTTGCCACCAACTTGTCACCAACCAGATAGAAATACCTACGTTTTGATTAGGGAAACTATAGACCTAACTGATCCTTAAGGCGGTGGGGCCATCGATCGGCCGAAGCGCCAGTTCCAATCCCGGGCGCCAGGGGAGTGAAGAGACGATTCTGAAATCCTATTGGTTAATTATGCATGATACATGTACATTATTAACCAACACTGTATATCATAATTGTTAATTAAATGGTGACATGAAAAATAACTAATACATTAAAATTAGCATGTACCTATTGGTATATTGATGTTGGTTATTATAGAATTGGTATTGAAGTAATAACCAATACTGTAATGACAACGTTGAGTTACACATCATGTCTATATCGAATATTTTATTGTCTAGTGACATCGATTATTTTAACGAGTGGTTCTCATTTAATAATTAATGTTAATCCATCAGCCATATTACGTTTTTGGGAAGTCGCACTACTAATTGTGGCGGTCTAACAGAAGAATTGGTCAAACCCATCGTTGCATGGGAAATCCCACTTGACTACACACTAAACAATGTATATAGTTATATATATATTATGAATAATTGGAATGCCATTGGAAAATCCCATTGCTTATCCTTCCGGTAATCAAACATGGCTTGCTGGAAAATCCCCCAATTAGTTCGCTGATTTTCCCAGCTAGAAACATTCATTTAATTCTGGGATTTTCCAGCTAGCCACGTTTGATTGCCAGCAGGTAACCAATATTTCATTCATATAATTCCATAGATATCCCATTCATATCCCGTTCATATCTAATTATATAAAATTCCGTTGATATTACATTCATATCTTATAAATATTCTATGAATTTCCATGATATCCCCATGAAACCACCTACGGTTTCCCTTAACCCAGGTGAAGACCCAAGTGACGTACTTCTGCCTGCGCACTGGATCTGCCAACGTGGCATAGGCATCTGCAACCTGATCTGGCTGGCTCACCAACATGGACACCTTGGAGAATGTGCACCTGAAACGTACCCTCTGGCAAAGTAACATAGCTATTGGAAATGGCCCATTTATGGTTGATTTACCCTTAAAAAATGGTGATTTTCCATAGTTACGTTAGTTTACCAGAGGATAATATAGCAACATGTTCGAGTAAAAAACAAGCATATAAAACCGCCCATGTTTGCCGTTCCATCACCAGGTTTGCTCCTAGAACCGGGGATACCAGGGGTAAATCAATGACAAATGTTCCCCGCTTGTGGATATAGACTACCTAACCAAGGTTTTAGTCTCATCTGGATATTATATATGATATTATACTGTGTTGCTATAGATGTTGCTACGAAGTATGTGTGTACATATATATATATATAATATATATATATATATATATAAATCCGAGGGAAAACATCCCATATCTGCCTAAATCCTCATTGAATACCCTCTGGTAAACTAACATAATAGCTATTGAAAATGGCCATTTATAGTGGATTTACCCATTAAAAATAGTGATTTTCCATAGCTATGTTAGTTTACCAGAGGGTACATGGAAAAAGGACACATCCAAAACCACCCAGCTCGGCCTCTTGAAACTTGGCGCGCATCACCTCGTTTCCGGGATGTTTGTCGGGATGACAATCCCTCGCGTTGCGATAGTACGCCTGCGGAGGTTGAAAATACCGGGCGGTCGTTTCGGGAGAACCAGAAACCCAACTGGCTGCAAAACGGAGGTGCCACTTCTAGTGACTTTGTCGTGTTGCTAATGTGTATGGGTATGATACATGATGATACATGTATAATATATATATAATTATATATACATACATACACATTTAAATACAAAAGAAATATATGTGTTCTCTCTGAAAGTAGCAGGATGATATGCATCCCGAACTAGTTAGTTGGAATCCAACAACTAGTTGGGGAACTTATATATTATGAGATGATTCATGATTAGAGTCTTCATCCCATCTGATGCGATACACATTGACATTTTCTTGAAACCACCAAGCCGACCATTGATATGTTTGTATACCGGTGCATTATCAAAAATCATATTCCAATTAGTTCTCTTGACAAGTTACAAGCAAACTTGTAATAAATCACACAGTTTTATCGCCCTTTGGTTGTTGAAATCCCACTATACCTTGTTACAATCGAGTATTCGTTCTCCCTTTCAGGTGGTTACCCTCTGGTAAACTAACATAGCTATGGAAAATCACCACTTTTAATGGGTAAATCCACTATAAATGGTCATTTTCAATAGCTACGTTAAATTACCAGAGGGTATTTTTTCTCCCTTTCAGGTGGTTAAACCATCTTCCAACCCCCGACTCATGGGGGGATGGTGGCATCTGCGTCCGGGGGCCTTCTTGATATCCGCCACCGAAGCCTCTTTACCGATGCCCAGGACATCGTAGAGCTTGGTGTCTGTTGCAGGAGGGCTGTCCACTGCAGCACCTGTGATGCCATCATGGACCATCCAGCTATGCCAGCTATTTTGGGTGGCTTTTGACCCATCCCGGCCCATCCCTATATATCATATGCATATGCCGCGTTTTTCAGCTAAGCATATTATATATATAAATCATAATATTTATTCATGATTATTCATATCAGTAGATCCGGCATGAGAGATAAAAAATATACAAGACCTGATTTCCCGAACACATGCAATGTTCAATCTCAAAATGCTGGTTCTGTCAGGGTAAGACATCCTTGCATAATTTGTTTGATGACCTTGTCTGAAACAAACAGATATTGCCCAAAAAGCCTATCGTTGAAAAATCGATGTTCCACATGTGGGGGTTCAATCCCTCATTTCTTGGACAAACCCAGTCATCATGTCCTTGGCTATCCTCGGCATCAGTATCCCAGCTGTCGCCCACCATTTTTTTGTTCCCAAGGAATCGATGGGTACCTCAACCCATCCACTGGTTAATCATGAATTCCTTTCATACAAATCGTAAATGTTGGGGTATACCATATTTCAGACACATCCGACATTAGCAAAAATATCATCATTCTATATCCCACTATATCCCGCAACACATCCCCATACATGCGGTGGATAAATCCCCATTGGTTGCATTCCTCATTGGTTGCATTCCCCCATGTTGTTTCGACACACATCATGTCATGATTTGTCTGAAGATATACGAGACTTCATGAAACATTACACATGATTGTCGGAAGATACAAAAAAACTTCATACTCTATGGATCCAAACACCTGAGAAGGTACGGAAGGTACGGAAAACAAGTCTTACCCGAAATCAAGCCCCACCTCGCCGTGTTTGTCGAGGCGACAAACCCCTCCACCTAAACGTCGAGGCCAGCCGGGATGATCTAGTCTACAGGGCAGAAGCAAGGAAACATATCACTGAAGATCGATCTTTATCCCAGCTCAAAAGTTTAGATCATGTTTTTGATGGATTTTATGTGTGTTTTTTTTCAGAACATGAAATGTATAACTTATATAACAGGTATTTCCATAAGAATTGATCCTTCAATGTTCAAGATGCTAATGGATTTTAGACTGACAGTGTGGATTTCGCACTTAAAGTTTGGATTTAATCACCAGCCATTATTCATTACAGTAAGCCAGTTCAAGTAGATTTCATCGGCCCGATCCAAATCCATCTTGGGCCCTGGCCACGAGGAGCTGGAGCCCGTGAAGCCTTAAGTTTCGCCAGGTGAGTCAAAATCATCGGAGTATGAACCAATCATCCACTCTGAACATGCAACTGGCTAGATAATTTTGATACTATAGCCAGTTATCGAGATTGGATACTCTATACTAATACTGGCTTGCCATCCACCAGAAATTCCGGGAACCTCGGAATACAGCCGCTATAGCAGTAGCCAAGACACCATCAACCCATCAGGTCTATATCTTCTATCGATATGTTTTAAGATTAATATATCTTCATTTAAATATATTTTCATACATCTTCTATTACAGTAAATATGTATCTCACTAGTATTCTATTATATACATCTTCAATACATCTTCACCACTGACCTTTTGCTTCCGTTGTTCATGTGACCAACATCCCCAAGTCACCAAAGCTGCTTTTTGCCTGAGATCCCCAACTGATCCCGACACCAAGGCATCCAAGGGCGGCAAACAGCAAGAGGCCAGAGCGGCGAAAACCTTGCTGCAGTTTAAGGCGCCCATTGCCAGTGTTGCCATGGAGGCTGTTCCTTCAAGCCTTCCCCATCAAATTCTCCATAGTGCTATTATATATGTATATATATATATGTAAATATATATATATATATATTATTAGATTAAATATATATATTGTATCATATCCCTATGGATCCAGCCGTAGTTCTTGGCAAGTATGAATGGGTTCTGATTTGGGGGTTAAGTACGTTTCAGGAAGTGTTTGGATCCATAGCATATCTCTATGTGTCTATAATATATATATATAATGTATATACATATATAATGCATTATAATATGTGTGTTAAAAATGTGTCGTATCTGTTATTGATGATATATGATATATTACATTCCAGAAAATTGACATAGGAACATCACAATCCACCATTTACAAATCATTTTCTTCGGATTTGCAATGGGCTTTCCATAGTGTTTTATTCTGTAAATTACTGGAGGATACTTCTAGCAATAATAATTAAATCAATTCACCAGATTGGGTGAACTCCCAGTTCATATATGATATAAAACAATATAAAACAGAAATGTGTTCATCTTCCGTTGGATGTGCTTGGATCACATCCATGACCAAAAATGGGACGGTCATCACCAGGTCTTTGCCCAGAAACGCACACTTGGCGGTCTTAAGCTTCTTCGCTCCATTCGGAAACACCCCTTTCGGCAACGAAAAACACTCAGCGTCCAGTGAGGGAAAAAGAACTGGAAAGCCCAGCGCGCCCCGAAGAGCCAATGGCTACACGGCTACACAGTCCGCCAGGAAAAGAATGGTTTGGAACGCTTCCCGTCGGTTAATCTACAATCCAGCCGTGCATTCGCACTATGCATAGGGGGCAAACCCTCCAGAAAACTAACATAACAGTGGACATTCAGCATTTAATAGGTATGTATACGGTAAATCATCTATAAATCACAATTTTCAATATAGCTATATCTTAAATTATGTTAAATTACTGGAGGATGCTGGAGGGTATATTTCAGCTGGCATTTGGAGAGAGATGTGCCATCGCAAGGGGATGGACCATCGTTTCAAACATCTGCCCTGCTGATTCCCCGAATCCATTCACATCCAGCATCATTCCGTTGCCATTGGGACCATCCAGCATACATTGAGAAATCAGGGTCTACCTCACATTCTTCACGGTTGAATCCCTCGTCCCAGTAAGTTTCCCCTTGTGTTCCTGATGATTTTTTCATTCCCATTTTAACCCCCTTGTTTTCCAGCTTAAATCATAAAAAATGACCCATTGAAATCCCTATTGTTGATGGTCAAAACTCTATGATTTTCCACTAAATCCCTACAGCTCCCTAACCCTCAAACCGCCGGGCAATTCTTTTCGCTGCTCAATCCCACCAGGAGCTGCCGGTGTCGCCTCGTGGAGCTGTGGGCTGACCATATTTCTTTGAGTATTCGAGTCGAAATAGTTCCAATATGTTCCAATGACGTATATATATATATATATATATACATATTATTATATATATATATTGTATATATATATATGTAGAAAGCGAGAGAGATCTACTAATAGAATGGTACTAAATGAGATAGTGCCATATACGATATAGTACCATATGTATCTGGTCGAATAATTTCAGAATTCGCTGCTATTTCTGCTGTTATCATATGGCCATTTGGGGATGACTCCCCATACATGCACAGTGAGGTCAGTATAATCCATCCAGATATATGATCAAAGTACAGCCAATATCAGCCAATATATATATATACACACAGTAGTATACATATAATTATATATATTGCCAGTGTAATCTCATGTACTGTATGTACTGCTAATCCTATAGTTATATGGATATATATATATAGAGCAACAATTGTGATATCATGTTTCCATATTGTTCTCAGTTGTTGGGTCATCCTTCCCTGACAGAGCAGATTCCGTGTGACAGTTGTTGGCGTCACATACTGTGGATGGTTGCGAAATCCTGCACCACCTTGGATGGTTGAAACCCTATAAATAATGGGATGTTTACCACCTATCAACTGGTGCAGGATTTCTCAACCATCCACAGCATGGTGTATGTCATATAGGGGGATGGGATTCTGTGTCAAGACTTTTCCACAAATCGATGGAACGGTCATGTTCACCAATGTTTTTAATCTTAGTCGCTACCCCATTTTGCAGGGATATGCAGCAACTTGACGATTTGGCTTTGTCCACAAATGTATGGAATACCCCAAATTTGCAGGAGTGTCATGGTGATGTTAAATTTTATAAATCATGTGATTTTGGTGAATGAGGTAATGCCAATCTAAAAAAAAAACAAACAAGTCCCCAACTGCAGTTTGTTGTTGGCTATCCATTTTTGGATGATGTAAAATGACCTCCAAATGCTTGCTTACTGGCATTGTTTATGTCATGGGTTGCATAAAATCAATCAAAATCTAACCAACATTAACCAACAACAATGGTGTTTTTGCACATCAATAATTGCAAGAAGTGTGGGCCATGGTATGATTGTCAAATGTTTCTTCATGGGAACTGAGTCGTATGTGGTAATTCACTCATAGATGTTCATTTAGCATGTTGCAAACACTTCTTAACAGAACGCTAGTTTTGCACTAGTCAGATAGTTCAGTTCTATTTGATATCATCCTGTTCTGCAAAACTCATACGGAGGTGGGAAATACAATTACATCCTACTCAGTCCTACTCACTACATATTATGGTCTGATTATATCTGATTTACAGAAAGGCTACATGGCCCGTACATGGCTCCATGAGGGAGTGTAAAATGGCTAAAATCCGTCGCACTGGACATGAACACAGACAAGGACTTTTTTTGAAAGGACTCAACATGGAAGCAATATGAAAATTGTGGCCATTTCCCCATGGTATAGATACCATCATGATACCCTCTGGTAAACTATGTTAAACTAACATAGCTATGGAAAATCACAATTTTTAATGGGTAAATCCACTATAAATGGCCATTTACCATAGCTTTTTGTATGTTTACCATCGTGATACCATCCCATGAAAATTCCATATGAGGACCCGTTCATCCACGTGATCCCAAGTAGGTCCTCCAGGTCCATTCTTTCGGCAGACCTGGCGGTGCCGTGGCAACTGGGGAACGTTAGATAAGATGAGGCTTCAAAACGGTCACAGTTGGTGGATAACAACAACAATAATATATATAATAGGTTTTGTCAGATTAAAAAGTAGACTGATATCATCAAAACCTTCACTTCTGTCTAGGAGTCTAGCAGAATAATATAAATATGAATAATCGACGTCCATATCAGAACTAAAATTCTACCCTCTGGTGAACTAACATAGCTATGGAAAATCACCATTTTGAATGGGTAAATCAACTATAAATGGCCATTTCCAATAGCTACGTTAAATTACCAGAGGGTATGATATCTGGGACAGGTCAGCCTGGTGGTGCCCGTTCATTAGTCATCTGGGATACTTTAAATATGAAGATTTAAGGATAGCCCTCCCACAGAAGGCCCAAGGGAAGCCCCGAAACAATCAAAGCCACATCAACGGATTCTTCTTTATCACCGGGCCTTTGAAGGAGTCAGTGGCCATGTCAGGAACCTACATTGGAGGTATATAACATATAATTATATATATAATATATATAAGGTCTATGTAAGGGCTTTGTAAGTGGATGCACCCCCCAAAATATGGCTTTATATGGTACAGTACCTCCTGTCTAGGTACCTGAAATGGCCATTGAAGGAGTTCCCTTTCCATGATTCTGGCAATCTACATCTGGAGAGTTTATGAAGACCTGAAGAGTTCGGCCATCTGGGGATACTTACCCAAATCCTAAGCAGCATTCAAGTGATATCGCAGTGAGGTCCTTGTGAGGTTCAGAAGATCCGAGAACTGTCTGGCGGGTCAAAAGCCTGATACCCTTCTGTTCACACCAAAAAAGCTGGTAGTTGTGGATGTTCATCTCCCAAAAATAGACAAACACCATGAAACAACTATAGATTTTGACCCTTTATATGAATCATATTGTATCCTGAATTCTGCTGGTGAATTCCAACATGGTTTACTCTTGAAATGAAACATGCCATCCTCCTCCTCGTGGTGCTTTCATCCCCTGCTTAAAAAAAAACACTTTTGGTGGCTGATGTGGTAAATCCATCTAACCTCAAGCACACTAAAGATTTACATTTGTGATCATTTGTGGGGCTACGATTCTTTATCACCCTATAAAAAAAAAAAAAACATGGTCGCTGGATCTCTTCATTCCGGGGGCATAGGGAAGTTCTTTCATAGGAAAAGGGATTAATCATAGTTAATCCATCATCATGTTCTTGGTTTCTTTGGATCTTGTTACCACTTGTAGCCACGTATAAACATATAAGCCATACAGGCCATACATATAAACCACAAACCGTGTATAAACCACTTAAATCATGAAACATTGTACCACCATCATCATGGTCCATCATGTTCTATGTCGGTGTCTTTGGGTCCACTCCACCACAGCACCTTGGTATGAGGCTGAGGCGTCTCGTGCCTCAAGCCGCCGCTCTTGTAATTCCAAAGCTAGGATTCAAATCTCTACGTTCTTTTCATTTCAAGATATACGTATTTATATGAAGGTATCTGGTATATGCTTTTCCGCAACTGGGATAGAATATTATATAAGATTATATGATATAATGGGGTATGTCGGCAATCCCCTCCGCAATGAATGGCTCAATGTGTGTATCAGAAATAAGTTTGCCACTTTTGGTGGGGAGGAGGATTCAAAAAGATTGGATCCTTCGGTTGTGCTAAACCAAATCATAAACCATCCATCACCACCACATGTTTTTACTGGAAATGGGTGGTCTAAACATGTCTAAACCATCAGGATCCATCAGCCATCCCCAACTTGGTGGCTCAGTTTTGACTTCACCAAACTATGGCCCCAGCGCCAAGGCACCATTGAGCAGGTCTGTTGCTGTAGTGGTCCGGCTGCACTGCGCCAGAACCAGTGGATCCACACGGTATCCACGGAGGTTGCTGAGGCTCTTGGGGCGGGGCGTGCCACTGCTGCGGAGGCATCGATGTCCTTCACAGCGGGAGAGTAAAGCAGGCTGGAGTAGCCAGGGCATGCCTGGGGTTGGCCCAAAAGCAACTGAAA